>Ga0209013_10003017_pt1 | contig 15106 bp, 20 predicted proteins | sample Cruoilmetagenom2_FD_187291 | JGI IMG/M metagenome (GOLD analysis project Ga0209013, IMG submission 187291) | Oil polluted marine microbial communities from Coal Oil Point, Santa Barbara, California, USA - Sample 2 (SPAdes) (version 2) | ecosystem: Environmental > Aquatic > Marine > Oil seeps ... | reverse complement strand
TGACCTGTCTAATGGTCAAGATACCTATGATTCCATCGCTAACCATGATTTCGATAGTGACAGTGACGGCACCTCAATCACCATCAATAAAGATGGAACTATTGTACCTCCTTCAGGTAGTAACACACCGCCAGTGGCTGTAAATGATACGACCACAACAGCACTGAATACTGCAGTTAATATTCTGGTACTAAGTAACGATTACGATGTCGATGGTAACAGCCTGTCGGTGACCCGTATGACACAGCCTGACAACGGCTCGGCAAGTCACAATGGAACTACCGTGACCTATACACCCAACACCGGCTTCACTGGTACGGATAACTTCGACTATACCATCTCAGATGGTAACGAAGGCGAAGCCACGGCCACAGTGACAGTGACGATAACTGATCCGCAATCGGTCACGCTAGTTCATGTGGGCACTCTGGATAGTTCAGCAATATGGATACGGGAAGGGAAAAGCTGGAAGGCATCGGCAACAGCTACCATCTATGATGATAATAACGCACCCGTACCAGAAGTAGCGGTCTCAGGAGTCTGGAGTGGCGGTGCCGGAGGTAGTTGCACGACGGATAACACAGGCAGCTGCATCATTGAGAAAAAGAATCTCAAGTCCAGCGTTACAAGCATTGACTTCACTATAACAGAACTTTCCGGAGTTAATATAATCTGGGATGGCAATACAACTTCTGTTACCATCAATCAACCCTAGGAAGAAACACATGCTTCATTTGGTAATACCTGCTATCGGGGTGTTACCTTTTGGCATTTCTATGTAAAACTCCCTCCTATGACTAGTTTTGCTGATAACTTGCCGGTTCAAAGTGTAGCGTAATCACCTATTACAAAACCAGAACCAATTAGTTAGATTATTCGTTATATTCCTGGTATGCCTTTGAACCACCTATTATTAAAGCGCCCAAGCCGGCACCAATCAAGGTTGATTTTCTATTGTCACCAATAATAACACCTGTAGCTGCACCGCCAACAGCACCTATTGCGGCACTTTTTGTGATCTCAACACCCTTTCTATTGGTCGATGTATCATAAGGATTTACCGAACATCCGGATAACAGCAAAATAGTAAATATAATTGCCAGTCGTTTCATAGCCATAGCTCCTTTAATATCTTACAACTACATTATAATTACTATTAGATGAATGGCACATGAACAATTATGACTTATTTTGAATGCACATTACCCTTAATATCGAAGGAAACAAAGATCAATATTGCCGGAAGAAATAATAAAACCAAGAAAAATAAGAACGAATAAAAATTACCGCCACCAGCTAAAGTTAATATAGTGGATATTCCAACATCCAATATTATGGATTTAATTGCAATATTCATATTGTTCTCCTGTTAAAGTATTACTCAACGATAAAATATAATTATGCCGTACTTGAAAGAGTTCTGCATCATTCCCATTTAATATTAAAGGATAATCAATAATCTCAGCAGGAGAATGATGAATGAAATATTGTGAAAAATGTAAAAATAAAGACACTTTAGTGTGCAGTAAATGTGACAACGGTAACTCTTGGGAAGATAATGGGAATTCCTTTCCCTTTATCATTTCAGCCATTATGTTCGGCTGTGGCATGGGCGGTGTTCTTGCTGCTTTCTATGCTTTTTATATGTAAATGGACACTAACTATAGAGCAGTTTTGACCAACGCCCTTCATCTTTCATCTTTTGTTTTAAAGTATTCCAGGCTTCCTTAGAACCTGCCGCATGAATCATAACCATATCCAAAGAAGGTGCAATAGTATCAAGACCAGCAATAAAAACATAAGTATCAGGCTGTTGAATTAAGTCCCAGGCCTCCTGAAGGTTATTATTCAAAGAATTCTCTAATGCTTTTTCTTCGCCTGACAGTGCTCTATTGGTTAACGCATTAAAAGCCTGAAAAGTCTCTTCTTGATAATAATTTACTAAATCACCATTTTGATCATTCATATACAGTAAATCCAGGCCCGTTTTAGCACCATAAAACAATCTGACCTGACCATCCCAGCCACCTTTTTGTTTATAAATATGCTCTATAAACGCACGAAATGGTGCTATCCCTGTACCCGTTCCAATCATAAGTATATTGGCACTTTTATCATCTGGAACGGTAAATGGGCTTTTGTAAGGCCCGGTAATTGAAATACTATCACCCACTTTTGCATCACATAAATAATTTGATGCTCTTCCAGGGTACTGCTCTCCACTGAAATCATCAATATAAAAACAGCGTCGAACAAGAATAGTGATTTCGATACCTTCTTCTGAGGGAACTTCACTCCCCTTTACAATAGAATACCTTCGTTTATGGTTTGTACTTCCAAACTCATCTTTGCCGGGAACGACAACACCAATACTTTGCCCTTCACGAAAACGAAAAGATGGCTCACCAACATACAAAACCAGTTCTCGTACTTCATCAGTTTCAATATCTGTTATCCGTGAAGTTGCCCTAAGCTCAGCTTGCAGCGATGGTTCCATTAATATTTCACTCATTATGATTCCTAAGATGATAGTAAGTTTCAATGACCAGCAGAACAAAGTATCAGTAGAATATACGCATACTCAACATTACTTTATTATTAATATTAATTATTAAAATATTCAATACTTAATAGAGTATTTATTAAATTACTCCATTCTAAACAAACTAGAATAAATCAACAACTATTTTGTAACCATAGCAATAACTATTCACAATCTCGGGTAAAGCCATTGTAGTGGCAGAATGATCAAATTCACTTAGAAGCAGCTTAACTGAAGAGGGGGATCAAAATTTTTGAGCATTTTAATGTTAGCTGTAGAAATTTTACCAAATTAGTTCCAGACTGATAAACTTGTATTCCATCTGCCTATAATTGCTTATCTCTGCAGGTGCAGAAGGAACGACATCAATATAATCCGGAAACTCAGAAGCATCAATATCAGAGAATGATGCATACGAACCACAGACCTGAAAGACAACATCATAATTTTTAGTCAACTCTTTTATAGACTGATGCAATTTCTCATTTAAACTTTTAAATTCCTCTACCAAAGAGAACATTTCATCACCATGTGACAAAATGACAATAGGTAAATCATTCCATTTCTCACGTAATTGTTGTGTATACACTGTGACTCTGGGTAATACCCAGTAAAGGGCTTCTTCATCCTGTTCCATCACTAGAAAAACAATGCCTTCAGGCTCTTCAGCTGAAAGAATCAGATTTATTTCAGATTGTTCTGGAAATGGGTCAGCTAATGGTGGTTCTTCTTGTGAAAAACATTGAACACTAGAAAATAAAAGAAAAAATAAAAGAAAATATTTAAATTTATTTATTATTTTTTGAGTATAAGACATGGTTGATTTAACAGCCAATATTAGCCGCCTCAATATCAAACTCTTCAGAAAATACATATTGAAGTATTTCAGTTGCCTGTGGATACCCAAGACTCGCGGCATCCCAAAGCCATTTTACTGCTTCTTCTTCATCTTCAGAAACACCTTCTCCTTCCATATACATTAGACCCAGATGGAATTTGGCTTCAAGCACCTCTTGTTCAGCTGCTTTTTTACACCAGTAAAAGCCCTCATACTCATCTTTTTCAACGCCAAGACCACGCCGATACATGGTACTGAGTATCAACTGACTTTTAGCAACACCGGATTCAGCACTGAGTTTAATTAAATTAAACGCCTTGTTATAGTCACCACTTTCATAAGCTGCTATGCCTTGTTCATATTCATCTTCCCTGGCTTCAATTGACAGGCTTGATAAACCAAAAAAACTGCTTACGACTGCAGGAAGGATAGAAGATTTAAGAAATTTATGTTTACTTATCATATCCATAACCAATTCCTTTTCTGTATGTTATTTTTTATAAAAACAATGACAGAATCATTAATGAAAGTGTTTTTCTTTAATACTTCGCCCACGCATTTTTACCCGACTAAATAATACTTCCTTAGACGCGGGTAAAGCACTTATTGGAAAATACCAGGAACGCTCCTGGGAACTAAATGGATGTAGTACCACACTCAACAATATAGAACGTTTACTGATAGATTTCAGGCAATGAATATTTCCTATACGAGGCTGAAATATTGAAACTTCATCTTTAATTAAGCTATTTTGAGCTACTTTTTCCAGTGCAGTAATGGATTGTTTAACTTCTATATCAGATGCATATTGATACTGTTTGATATGTACTTTTCCAGAAATAACATATTGAATTCCATATGCGCCTGGATGGTCATGAAGAGGCACGCTGGTATCTTGAAAGAGAGTAAGCAGCCCAATTTGTAATAATTTTATAGTACTTAAATGCTGATATGACCATAATTGGTTCTCAATTGGAGAACAACTACGGGCAATAGTAAGCGCATTATCAAACAATTGATATTTTATAAGTTTTTTATGAAGTTCATCAGCAGATTTTGATAACAGGGTATTATATAAATAAGATATATCTTCGTTATCAGCACCATTAGCTAAATACTCGCTCAACAAAGAAGAAAAACGATTAATATCTGCCAAAAAATCCTGCTGCTGCATTTCAATAATTTCAGTTACTTGTTTTTTCATTACAAACTTAAACTTAAATTTAAATTAGAGATGCACTTTTGAAGTAGCTAAACAATTGAATTGTATTGTATTGTATTAACTTGAATAAGCTAACTTGTTAAAATTGTTTTCTATAGAGAGCAATTATAATAGGCAATTAATTATGATTTGTCTGTAGGACATTTCTTAATATTTATCAATTATTTACAGTACCGCTACAATTTGTGAAAAGTAGTAGGTTATGTTTTTATTGTCCACACACGCCATCGTTTAAATTAATTAAAAACCTGTATTTTGTAGGGGAATTGTGATTTGCATCACCCTTTTATTTAAAAATGTAAGATAAAACTGATAATGAAAAAATATTATATAACTATACTTAAAATACCAAGTTTTTTACGATCAAAAATAAAGAGCAAAATATGAAAATTATAAATTCTATCCTCGTCAGTTTCTTGATATTACTTAGTTGTGTAAATGCTCCGGCAGAAGTTTCTAAGGAAACATTGGATAAGCAATATCCAAACCGGCAATATTATCCTCAGCTCAGCTATATCACAACGAAACAGATGATAAATGCAGTTAATGCAGATAAATACAATGTAATCGATGCACGTCCTGTACTGGCATTTGATACCCTGCATGTTAAAGAAGCAGCCAACATTGAACCTGGCGACAAACAGTTTAAAGAAAAACTGATGAATATTATCAAGAAAAATGACAAGCCTGTTGTTTTCTATTGTGGTGGTCTGGCCTGTTTAAAAAGTTATAAAGCCAGTGCCAAAGCGATAAAGATACTAAATGCACAAAGCATTAAACGTGACGTGTTAACTTATGATTCGGGGATCAGTGCTTTTGCTCATGCCAGTCCTGAATGGGTATTAAAAAATGGCAAAGAGATATCAGCAGACAATCCTTTACTGGATCTAAAAAAATTAAAAAAGCATGCTAAAAATTCTGAAGAGTTTGTGAACATGGTCAATAACGATAAAAATAAACAATATGTTATTTTAGATATCAGGGAATCAAGTCAAAAATTACTACACAAGCTGTTTATGTTTAAAAATGAAAAAAAAATTACACTATTAAAACCTGAAAAAATGATAGTATTTCTAAATAAGATTAAAGGAAGCGGTCAGACTTTAATGATCTATGGTTCAGTAGAAAAACAAATTGAGACTCTTTATCCGCTCATTAAAACATCAGGAAACAAGAAATGGTTTTACCTGGAAGGTGGTGAAAAAGCTTATAGTGAATATATGATAAAGAAACATGTAACAAGTTAGTTGCTTCAGTGAGAGCTATTTTTAAAAGTTTTGTGAGAATTTTAATTGGCTAGAATTCGCTGAAATTCTTTTTCCATCACAATATCAAGTGTTGAGTCGACTCGATCAATAAATACTTTGCCATTTAAGTGATCTAGCTCATGCTGAAATAAACGGGCTAAGAAACCATCGTAGCCGGTATCAACACTTACTCCTTCACGATTGATATAACTGACATTTATTGTTGTATGACGAGGAACTAGAGCACGCACACCAGGCAAAGACAAACATCCTTCCCAGTCTTTTTCTATCTCTTTAGATTGCCAGGTGATTTTTGGATTGATTATAGCTAGAGGCTCCATTATTGGTGCATAGGGATAACGTTCATTAGGATGCGAAGACATAATAAAGATACGTTTTGATTGATATACCTGTGGTGCCGCTATTCCCATACCTTTTGACTCACGACAAGTATGCATAAGACTGTCAATCAAGGTTTGAATTTCTACTGAATTAATATCTGCAACAGATTCAGCTATCTGTCTGATTACATCTGCACCTAGTTGTGCTATTGGAAGCATTTTAGTCATGGGAGGATTAATAAAAAGTTGGTTTTAGTAAGAAACTTGCCATGTCGATATCTTAGTCTATTGACATACTCTCTTTAACAGACAAGTCATCCATATTTAACAATAGTCAGACTCCAATAATCAATATTAACTGCGCCTGGGTTTCCATGCACATCTATTTCATGATCACCTTTTTGATAACTGACCATACCCGCATTGTCACCGGAAAAATCGACAATGTATTGAAGTTTATCTAACAGTGCATAGTGTTCTTCAAAACTATAGGTATCATTATCATAATATCTTGCATCAAACTGATAGACGTCATGCCTGTCTGTTTTATTGTATCCAGCTTGTATTGAAATCAGGAAATCATGCAAATGAACGGGAAGTATATTGTGTATAAGAGCGAGTGTTGTATTATCAGCATCTTCATCTGCTCTGAGTGCTTCATGAATAGTTTCTGTCAGAGATTCCTGTCGCTTTAATTGTCTTAAGAGCTTGTTTTTTATAACCGCTGTATATTCTTTTTCTTTCTTTTTTATTTGTTTTTTATCAGCTAATTTTTTCAGCAGTTTTTTTTCTAGTTTTTTATTACCAGACTCACGAGCAGCTATAACTTCATCCTGATCAACGTTGTTATCAGCCCAACTGACAATATAACTGATTTTTCTTTTATTTTTTAATAATTGAGTCGCTGCATCAATATTGCTCTCTCTTAGAAAATCTGTAAGTGTAGAAGCGTATTGTTCATTCAGTTTAATGCCATTATAACTCGTAATCTGAACCAGACGTCTCGCTCCATCTTTTGATTTTTTTTGTTTAAAGTCAAAGTCCAGGTTAAGTATGTCTTTTTTGTTCATATACGAGCTTCCTCATAAGGGATAGGTGCTATCAAGTTAAGGATTCAAGAGTAGCATAAACAACACCAATTTACGCTAAGTTATTGATTCTTTGTTTAAGACAATATTCTTTTTTTAAATCAGGACCCCTGGTAAGACAGTGGAACGTTCCTTAGATACCCCGAGAAATGCTAAGGGTTTACCCAATGAGTCGCTACGAATCTACTTACAAGTTATAGGAAAAACTAATATTATAATAAAAGTATTATCTTTTAGAATTAAAAAAAGAAGACAAATTACATATTTCTAAATACTGTTACAATTTCAAACAATATTTATAGGTGGAAAATAATGTTAAATCAAATCATAGCAATAATAAAAAAATGTATTCCTGAAAAAATGAAGCATGGTCTGGCTTTTCAACATTCATCAGAATCTACACATATGAGTAGTCGGAGTCGGTTATAAAATCATATTTATTCCCATACAAGTACAAACTATTTAATTCTGATCCCATGCAGGGGGATTTTGATAAGAATAGCGTACATCTCCGCCTTTATAACGTTCCACAATAACTGATACTTTATCACCAACGACAGGTACAGGCATCTTAATGATTATTTCTGCAGCTGTTTTATCTTCAAACTCAATTTTGCATTGATACCGGTCATATTGAGGATCGGTTCCCCCTTTTTTTTCAACTGAAAGCACAGTTGCTGTCATAGTCTCTTTTGATTCTAAAGGATGAGTATCATTATGACGCTTTTCTATCAAGGCCCATATCAGCAGCAATGACAAAAAAAAAGCGGTAAAAACGGCTCTCCAGTTTCGGTTTGCAATATACCAATTTACCAAAAAATTACCCACTGAATTTCCTTTTAAATTAAAAAGCCCCATAATCATTCACAATATATTTTCGTGAGCAATTTATCAGGCAAATATTACAGAAATATGATACAGGTTCATAAGCATGGACTGTACTTTAAAGCGCCTAAACATTAATCCCTCTACAAATAATACCTGGCGCCATTATAGCATTGGTAAAGGAGAGTCACTATGCCCACTCAAGCTCAAACAGATTGAAAAATGCCATTAAATTTCCTAGCCTTAATAATTAAGAGGAGAATATATAATGGGCGCAGGGGTTATACCTTTTTCAGTACACAATAAACAGGTTTGTTTCTTGTTTCAGACAGTATTTAGTGGCCGCAAGATGGGACATTTGATTGATTTTGGCGGTGGTGTCAACGAAGGGGAAACACATAGGCAAACAGCAGCCAGAGAATTTCTTGAAGAAACCGAAACCATGTTCTTTGCAGAAGGTATTGAAGACATTAAAGCAGCCGCAAAAATACCATCACGAGTTGCCCGTCAACTACCTATTATAACTAAGTTGTTTGATCATACCTTGCAACAACATCCGCATTGGTGGTGCCGGAGGGAACCTGGAAATAAGATACCGCCAAAGGACTGGAAAACTTTTTTTATCGAAGTTGAATATCAGGATTTGAGTGTAATTAATCAGGAATGGGCAATGGAAAAAGGACTGCAGACTCGTTTTTCAAAACGCAGAGAATTACATTGGATTGATGCTGACCAATTGTTATTTATTTACGAACATCATCCGGAAAAATTGTGGAAAAGAGTACGCCAGCTTGTAAATGCCAGGATGGTGATTCAGATGATCAAAAAAGAAAAAATTATATCTCTGACACCCGATCCTCTGTAACCCACACCAGTGACGATGTGACGAAGGATGGAAATTTGATAATTTAGCTGAGAACTTAAAAACTTGTAACAAAAAGAATGGCATCACCGAATTACGCTATTTAACAGTGGCTTTATCTAAGGGGGTGTATTTCACACCCTCTGGATTTCTCTAAAGATTTTCCAATAACTTTAATGTTCTGCCATCACTTTCCCCACCAAAAAATTTATCCAACGCTGATTCAAATACAGAATACGGACTGACAGCAGCAAACAACGTCATACAGGATTTAAACTTCATATCATCTGGATAACCAAAGATTTGTGAAACGGTTCGCCCTTCAATGGCCAGTACTGCTTCGGTACATTCAATTAAACGTGATTCGAGAGTGGGATGATTCAGGTATTCCAGGGCTTCTTTTCTGTTTTTAATGGCATAGTACCGGGCAGTCTCACTTCGTCCCAGTCCGGCTATTTGAGGGAAGATAAACCACATCCAATGGGTTTGTTTATGACCGTTTCTTAGTTCAGAGAGGACTGTTTCATAGGTACTTTTCTGAGCTTGGGTGAAACGGGTTAGGTTGTTATCTTGCATCAGTACCAACAGTGATAGCCAACATCCAAAAAATAGCAATGAAAAATGTAATTGTTAAGTGTGTTCCGTTCATTGTAGGTAGTCTTTACCATTTTTCCAGAGTATGAGTAACAATGTCTCAAAAGAGGTGAAGGAAATCTTAATTAAAAGCCATGGTTTCTAACAGAGTGTTCGAAATTATTCAGAGCCATGACAATTTTTTTTTCACAAACATTGAAAACAAAAGAGCAATTTGGGCAGGGAAAACTAGAGTTATCCTTAAACCAAGCCAGAGATTCTTTAACCTCCTTGCCGCAGTTACTACAAGCAATGGTGAAATAAATTTTATCTGGATTAAACATTGTAGGCTCCTGTCGGTTTTTGTAACTGCTTTATATCAGTAATTCAATATAATTCTTGCCCTAATCTTTAAGCTTGTCCATATAGGATAACTCTATATCGGTAAATAAATTGATTATTGTCATTACATTTATTGATTTATATCAATAAGGAGGATTACAAACGGACATTGTATATAACGACCAAGGGTACAACGTGTAATCAATTCACCATTGTCATCTTTACCACAGTCGCATGTTTCGCCATTTGCCCGATCAATTACTCCATTCTGCCTGGCTCATATGTTTCATACTGGGGTAAATCTCCAGTTATTTCATCCCAATTAGCCTTTGATGTTGTAAATATATGGGCAGTGGGTCGCTCTACAATATCTGAAGATACTGTACCTAAACGTATGCGCACTTCTTCAGTGTTTGATTCTGTTTTACTCATGATAGGTGAACCACAAATCATGCAGAAGTACTTTGTCTGACCAGGTGTTGATTGATACGCCGTGAGTTTATTTTTCCCGGAGAGTATTTTGAAATCACTGGTTTTTACTATTCCACTGGTTCCAAAGGCAATCCCTTGAGCTTTTCGACATCGAGAACAATGACAATGTACTATATTGTTAATATGACCTTTGATTTCAAATTGAACCGCAGCACAAAGACAGCTTCCAGTGTACATATTTGACCACCTTGTAAATTTTTATTCAGAACAATCTACAAAAATTATAGTACCAGGAATCTTACTGGAAGGATGTAGGAATTATCTGTGACGCACCGTGACGAAGCTGTAACAAACTTGATCCTCTATAACCCGCACCAGTGACAAAAATGATGCAGGTTGGTTGGAAAAATCAGAACACTCTTTTAAATAACTTTATGTGCCAGCCAGTTTCGCAGCAGGTAGAAGAAATGTAATATTTCTAAAATAACGTTATTTACAGTTAATGAGCGTGAAGGTTTTGATAAGTGGTCAAAACTAATTTCTTTAAAAGAATCGCAGGTTTTATTTTTCATGATGAATAATTCAGGTTGATTAGAAATAATATTATGTTTCAATTTTTTTGTTAAGTCTGTAGGTAATTACTGTGATTTACTATAGGGGTATTTCTAAATGCACTTTAGATAAATACTGACTAAGGTACACCAGCGGGGATGGCCAGGGTTCCATTGGGTTAGTCCATTTTATACACGTTATGGGAAAGAACTCTTAAAAGCGAATTCACCACAGGGGTATTTTTAGTGATGTTTACTGCTTCTGATGGACAAGGACAAGATTACACAGGATTGCGGACAGATGGGACAGGCACTCTCCTTATCACAGTATCTTATACCTGTCTTAATCCACTGCCTTTTTCACTGCTTTCTTGCCTAATTCAAGATGTTCCCTGTGCTGTTGTACCAATACAAAAAAGTATTATCTACAACATATGCTCATTCATATGACCACGCTTCTCCATAAGATCTAAAATAAGCTTGGTCAAAATCAACTCCATAGCATATTGCATTTTTCCTCCTGGAATAACCATGGTGCTGTAAGTAGTAATCTGAAGCCCTTCTATTAAACCTTTTAAATGCAATTTATATTCAACAGAGGGCTGAAATTTCAGAAAATGAATCACTACAAGACTCTGATCAGGCGTTGGTATTTGTCTCACCATAAAGGGATTAGAGGTATCTATAATAGGAATTCTCTGAAAATTAATATGAGTATGAGAAAACTGCGGCATTATGTAATTCATATAGTCATACATACGCCGATAGATAGCATCACAGACATCTTCATGATCATAACCGCGTTCTTTGGTATCACGATTAATTTTTTGAATCCACTCCAGATTAATGGAGGGTGCAACGCCAATCAATAAATCAACCTCATCAGCAAGGTTATACTTATCGGTTTTTACACCGCCATGCAGTCCTTCATAAAAAAGCAGATCAGTGCCACTGGGAATTGATTCCCATGGAGAAAAAGTGCCTGGATCACATCCATAAATGGCAGCTTCCTCTTCATCATGGATATATTGCCTGCGTTGACCCGTTCCATTTACGCCGTAACTTTGAAACAATTCTAACTGCTTATCAAACAGATTTCCTTCCGGGCCAAAATGGCTGAGTCGTTTACCATTCTTTTTTGCTTTCTTTTTCTCTTTTTTCATTTCAGCTCGATCGTAGCGATGAAAGCTATCACCTGCGACAAAAGCAGCTTGAGCACCAACACGTTGAAATATTGTATCAAGAGTATCTTTCACCGTTGTTGTACCCGCACCAGAAGAACCTGTTACCGCTATAATTGGATATCGTTGTGACATAGATAACTCCTAAATGTTAGTCCAGTATACGGTTGATAGTTATGAGTCCACTTTTGTAGCTCCACATTCAACATTTACACCGTGTTTTGTTAAACCCATTTGAAATAATTATCTTAAGATTTCAGTATAATAAAAAACCAAAACTTGAATTAGAGGTTATTTATTTTATTCTTAAATATATTGGATGTATATATTTAATTAGGGATGGAATAACTGTCTTGTAACGAAGTTGTAGTGAACTAACTATTTTGTAAACAGCAAGGATAATGAGGGGGAATAAATTTTATTCTGGTAACACTGATTGACAATTGAGCGAGTTAGAGTGGCTCCTGACAGACTGGAAATTTAGCATCAACTAATATATTTTTCCAAGAGCACAGAGAAACATTTTTTGACCTGGAAACTAATCTAGAATAATGCTCAGAAGGGGTTGAAATGAAAATATACCGCCATGATCACGCCGCCAATACCAAAGCCAAATAACATAGAAGAGATGATCAGGGTAAAGGTGTTATCTTTGACCCACAAACTGCCGTCATTACATGGTTCGCAAGCGGGAGTATTTCTAAATTTACATGTTTTACAACGGTTCATTTTTAAGGCCTTTTTATACTGATGCCATCCTGTTCCAGACAGTTTTAAGCAATATTCAAATCTAATGGATGAAATCGATACTAAACTATAGTCTATAAATTGAGAAAAGGAGTAATAATACTGGAAAACTCTGGGTAAAATATAACCACCTTCTGATATAATGAGCCTCATTTAAACAACAATACCAATAAATTCCATGACTTAACCTCATTGAAGTGAGTTCTGTTTTTTTGTTAAAGTAGCACTTTTTATTTTGACTGAAGGATAGAGAATGAAAAATTACAAAATAGCCTTATTGGCAGGTGACGGTATCGGACCTGAAGTAATGAAAGAAGCCGTTAAGGTTTTGGAGCTGATTCAGGAGCGTAATGATGTCATATTTGAACTGATGCCTGCTTTATTTGGTGCCAGTGCCTATTTTGATAACGGAAATCCTTTTCCTGATGAGACCATTGCTATCTGTGATCAAGCCGATGCCATTTTAAAAGGCACCATTGGCTTATCTCACGAAGAGTCAAAAAACATTCCCATTGAATTACAGCCCGAACGTGGTGCATTGCTGCCTTTACGTAAACGTTACAATACCTACGCCAATTTCCGTCCAGTTTATTTACCCAAAGAACTGATTCACTTCTCCCCTCTCAAACCTGAAATTATTGGCGAGGGGATTGATATCATAATGGTACGTGAGTTGGTCGGTGGTTTGTATTTCGGTAAAAAAGAGATGGGCACCACGGAAGATGGCCTGCGTTATGTACGTGAAACTCTGGAATATGACGAAGATCAAATCCGTCGAGTTTTGCATGAAGCCTTTAAACTGGCCATGCGCCGCAAGAAGGTTTTACATAATATCCACAAGAGCAATGTTTTAAAATCCAGTGTACTGTGGAATGAAGTCCTGGAAGAAGTCGCTCAGGAATATCCTGAAGTGGAAGTACTTCATCAATTGGTTGACTCAGCTGCTACTCAACTTTGCCTGAATCCCTGTCAATTTGATGTGATGGTCATGGAAAATATGTTTGGTGATATTTTAAGTGATCAGGGCGGCGGCATTTTAGGCTCATTGGGGTTAATGCCTTCAGCCTGTCTTGGCCCGGACAAAGCCTATTATGAACCTTCTCATGGTTCTGCTCCCGATATTGCTGGACAAAATATAGCCAATCCCTATTCTATGATTGGATCTGTCGCCATGATGCTGGAAAATAGTTTTGGCATGCAGGAAGAAGCGACTAATGTCTGGAATGCTATGAAAGGGGTATTTGGAGATGGCTTTTCAACCCCCTATTTATCCAGGCCAGATAGTGGTGTCAACATGATCAGTACAGATGCTTTTGGTTCTAAGGTGGTAGAAAAACTGCGCAATATGCCAAGGGTAGGAAACTAATCTGCTTTTTTGAGATACTGAGCTTAAGAGTGATTAATTATATAAGGTTATGTTTCAGGGGATTGTGAAAACACGGAAGTTTTCACACAACGTCACAAGGATGTGCTTGTATCGCCTCCTAAAATATAATGAACACAAGTACATATCAGTTTAAAAAATTAAATTAAACCTGTTTATCCAATTCCTTGCGTGTATGCAGCTGAATATTAATCATTCTTATTGTGGCACTAATTGCTGCAAAAACCTGATTCACATGCACACCGCGAGTATTAATGGGTCTGTCACCTGTATCCCAGCTAATGATACATTCTGTCAAAGCATTGGTATTTCCCCCTTTAGGAATACGTACTTCAAAGTCAATTAAGCTGGGCAACTTAAAATCATAGCGCTGAAATGCTTTTGAAATGGCATCCATAAAGGCATCAAAACCACCATTACCCGATCCGGCAGAACGATGAGTTTTACCTTCAATCTCAACCAGAATACTCACTGTTGAGTCCAGATTCAAACTACTATTGATTGCACAATCCAGTAATTTAAGATGTTCGTATTCATTACTCTCCATCACATCAGAGATAATAAAGGGCAGATCATGTAAAGTAATTTTCTGCTTGGATTCACCGAGTTTTCTGATTTTCGCCAGTACTTTAGCCTGGTTTTCATCTGATAAGGACAATCCCAACTCTTCCAAATTTTTGGCCAGAGAGGCTTTACCACTCATTTTTCCCAGAGCATAACTGCGCTTTCGGGCAAAACGTTCCGGGCTGAGGCGGGTTTCATACAGGCCACCTTTTTGGTCACCATCAGCATGGATGCCTGCCGTTTGCGTGAAAACATCAGCTCCAACAATGGGTGCATTAGCTGAAACCCATTTGCCGGAAAAATTTTCCACCATATTACTGACTCGTACAATGTTAGTCTCATCAATGGAAGTATGGACATTCATTTT
>Ga0209013_10003016_pt1 | contig 15107 bp, 15 predicted proteins | sample Cruoilmetagenom2_FD_187291 | JGI IMG/M metagenome (GOLD analysis project Ga0209013, IMG submission 187291) | Oil polluted marine microbial communities from Coal Oil Point, Santa Barbara, California, USA - Sample 2 (SPAdes) (version 2) | ecosystem: Environmental > Aquatic > Marine > Oil seeps ... | reverse complement strand
GTTGATGGATTTCGTGCTGACTTGCTAAATCGTTATAAGTCAGGTTTTGGTGAAGGGGGTTTAGAGTATTTGATGAACAAAGGCGCATTTTATGAAAATGCTCATTATCAGCACGCAAATACTGAGACTATCGTAGGTCATGCAACTTTAGCTACAGGAGCATTTCCTGCGCAGCACGGTATGGTCGGTAATGTCTGGCTTGATGCAGAGACAGGTGAACTTGCCTATAATATTGAAGACCCCGATTCTCCCATACTAGCAACACGAGAACATACTATAAAAGGAGAACAGGTCGACCCTGCACAGAAAAAAGCTCGAACAGATGGCCGTTCACCCCGTGCACTCTTGGCACCGACATTTGCAGATGGTCTGTCTGCTTTCTTCAGTGGAAAATCAAAGATCTTTGGTGTTTCAGGAAAAGACCGCAGTGCTGTAGCAATGGCTGGAAAAACAGGTAAGGCATTCTGGTACTCGACAGATAATGGTGATTTTGTCACAAGCCGTTATTACTATGACAAGTATCCCGATTGGACAAAAGCTTGGAATGAACAGCGTAAAGCGGAAAAATATGCTGGAACCAAATGGAACCTTGCATTTGATAAATCCACCTATGTTCTGGCAGAACAGGATGATCGTGCTTATGAAGTTGACCTGAAAGGATTTGGACGAACTTTCCCACACCAATATGGTGCTATTGATGGTAAAATGCTTTTTACTCAGTTATTGGTCAGTCCTGTAGGAGATCAACTACTTCTTGATTTTTCTAAAGATCTGATCAAGAATGAAGCACTTGGTAAAGATAACATCCCAGACTACCTTTCGATCAGTTTTGCCTCAGTCGATGCAGTAAATCATTTTTTTGGACCATCAAGTCTGGAGAATGAAGTTACTGTAAGACAGTTAGACCGAACTTTGGCGGATCTGTTGGATTTTGTCGATAAAAATGTAGGATTGGAACATGTCCTGATCGCATTCTCTTCAGATCATGGAATGGCTGATATGCCTGAATATATGACTGAAATGGGTTACGATGTAGGACGTCTGGATCCAGATAATATAGTTAAGGTCGCAAATAAGGCAGGAGAAAAGCTGGGTATAGATAATGTTGTACGTTTTTTCTTTAGACCTTACATCTATCTAGATAAAGAAAAGATAGCCCAAAAGCAACTGGACATATCTAAAGTAGAACAGGCGATCGCAAACGAATTAAGTGAAATGGAAGGAGTTGAACTGGCAGTATCGACTCACAATCTACCGTCACTGGGAGATAAACCTTTGTACAAACAGGTAGAACGTAATCAGAACAATTCACGCTCTGGTGATATTTACGTAATGCAACAGCCATATTGGTTCTTGTTTGATAAAGGTCCTGTAGCTGCGATGCATGGTTCTCCTTGGCGCTATGATACGCATGTACCGATCATTTTTTCTGGTCCAGGTATAAAAGCCCAGCGTATACAGCGTCTTGTTCATCCGGTCGATGTCTCTCCTTCGATAGCTGCTTTACTCGGGTTGTCTCCTCCTGCGGCATCAAATGGTTCAGTACTAAAAGAATTATTTGATTCTAAATAAAGGACAATAACTGTGTTATTGTTCAGATCGGTTCCCATTAATCCACATCTATATAAGGGTTATAGGGCTTGATAAAATAGTTCTATTTAATTTAGTATTACAGCTTAATTCAATATAATATTTAGTAAATTAAAAACGAATCTAACTATGGAGTTATTTCATGAATGTTAATGTTGTATGTCCACATTGTCTCAAGGTGAACCGTATTCCCAAGAAAGAGTCATATGCTAAAGCGAACTGTGGTGGATGTAAGAATTCTTTGCTTAACAGCGCACCTGTCTCTGTAGATGCAGACAAACTTGGTACCTTCATAGCAAATTCTGATATTCCGGTAGTTGTAGACTTTTGGGCACCTTGGTGTGGCCCTTGTCTACAGATGGCTCCTGCTTTTGAAGAAGCTGCGTTAGACATGCCACTTCAAGCACAGTTTGTAAAAGTCAATACAGATGAACAGCAAGCTTTGGGTGGACAATACGGTATACAGAGCATACCTACACTCATTATGTTTAAAAATGGCAAAGAAGTAGATAGACTTAGTGGAGCATTGGATGCAGGTAGATTACAAAGTTGGGTAAGGCAGTTTGCGTAGATGAGTAAAATATTATTATTGGAAGATGATGCCAACCTGAATGAAACGGTCACAGAGTTCCTGGAAGAGCAAGGGTATGATGTGGTAAGTGTCTATGATGGATATGAAGCACAAGAGAAACTGTATGAGAGTAAGTATGACCTGCTACTTTTAGATGTCAATACGCCTGGTATTAATGGTTTTGATCTTTTAAAAGAGGCAAGAGAGGGTAATGTGGTTGCACCCGCTATTTTTATCACTTCATTAGACTCGGTAGATGATTTAGAGAAAGGCTTTGACAGTGGTTGTGATGACTACATACGTAAACCTTATGCACTTAAAGAATTACAGATACGTGTGGAAACATTACTGAAACGTGCTTTTTACCATGAATCTAAAGAGTTAATAGAGATTTCAAAAAACATCGCCTATGATATCAAGAATAATGAACTTATTATCGATGGTGAAATAGTATCTTTGGGACACAAAGAGTCTATGCTTCTTAAACTCTTTATGAAAAATGAGGATGAGGTGATTGTTCATGAACGCATCTATGAACATTTGTGGGAATTCGATGAGGAACCTAGTGATACAGCACTTCGTACCTACATTAAAAATCTTCGTAAAATCATAGGTAAGGAAAGAATTGTTAGTATCAAAAAACAAGGCTACAAATTCACTGCTGAGAAGTGAGAAGAAATCTCTTTTTAGATTTTTAACACTTTATGTAGCTATGGTCATATTTATGATCACGCTACTCTCACTGTTTTATTATCAGAGTCAGGAAAAGCTGATGCTTTCTGATCAGCGAGCGATGTTGACTAAGTATGCTTATATCCAAACAAAAAGACTTAAAGTATTACATCATTTTTTTGATGAAAGAACAGAGTATCCTCGTGACCCCCGTTTCAAATCAGCGATCTATGACTTAGAACATATGAAAATATTTTCTTTACTTGAAGATGAAAATGTACATTTTGATGATGAAGAGATATATATTAGTAATAATCATATACATTTAGTGAAGACACTAGATGATTTTTATCTGGGGACAAAGTATCTTATTATAGAAGTTGAAGACAGTGGTGCTTGGAGAGGGGAGATATGGAAAAACATCATAGGCTATGGTTTCTTTGCTTTTATCTTTTTTCTACTGTTTGGTCTCTACCTTGCCAAATTGTTTTTAAGACCAATGCGTGATTCTATTGTACTCTTGGATAGATTTATCAAAGATACTACCCATGAGCTTAACACACCGCTCTCTGCCATACTGGCAAACATAGAGATGATGGACACAAATGTTATGGTAGAGAAAAATAAGACCAAACTGGCACGTATCAACATTGCAGCCAAAACAGTTTCTGTACTTTACAAAGATTTAACGTATCTTACTTTAGAGCAGGAAAAAGAGAATCATGATGAAGAGATAGAGATCAAAGAACTTATCTATAATAGAGCAGAGTATTTTGCTGTCCTGGCACAGTCAAAACACATAGAGTGTAATCTAGACTTGGAAGAGGCTAGTATTACTATGGATAGACGTAAATTGACTAGAGTGATAGATAACCTCATATCTAATGCGATTAAATATAACAAACGTAACGGTACAGTAGGAATACAATTAAGAGAAGGCATGTTGGTTATTTTGGATACGGGTATAGGAATTAATGAAGAGAAACTACCTTTTATGTTTGATCGCTATATGAGATTTAATGACAGTGAAGGTGGTTTTGGTGTTGGTCTGAGCATTGTCAAAGAAATATTGGATGAATATCATATCTCTATAGAAGTAGAGTCAAAAGAAGGAGAGGGTACAAGAATGGTGTTGAGATGGTAAAGCCTATAATTCTATGTTTAGTCTTGGTATCAGGAGTGTTCGCACAGGATGCATATGAACGTCATTGTGTTGAGTGTCATAAAGAGCTACCCACATCATTACAGCGTATGTTTATGCGTTACCTTCTTGTCTATAGTGGTGAACAAAATGTGAAAGCAGGGCTAAAACATTATTTGAAATACCCGTTAAAAGAGATCTCTGTTATGTCTGATTTATTTATTGACACTTATGGCATTAAAGAGAAGACTAAGTTGAGTGATAGTGACATTGATGAAGCTTTAGATATATATTGGGATAAGTTTAAGGTTTTTAATAAGTTGAAGTAGTTACAATAACTGTGGATAAGGATATATTATAAAATTAAAGGAAGAAGAATGAAAAAATTAGTGACAGCACTCACGCTTGTTGCATTTGCTATGGTCAGTACACCTACAGTTGCAGATGCAAGTGTAAAAAAAGGACAAAAAATTTATAAAAAGAAGATGCGAAAATACTGTGGATTTTCGGGTGTTAGATTTGCAAGAGAGCATACGCAAGATGAATGGGAAGAACTATATGAAGATGGCGAATTTAAAGCAGAAACAAAGAGAATTTGTCCTAAATTACCTCTAAAGAAAATTAAAAAATCATGGTGGGATCATGTGTATGAATTCACCTATGAATATGGAGAAGGCGGATCACACGTTCCAAAGTGTTAATACTAATGTAACTTCTTGAAGCAGTTGTTAACCTTCTGCTTCTTTCTTTATACACTTCACAATACTTTCACAATTACATGATATGATACATCATCTAAAAAATAAAAGGATTATAAATATGAATACTATGACTAAATTGGCAGTAGCTGCTTTACTTGGTATGACATTACTTTCATCAACTGCATCTGCAGATGTGAAGAAAGGTCAAAAAATTTACCTTAAGAAGCTTAAAGCTCCTTGTAATATAGGTGGAGCAACATTTGCTCAAAAGCATACTCAGGATGAGTGGGAAGAAATCTATGAAGCTGGTAAGTTTGTAGATGAGGTAAAGAGACTTTGTCCTAAAGTAAAAGTAAAAAAGTTCAAAGCTAAATACACTCCACATGTATATGATTTTGTTTATGAATATGCAAGTGATTCGGGTAACGTACCAGCTTGTTAAGTTCTAATTAATATAATCTTAAGTTAAATGATTATATGATATTTGAACAAAACTAATCAGAGGAATTGATTATAAATTAAGTTTATAATCAATAAAACTATAAACTAAAAGGAATTAAAATGAAAAAATTTGCAATCACAATGTTACTTGCTGGATCTACTTTACTTATGGCTGACGGTGCTGCTGCATACGCTAAATGTGTAGGTTGTCATGGTGCTAATGGTGAGAAAAAAGCACTTGGAAAATCTGCAGTTATTACAGGTCAAGATGCTGCTAAAACAGTAGAACAACTTAATGGTTACAAAGCTGGAACACTTAATATTTACGGTATGGGTGGTCTTATGAAAGGTCAAGTAGCTTCTATGGATGACGCTACTATCAAAGCTGTTTCAGATCACATTGCAGCAATGAAATAAGTTTTTTTAAACTTTACATTCAAAAGCCTTTTGGCTTTTGAATACATCTACTCTCTTTTCCTCTTAAAATCTATTTTATTTTTCATCTCAATACACTTTATTTAACTTAGATATTTCTATAGCTATGTGTAGAATTATATTTCTATTTAATTGTGGAAGTGTTTGAAAGTATTAAAAGGTGAAGGTGAAATATAGTAGATTTTATGGGTGAGCGAGAAGCCCACCGTTAGCTAAATAGATTAGCAAGCAGGTTCGTTACCTGTATCGCTTGCATACTCATATGCAAATTCAAAAAGATGTGGCGTCCATTTTTCTTTATATGTTTCTATCGTTGGACATACTTCTTTTACTTTTGCTTCAAATGTTCCTGCTTTAAAAGCATCTTCCCACTCTTTTTGTTTAAATGCTGCAGCAAAGTCTCCACCCGTTTTATCAGCACATTGACCTTTGATCTTTTTACCATAGATCTTTTGACCTTTGTTGATACTTCCTGCATCTACAGTTGTTGTGAGCATTGCAAAACCAAAAAGTGCCGTAAGAGCTAGTTTAGTTACATTTTTCATTTTATTCCTTTGATGTAAATAAGATTTTTTAGTATATCCTACTTATGATTATGTTCATATATTATATAGATTAATTTAATAAATTTTTTTTAATGGTCAAAAAAGTGACATAAATATTTATACTACATACTGCTTCCACATTTTCCCGCTTCACATTTCATCGGAGGTATTTCTTTTTTCGGTATCTGTTTCGTATTGTCCGATGAACATTTTGTACTTAATCTACCGGTCTCTTCAACACGTACGCATGCGTATAGCTCTTTGGTTGTCATCGATTTAAGTACACATTCACGTCTGCTGTCATCCTCTTCAAGCTGATTTAAAATGTTCATTTTCTTTTTTACCAGGACAGCAGAACCATCAACCATACTGGCACCACATTTGCCTGGTCCACATTTCATACCCCCTTCAGTGATTGATCCTTTTTGCTCTTTATCTGTACATCCTGACACAAGAAGTGCACTGAAGAGCAGTGTGATCGCTAGCGTTGATTTCATTTTGATTCCTTAGTTTTTTTTAATTGATGTTTCTCATACATTTCGTAAAAAATAGGAATGAGAAATAGGCTTAATATGGCAGAACTTACCACCCCGCCTATCATCGGTGCGGCGATACGTTGCATGACCTCGCTTCCTACACCTGTAGTGTACATGATAGGTAGAAGTCCTGCCAAGATGGCAAATACAGTCATGAGTTTGGGTCTCACTCTTTGTACAGCACCTTCATAAATGGCATTTGAGAGATGTTGTCTGTTAAAATCAGTGCCCATTTTTTTGTGCATCTCTTCGACACTTTCTTGTAAATAAACGATCATGACTATGGCAGTCTCTGCTGCAATACCCAGAAGGGCTAAGAATCCAACTATCACAGCGATACTCATATTAAACTGCAACATATCCAGGTAGAGTAGACCACCAAGCAGTGCAAAAGGCAGTGTGAAAAATACAATGAGTGTAGGCATCATTTTACCCAGTGCAAAATGAATAAGGATCAATATCAGTAAGAGTACGGTAGGGACTATCCATTTTATTTTTTTCATCGCTGATTCTAGGTATTCTGACTGACCTGCCCACTCCAGGTAATAACCTGAAGGAAGTTTGATGTTTTCTAAAGCTTTGACGGCTTGGGCTTTATATTTGACTGCACTCACTCCTGTTTGAGGGGTAATATAGATAAACGTTACAGGTGTGGCCATCTCACTCTTTATCACAGAGGCACTCTCTCTGTATTCTACTTTGGCAAAGGTAGAAAGTGGCACAAATCCAAGAGGCGTTTTGACTTGTATATTGCGTATGTCATCAAGGTTACGACGCTCTTCTTCCTCAAAGCGAAGTGCGATAGGATAACGTTCTAAACCTTTATACATCGTAGTGATCTTTTTACCGCCGATCGCTGCAGATGTATATTCATGGATCAGTGCTTTAGAGATGTTATAACGCTGTAATGCCTCAGTATCTATATTGATATCTATGAAAAATCCAGCACTTGCCTGATCAGAGAAAACAGACTGTGTACCTTTAAGTTCACGGAGTTTTGACTCTATTTGCATCGCTACTGATTGTAGTCCCTGAGCATCCTTACCATAGAGTTTGACACCCAGAGGGGTTCTTATACCTGAGAGTAACATATCGATACGTCCACGTATAGGATATGTCCAAGAATTTACGAGACCCGGTACCTGGAGTGCTTCTTCCATTTCTGCCATAAGTTTTTCATGTGTCATTCCTGGTCGCCACTGTGATTTTGGTTTAAAGGTAATGATGGTTTCAATCATACCAAGAGGTGCTGGGTCTGTTGCTGAATTGGCACGGCCTCCCTTACCGAATACTGTGGCTACTTCAGGAAAACTTTTGATGATCTGATCGGTTTTTTGTGTCAGTTCCTTACTTTGATCCACAGAGATACCATACGGTGTAACAGGCATATACATGACTGTTTGCTCATTGAGCATAGGCATAAATTCCCAGTTTAGCTTTTGGTAAAGAGGTACGGCAAAGGCTAATCCTCCAACGGCAAGAATAATAACGAGGTATTTGAGTTTTAAACCATAGACCAGGAGTGGATGATAAAGCCAAATGAAAAAACGATTGAGTGGATTTTTTGACTCGGGGATGATCCTCCCTTTTACAAAGTAGATCATCAAGACAGGTACCAGCGTGATGGAGAGTATCGCACCTGCGGTCATCGCAAATGTTTTGGTAAATGCAAGAGGATTAAAGAGTAATCCCTCTTGACCAGAAAGTGAAAAGATGGGTAAAAAGGAGACGACTACAAGTGCCAGAGCAAAAAAGATAGGCCGTCCAACAAGTTGAGAAGACTTAACAATGATTTTGATACGTTCTTGATGATCGAGCTGCATACCTTTCTTCTCTTCTCCTTTATGTATGGATTTGTGGGCATTTTCTATCATGACGATGGAAGCATCTACCATGGCACCGATGGCAATGGCTATACCTCCAAGACTCATAATATTAGATCCTATACCAAATAGTTTCATCATTAGAAAGGGTAGGGCTATAGTCAATGGAAGCACGATAAGCATAATAAGTGTAGAACGAAAATGCATCAAAAACAGACCGATGATAATAATGACGATAATACTCTCTTCAAACAGTGTGGTTTGAAGTGTCTCTATGGCTGCTTCAATGAGTCCTGAACGGTCATAGGTAGTGACAACGTCTACACCTTCTATCTGAAGTTCTTCCATTCTGGACTTGATGCGTTTGATAGCAGTGTAGACATCTTCACCATAACGCAGCATGACAATACCACCAACGACTTCTCCTTTTCCATCAAGGTCAGCCAGTCCACGTCTGGCAGCAGGTACCATCTCCACACGGCCCAATTGAGAGAGTGCTAATGGTACACCATCTTTGGTCGTAACCACAAGTTGTCGTATCTCATCTAAATCTTTGATATACCCTTTGGCCTGTACCATCCATTCATAGCCGTTTTGAATGACGATACGTCCACCGGTATCGTTATTGTTGTCTTTGAGCGTTCGAGAGATATCTTTGATAGAAAGATCGTACTGAACAAGTGCATCGTTATTTACAGTGATCTGATAGGTTGGAACAAATCCGCCTATACTAGCAACTTCACTCACTCCATCCACACCCATAAGCGCGTACTTATAGTAGTAGTCTTGCAGGGTTCGCAGTTCATCAAGGGTTTTGGTTTGAGAGGTAAGTGCATACTCATATGCCCAGCCCACACCGGAAGCATCAGGTCCAAGTGTCACTTCCATAGTATCTGGAAGTTGACTTTGTATGGATGCCAGTTGTTCAAGAACACGGCTTCTGGCCCAATAGAGGTCTGTACCTTCTTTAAAGATGATGTAGATCAGACCATTTTCATAGGTTGAAAAACCACGAACAGTTTCAATGTCAGAGATAGCGAGAAATTGTGAGACCAGAGGATAGGTTCCCTGGTCTTCGATGATTTCAGGACTTTGTCCTTTCCATGTCACTTGTACAATGACTTGTGGAGGTGAAAGATCCGGCAGGGCATCCAAAGGTGTATTTTTCATCGCCCAAATGGAACCTACTATGAGGAAGAGGGTGGTCATAAGAACGAGAAAACGATTTTTAACCGAAAGTGCTATAAGTCGTTCTATCATACTATAGTTCTCCTATAGTATGTGTGCAACGAGTTGCATGAGCCAACTGCTGACAAGCAACTAAATTGCAGTGCAAGCGAGGCACTAAATGCCGAGTCGTGAGTTGTCCTAGTGACAACGTAGGGTTTTGGGCTTTGCTCAAAATACGTCCCATGATTAGTACACACCGTTAATTTGTGCATCTGAGTCCATCATAAATAGAGCATTATTTACCAGTGTATCACCTTCTTTCAGACCTTGTATAATTTCATAATGTTGAGAATCCAAAGGTTTTATTTCGATGACTATAGGCTCATACTCTCCTTTAAATTCAGTTGCAAGAAAAGCATACCATATCCCATTTTTACGTATGGCAGCAGTACGGGGAATAACAAGACGACTCTTAGCATCGGCTGATGCATATACTTTTGCATACATACCAGGTTTTAGCAGCGCTTCGTCATTATCCAATAGCAGTCTTAATGTAGCCGTTGCTTCTTTGGGGTTTAGTTTAGGATAAAGTAGGGATTTTTTGGCTGTATATGTTTTATGTATACCTTTAGGCTTTACTGTGAAATGCTCAAGCAGAGAGAGCTTCTCTATCTCATCTTGATAGAGTTTTACTTCTATCCATACTTTCTCTAGATTTACGATCTGAAAAAGCTTTTTTTTCGTGCTAAAAGATGCACCTTGGTTAATGTTCTTTTCAAATATCCATCCTGATTGTGCTGCATAGAGTGTAGTAAATTCGTCGACCTTACGTGTACTCTTAATATGTTTTATATCAGTATTACTTACACCTAAAAGACGTAGCTTTGTTTGTGCACTTTGAATCATTTGAGGTGAAGCGCGTTTTTTATCAAACTCTAAAGAGTGCAAGTAGTCTTGTTTTGCTTTGTATACTTCTGGAGAATAGACCTCTGCCAAGGCATCACCTTTTTCTACTTTTTTATAGAGTGTATCGGCAAACAGTTTTGTAACATAGCCTGAAAACCATGCATGTATATCAACTTTTCTTGAGTCTTCTGCGACGATATACCCATAGTTTATTTGTTCTTTGGCTGTAGTCATTGTTTTGACTTTGATGGTCTTGACATTAAAAAGCTGTTCTATGGTTGGGGTATGTGCTTTTTGAACTTCAGCCTGTAAAAATACCGGTAAGAGTAAAAGTAGGAGTGTTGCCTTCATGTAAGTAGGTATCATTACAGTTCTCCTATAAGAGATTTGAGTCTGGCTTGCGTACGAAGGTATTCAGCTTTAATAGAAGCACGTTCCTCTTCAAGTGCCAGTTTTTGTTCTAAGAGATTTGTGTAGGCAAACATGTCACCTCCGCTTTGAATGTTAGATTGACTCAGCTCAAACATATGTTCAAGTTGTGGCAGGCTTTCATTTTGGATAATGTTATAGATCTGATATGCTTCAGTGAGTTTTGCATGCATAATGTCTATTTCACTCTCTAATGAGGATCTGTAATCTAAAGAAGCACTTTGTGCAGCCAAGACTTCTTTGCGGGCAGCTTCTGAGTTGAGTTTTTCTGAACCATAAAGAGGCAGAGAAATACCCACCGTCACAGAGGCATAGTCGGGATACTCTTTACGGTTAAAATAGCCTACTTTGACATAAGGATCTGGGGTAATACTTAGGTCATGTATGGCCTTGTTGGCATCTGCTACGTTTTTCTCAGAGAGTTTTTTGTGATAGTTTGGATTGTTCTGTAGTTTAGAGAGATAAGATCCTAATGATTGGGGACGTCTGATCTGTAATGTATCTGATACAGTTGATATTTTCCCCGGTACAAGGTATTTTAGTTTAGCCTTTTGACTTTTTAAAATAGTGTTATAACGTTCAGCTCTTATCTTTATTTTTGAAAGCATTAAACTTGCAGACATACTGCTTGTGTGACTTTTATTTTCAGTAGATGCATAGGCGGTATAGAGATCTATGTTTTGCTTTGCTACAGCTTTATATCGATTGACGATACGGATACGTTCTTCGAGTTCTTTTATCGTATAGGCAGTCATACGTATCTCTTCAGCCAGTGTGATTTTTGCTACTTCATAGGAGTCTAACATAACACTTTTTTGTGCTTGAGTAAAAGTTTTACGGGCATCGAGTTTGCCAAACCATGGAAATTTTTGTTTAAAGTTGATAGCATTGTACTGCATAGGCTCAAGGCTTCGGTTGGTAGGATCATCAAACTGTATATCGTTGATAGTAAGAGAGAGGTCAGGGTTAGAGAAGTTTTGACTTATCTCTATACGTTCATCCATTGCAGACAGACGGTGCTCTATGGTTTGGAGTGAAGGATGATTTTGGATTGATCGGTCAATGAGTTGGTGAATACTTTGTCCTTGTAATAAGCCTACAGCTAACAATATAAAAAGTACAATCCGCATAATATCTCCTATATTTTAGTAAATCTGTATGTATTCTAATGTAACTCTGTGTAGCACGTGTGCACGGCTAAAATTACAGACAAAGAAAACATAAAAATGTGCTAAATATATAAAATATAATAAAACCTATAGATTTACTTGACATTAAAAATATATTTAGCTAATATACTCACATAAATTAAATGAGCACTTGTAAAAACCCTAGATATTTACATCGGACAAGGGCATTGCACATTTTTCTTAGTGATTTATTGTCTCCCCTATATTGTTAATAGAGAAGCTAAGAAGAAAGTCAATGTTGTAAATTACTCTAGGGTCTTTAGAGGTGCTAATTGACATAGTGTTGATATAGCTAAAGAGCTTTGCTCAAAAATTTTATTTAAATGAAAGGAAAGAATATGTCTCCAAGTTGCCCAATATCTACAAGAAGAGTTGACTCCAATATGGCAAGAATTATCTCTTTCCAAGTAGCACTTTTTACTGTGTTACTTCTCATTACACAAGCGAGTTTCTTTGCATTGGTAATATTATTTGATTTTTTTATAAGAGCGCTACGTCTATCAAATTTCAGTCCATTTGAGGTCGTTGGGAATTTGGTACTTAAAGGGTGGGGTGTTGCTCCTAAACTTTGTGATGAATCACCAAAAAGGTTTGCTCTGTATCTTGGACTGGTGACTTCGTTGTTTCTTGTCATATTTTATTTTGCTGGTTTTGAAACATTTGCCACAGTGATAGCCGTTATTTTATTAATTTGTGCATTACTTGAGACTTTATTCGATTTTTGTATAGGATGTAAGCTATACTACGCAATACAAATCGGTAAAGGTCTTTTAGAAAATGATAGGAATATCAAGTAAAACAATTTATGCAGTCGCTGCACTTCAAGAGTTAGGTTCGATCCCAGACAATGAAGTGCTTAAGATAAAAGAGATAGCAGCAAATGCATCCATCCCGCAAAACTTCTTGGAACAAATACTTTTAGAACTTAAAAAACAAGGTATATTGACGAGTATAAAAGGTGCTCATGGTGGTTATAAACTCGCTAAAGACCTTAAAGATATCACACTTAAAGATGTCCTGTTGATACTAGAATCAGATATATTCTCTGATAACTGTAAAACAGATAATGCGGCATTAAAACTTTTTTGGGAAGATTTAAAACAGAATGTTTCAAGTCTGTTTGAAATTCCTCTTTCGGAACTTAAAAACTATCAACTCAAAGCCAATCAAACACTTAATTATTCAATATAGGAACATACTATGAACAACACCACTGATTTTGACTACTTCAATACTTTACTTGTCCAAAGCGTAGGTTCAAAGGTAGGGCCTATTGCACCTACTATTACACCGTCTGCTGCTTATGGTTATGAAAATGCCGAAGAAGCAGAAGGTATCTTCTCTGCAGAGGTCAATAAACCACTCTATGCAAGAGTAGGGAATCCAACAAATGCTAAACTGGAAACTATCGTAGCGAAGATGGAGGGTGGATTTGGTGCCATTGCTACTTCTTCAGGTATGGGTGCTATCTCTATGGTATGTAGTGCTTTTTTATCTGCTGGAGATGAATTGCTTTGTATCGGTGGTTTCTTTGGTGGTACCTATTCACTTGTGAATGAAACTTTGGCACGTTTTGGTATGACAAATACTTTTTGTACCGTAGATGACTTTGAACACATTGAAGCAACACTTAAACGTGGTATTAAAATGGTTATTTTTGAGTCTGTAGGTAATCCAAGCCTTACACTGCCTGATATACAGCGCATTATCGACCTTTGTAATGAGTATGAAACACTGGTAATGATAGACAATACTGCGACACCACTTTTGGTGAGACCACTAGAGATGGGTGCAGATATCTCTGTGCACTCTTCAACTAAAAATATGTCTGGACACTCTGCTGCACTAGGTGGTATAGCAGTATTTAGAGCTGTAAAAGAAGAGGGTGACAAACTTCTAAATGAGAAGTATGCAGATATACACAAAATAGTAAAAAAGATGGGTAAAAAAGCATTTATACCTATCTGTAAAAAACGTGCTATACGTGATTTTGGTATGACTGCAAATGCTTTTGGATCATTTATGACAATGGTTGGACTAGAAACACTGTCACTCAGAGTAGAGAGAATTAATAAAAGTGTTGAAACTGTTTCAGCATTACTTGATGCACAACTACCAGAAGGTGTAAGTGTCAATCACCCTTCATTGCCTTCAAGTCCTGACAATGCACGATACAAATCAGACTTTGCACAGGGGTGCGGTCCATTGCTCGGCATTGACTGTGGTACAAAAGAGAGAGCTTTTGCTTTCCTCAACAAACTGAACCTTGTTATCCAAACAGCAAACATAGGGGACAATAGAACGCTTGCACTTCATATGACAAGTACCATCTATAGTGATTTCAATGAAGAAGCCCGTAAATTCCTGGGGGTTCATGAAGGACTTATCCGTGTTTCGATAGGTTTGGAAGATCCTAAGTCCATCGCAGAGGACTTCTTGCAAGCAGCGAATGCATTGTAAGTAGTTTTTGTGTTACGTTTTTTTATCATTGTAACCCTCTTGTTGGTTTCTCTTGAAGCCAACAATGAGAAGGCGGGCTTGGCATATCTGAATAAGATCAGAGAAAAATCCGGACTTATTAAGCTAAAAAGTAATAAATCTTTACAAAAAGCGGCTAATTCTCATGCCAAATATCTCATACAAAATCAAAGAAACGGACATTATGAAAAAAAAGGCAAATATTCATATACTGGGACTACTCCTTCAAAAAGGGTTATAAAAGCAGGGTATCCCTCTGCCTATGTGATGGAAAATCTTTCTATCAATACAATAGGATATGTAAAATCCATAGACAATCTTTTTTCTGCAATTTACCACCGTTTTGTATTTTTGAATTTAGATAAAGATGAGATAGGTTTTGGTGTTTTCTCAACCAAGAAAAAAATAAAAATAAAACGTGCCTATGTCTATGATATAGGTTCATCAAGTGTTTCTGAACTTTGCAAAAGATCATTTTC
>Ga0209013_10003015_pt1 | contig 15109 bp, 18 predicted proteins | sample Cruoilmetagenom2_FD_187291 | JGI IMG/M metagenome (GOLD analysis project Ga0209013, IMG submission 187291) | Oil polluted marine microbial communities from Coal Oil Point, Santa Barbara, California, USA - Sample 2 (SPAdes) (version 2) | ecosystem: Environmental > Aquatic > Marine > Oil seeps ... | reverse complement strand
CGCACTTGATAAAAAATGGTAGAGCAGACATCTGGGTGAACGAAGAGAACCTCCCCTTTAATCCATCTTAAATAGGGTGATGCGGGATCAGAGCGGTGACATCCTCTGGCTGACCGTATTGAATACCGTTGTGCCCTTTATGATGGGCATAGCGGTAATGCTGGGCTTGGGTTACGGCTGGCTCATTGCCTTTGTGATTGGACTAACGCGCATGCCCACCGCCGAAGCAGTGATCGTTCCGATCCTGGACGAGTTTAAGCTCATCCACGCCCGCGTAATCTAATGCTTCTCGCAATGGTGATTCTTTTCGGTTTTGGTGGCCTGTCGGAATACACCAGCCTGGGTATGGTGGTAGGCGCCATCACAGCCGGGGTGTTGATGCGTCCGGTGTTTAACGAGATGGGGACGGTCGGCGAACAGGTAACCCAAACTATACAATCGATTGATACTCTTCTGAATATGTTGTGAACGATTTTAAAAAAATGAAAGGAGAATCAAATGGATTCCAATGTCGTTATTGTCGGCGGAGGGCCTGCCGGAGTGATCACCGCCCTTACGGCCAAAAGCGTTTATCCCGAAAAATTGGTGTGCCTGATTAAAGAAATCGGGGACAGTGTCATCCCCTGCGCCATTCCCTATATGATGCACACTCTTTCCGACCCCAGAGATAACGCCATGGGTAATATGCCCCTTGAGAATGCAGGCGTTAAGATCCTGGTGGGAAAGGCTGTCTCTATTGATATAAAATCGCGGAGTATCACGATGGCATCAGGGGAGATTCATTCCTATGAGCGACTCGTACTGGCCACCGGGACCGAAGCGGTTATGCCGCCGATCCCTGGCGTGGAAAAGGAAGGGGTGTTTACCATCCGAAAAAGCATGTCGGCCATGACAGATCTTAGGGAAGCGGTCCAAAAGGCCAGGAAGGTGGTCATTATCGGCGGCGGGTTCATCGGTACCGAGTTTGCCGATGAGCTGGCCCGGGATTCCGGGGTTGACATCCATATTGTTGAAATCATGCCGAAACTTTTGTACACGGCTTTTGACGATGAATTTTGTGATGAAGTGACAAACGTGTTGACACCTAAAGGAATAAAAATCCATACTGGATGCAAGGTCGTATCCATCGATGGCGAAAACCGTGTGGCATCCGTTACAATGGAGGGTGGAGAGAAGATTCCCGCCGATATGGTGTTGATCAGTATCGGGGCCAAACCCGCCAGCGAACTGGGACGGAAAGCCGGCCTGCGGATCGTTGGTAACGGCTCGATTTGGGTGGACGATTATATGCGCACCGAGGCTGAAGAAGTGTTTGCCGTGGGGGACTGTGCCCTGAAGCGAGATTTCTTTACGCGACGGGCGGTACCGGTATGGCTCGCCTCCACTGCCACAGCCGAAGCGAGAAACGCCGGCACAAACCTATACGGTATCAGGTGGTGCATCGGTAGGAGAGTTGATCAACACTATTGCCCTGGCCATCCAAAAGAAGGTTAGTGTGCGCGAACTGGACATGATGCAAATTGCCACCCATCCGTTGCTCACGTCAGTGCCCACGGTACACCCGCTGGTCAATGCTGCCCATCAGGCGCTAGCCAAGTTTCGGGTACGCATGAAATAAGGAATGGAAGAAATCAAAATGGTATATTCCGGTTATACAATCGATGCAGTATTCAAAGCCGTTCACTCTTCTGAGAAAGGTTTAACGGATTCCGAGGCGGCGGAAAGATTAAGAAAATATGGGAAAAACATCCTGGAAGAGAAAAAAAAGGCTTCTCCGCTAAGGATTTTTCTGCAACAGTTCAATTCGCCTGTGGTGTGGATACTGTTGGCGGCATTATTTATCTCCTTTATCATTGGAGAAAAAGTCGATGCAGCTGTCATTCTGGTCATCCTTGTCATAAATGCCGTTTTGGGTTTCATACAGGAGTACAATGCGGAAAAGGAGATAGAAGCATTAAAGAAACTTGCCGGTCTAAAGGCAATGGTGGTCAGAGATGGGAAAGAACGAGAGATCGACGCCTCGGAAATCGTCCCCGGAGATGTATTGTTGGTCAAAGAAGGAGACAAGGTTCCGGCTGATGCGAGAATAATTGAGACTGTGCAACTGGCGGCTCAGGAATCGATCCTTACCGGGGAGAGTCTTCCTGTAAAAAAAAAGGCAAATAAAGTATTTTCCAATGCAGCGGTTTCAGATCAAAGAAATATGCTGTTTTCCGGAACCATCATCACCAGAGGTAAGGGAAAGGTGGCTGTTGTCAAAACCGGAATGGAATCTGAAATCGGCAGAATAGCAAAGCTTATTCAGGATACGGAAAAAGAGAAAACCCCTTTACAGGAAAAACTCGCCAAAATGGGCGGGATGCTCAGCATCATTACCGTGGTCACCTGCGCCCTGGTGTTTTTCACCGGGCTGTTTAGTGGCGCCAACCCCCTTGAGATATTTACCATAGCCGTTGCCCTGGCGGTGGCCGCTATCCCTGAAGGATTGCCCGCCGTGGTAACCATTAGTCTGGCCGTTGGACTCAGGCGCATGCTTAAAAAGAACGCACTGATCAGAAGGCTGCCGAGTGTTGAAACCCTGGGGAGTACAACGGTTATCTGTTCTGATAAAACGGGGACCCTGACCCATAATGAAATGACCGTTAAAAAGGTATTTGGGGACGATCAAATCATTGATGTGACAGGATCCGGTTATCAAACAAGCGGCAATTTTTCTAAAAGACCGGAAAACTTGGACCTTTTGCTAAAAATAGGCGCCCTTTGCAATGATTCAAAAGTTGAAAATAAAAAATGTATCGGCGATCCCACCGAAGGCAGTTTAGTTATTTCCGCTCAAAAGGCCAAGATTGACACCGATACCCTGAAACGGGAACACCCCCGGCTAAACGAAGTCCCTTTCAACAGCGAAAGAAAACGGATGACCACCGTACATGAAATTGACAGTCACTATTTCGCATACATGAAGGGTGCCCCTGAAGTGGTCTTGGATCGATGCAGTCGTGAGATGGCCAACGATGGCATCACCCCATTAACCCAGGCAAAGAGGGACCGAGTTTTACAAATCAATCTTGAATTCAGCCAAGACGCCTTAAGGGTGATCGGGTTTGCATTCAAACAGATAAAGGACCCCCACAAGTTTAATGAGTCGGATGAAAAAGAGTTCGTCTTTGTTGGCCTGCAGGGAATGATCGATCCGCCAAGAGACGAGGTAAAGAGTGCCATAGACGAATGCCATGAAGCGGGTATAGACGTGGTGATGATCACGGGAGACTATAAGGGCACCGCCGTGGCTGTCGGAAAACAGATCGGCATAACCGGCCGGAGTATTATCGGCAAAGATCTTGAAAAAATCGGCGCTAAAGATTTCGAGAATACCGTCCAGGACATTGCCATCTATGCAAGGGTGAACCCGGAACACAAGCAGAAAATTGTAAAAGCACTGCAAAACAAAGGGCATGTGGTGGCAATGACCGGTGACGGGGTTAACGATGCACCGGCCCTAAAGAAGGCGGACATCGGCATCGCTATGGGTATTACCGGAACGGATGTGAGCCGGGAAGCATCCGACATGATATTAACCGACGACAACTTCAGGAGTATCGTAAATGCTGTAAAAGAGGGTAGGGGCGTTTATGGCAATATCAGAAAATTTTTTGCGTTTCTTCTTTCCGGAAATATAGGAGAGGTCGCCATCATATTTGTCCTTCTCATGCTGGGGTTTCCGGCACCGCTGACCGCGACGCAAATCCTTTTAATCAACCTGGTAACAGACGGTCTTCCGGCCACCGCCTTAAGCATCGACCCCTTTGAACCCAAAGCGATGAAGAGAAAGCCGAGAAGACGAAGTGAAAAGATACAGAGCGGTCTGGGGAATTTCCTGATCGGCTACCCGCTGTTAATGACAATCGTTGCGATCTGTCTTTTTATGGTGGAATTCAACCGGACAGGACATGTGGAGAGCGCGAGAACCTGGGTGTTTCTTTCAATCATATTTTTTGAATTATACCAAGCATTTGCCGCCAGATCGACCCTGTTTCCCTCGATAAAAGTCGGCTTATTTAAAAACCGGGCGTTATTGGGGGCCATACTGTTTTCCTTTATCGTTGCCTTATGTGCCGTTTATCTTCCACCAATGAACAATCTCTTTGGAACTTCGCCGCTGACAATTTTAGAACTCCTTATCGTTTTGATTTTAAGCAGCGTGGGATTTATCTATCTTGAGATAAGTAAGCACCTGCGAAGCAAAAACTATCATTGACGGCGGATTAGGTATCATTCCACCACCCAGACCGTGCAGTTGCGCGCATGATTGACAATCTTGCTGGAAACACTGCCAAAAAGGAACTCTTCACTCCGTGAAAGTCCCTGTCTGCCAACCACAATGGTACTATATTCCGTCTCGTCCCGCTCTGCTAAAATACACTCCGCCATGGAAGGACAGTAACGAAGGGTGGAACGTACAGATACATCACCCGGGTCAAAGCCTTCACGTATCAACATTTGACGATAGTTCTCCAACATGACATCGACTTTAAGCTTATATTTGCTGAGCCATTTCTCTTTTTCAACAGATGTGGGAAAGTAATCCTCTTCCGGTTGACTGATAACATGTAGGATTAAGACCTTTAAGCCTTTTACACCTGCCAGGAGCTGGCTCACATAGGAAACCGCCCGGCGGGCGTTTTCTGACTCATCCACGGCAATCACGATATTTTTGTTATAAATTATTTTGCTATTGATCATGCATTGGCCTCCTTAATCTAAAGTTATTTTGGGGTAAATATTTGTGGAAACATTCAGGTCAACGTTTTGAATTCTCTCAAATCATCCAACAATTGTGTTGTGTTCTCATAAAACCAATTGGCACCTTTAGAAAAATGCATCAACACCCGGTTGAGGGATTCGGGTATGTAAGGGTAAATCATTTTGAGATTGGCCACGCGGTTGTGAAACACGATATTGACATCCTCTTGCCTAAGCGCCTGCAGGGCCGGGTGGTCCTGTTTCTTCAATTCCGGTACTAACACATCTCCCATTCCCGCCAAAAATACCAAAACATTACCCAGGCCAAAGAGATCGTAGCCGTATATATTTTCCCGGTGCCGGTAATTGAAGTCGAAATCAATCCAGCGGTACCTTCCGCTATGGCGGTCGATCAGAATATGATCGCGCCGGATGTCTCCGTGCTTTTCGCCATGTTCGTGAAGAAAGCGGATGGCCTCAATGCACTCAATAAAGTTTTTTAAAATGCCAGGGAACTGCTCGTAGAAATAGGTTTGATGGCCAAGATTCATATTTTCAACATGGCTATGGAGGGTATTACCTGCGATAAAATCGAGCACACGAACGATATTGCCCTCTTTATCCTCGATCCAATATCCATGCATGAAGTTTTCATGGCCAGCGACCAGATCCAGGATGCGGGCCTCTTTTTTGGGGCTGCGAAAGCACTCGAATTCGATGCCGCCGATATGGGATGTATATTTTTCGTAAAAGACGAGTTTGATGACCTTCGGGCTGCCGCTTTTAAGGTCAATGGCGCGCTTTACCCAAAATTTGACCTCGTCATCAATCCCAAACCGCCCTTCTTTGGCATTATGACGAATGAGATAGGGCCTGTCGCCAAGAACAACCACATCACCATATTCCACTCGAAAGAAATCCGTGGTGTCCGTATGAATTCGAAACCGGTGAGCGCTCTGGGAGGGAGGGAGCCATCGGGAAGACATCTGCCGAAGCTCCTCCTGAGATGGAGGTGCTGTCATTTTGGACAATTGCCTGGGTCAAGAAGTCTTTAATTTAAAATAGATTTAAGAGAGTTTAAGGCTATACCAACGTAATGAAAATAGCCTCGGGTGTCAAGCCATTAGATGGCCACCTATGTCGCACTTTACGATTTCGCAATTTTTCGAAAAGGGCTTAGATATTTTTCTAAATAGATTTATTCATTAAACCATTTCCAACGCTTTTTCATAAGTAACAATTTGAAAATATAACATAATTGAAAACTGTAGTTTTTGGCATGATAAATGCATTAAAAATGAGGTTAGAACAACTAAAAAGGGAAAAATATACACTGACCGAAAAGAGCGTGAGCAAGATATTCATTCTTAAAAAGAGTGGAGATTGCAAGGAGGATATCATGTACGCACTAATTTATGATGAATTTGATTTTAATAAACCCAAAAAAAGGTCATTTCTGCTCATAAAGCCCGAAAAACAGCAGAAAAAGCTTTGGCAAAACGACAGCGTAAACTAGGGAAAAAAGTCTGGGAATGCTACACCCGGATCGTTTGGTTTGATGGTCGAATCCGTGCCGGGGATTATATCACACCGGACTTGTTTAGCACCTGGGCGCCGGGAGAAGAAATCCCTGAGGGTTACAGGATCCCAGACGGAGATTGACCCTTTTCCTCGTACCGGAGAAACCTATCCCGGATTTGACGTCTGCAAGTTGTGTAGTTTTCTGGTTTTCAGAAAGCCCAAAGAAAAGAAAAATTCTCATATATAAGATCTTCCCGTTTTTTCATTAAATGAATTTAGGCGGTGTATTTATGATTGATTCAGTCAAAGACTTACAATCTAAAAATCGACAACACATTGATTCTGAGACGGCACGACAAGACCTGGCGATTCCGGACTCTTTCTCATTGATTAAGCATAAATACTTGGTTACCAGCAACAAACGTGGTGTCGGGAAAACAAGCCTTGCCGCCAACCTGGCGATTACCCTTTCAACAAGAGAGGTAAAAGTTGGCCTGATCGATTTAGATCTGCTTGGTAAGGATATTCTAAAAATACTCGGCTTCAAAAGATCATCATATGAGATCGATGAAGATGAGCGATTTATTCCTAAATCTTTTTCGGATCATCTGAAAGTAATCTCTATTAAACCCATTATTAAAGATGTTGACCAGGCCGTGATATGGAAGGCTGATTCGAAAGCACGTGTGATTCGTCAGATCGTAGCGGATATAGACTGGGGAAAGCTGGATTTTCTCATCGTAAATTCTCCGCCAGGTACAGGTAATGAGTCGTTCGCCGTGACCCAGGTCATGCATGGCGCCAAAGCCATTTTTATTTCCACAACCGAGAAAGAGCCTCTGCCTCAAATCACTGAATTGATTAAATTTTATCAAACCGCTCAAATTCCCATCCTGGGTGTCATAGAAAATATGAGCGGGTTTATATGCAAAGATTGTGACCGAACCGGAGGAAGCACCTATAGAGAAGCGATTATCATGGAAATCAACTACTTGGGCCGGATCCCCATTGATCCGCACATGGCCGATTACGTTCTATCTGATCAATCTTTTCTGGAGAAATATCCGGACTCCCAAGCAAAGCATGGGTACGAAATTGTTGTCGATAAAATTATTAAAGACAGTCGTTCATAGAAACCCGTGATTAAAAAAAAATTTTGATGAAAAATAGTTCAAAATTCATTCTGATTTAAATGAATCCTTCAGGTTGATTGTATTTCTATTTATACCGATTACTTTACATAAATTAAAAAGTGCCCTGGCCAAACATAAGGAGCTTGCCCGTACCGATTATCTCACAGGGATAGCAAACCGCCGTGCCTTTTTGGGATTAGCTAACATGGAATTGAAAAAAAACAAGAAGATACGGGCACTCCTTATCCATGCTATATTTAGATAGTGTCCGTCCATAAACACCCGATTTCGGATCGGCTGGGTTAAAAGAAAAATTATTTTACTTCCTACTTTCCCCAAAATTAATCGATTTGGTAGGTAGTATAAGAAGCAGAACATAAATTTATCTATTTATCTGAAAGTTAGACGCAACTCTACTATGTTTTTCATTATTTGCAGCTGAAAACGCTTTATTCGGTAGCCACAAGCAACTTCTTTCTTGCCATCGTTAGAAGATTGGCTGCCACCACTGACGCCAGCACATAGCATTTGAAAGAACGGAACCCTTTCCAAGTGCATCGGGTCAAACCGAAACTGCGCTTGAGCCATGAAATTCCGGATTCGATTCCGGCTCGAAATCGCCGCAGCTTTTTGTACACATACTCGCTACGACACATGTCGGTCTTTTCAAGACCCCTTTAATATCCAAAACTATTACAATATACTGAAGTATTCACCCGGTTTGGAAGAGTACGCTCTGTTACTGGCATTCGAAAACACGCTTCACACCAATCAGAAAAGAGATGACATCATATTTGATATGCCTCCCACAGCCTTGACTCTACGTTTTTTCTCGCTACCTTTTATCACGCTGATTTGGCTGAAAGAGCTGCTGAAGCTGAGAGGACAGATTTATGATAAAAAAGAAATTATATCTAAAATAAAAATGGGAAAAAGAGAGATCGAACAGGACAAAGTAAAAGCCAAGCTGCAATCCTTAATAGATAAACATAGGCACCTGCGGGAGCACTTCACCGCCGCTAACACCGGCATAAACCTGGTAGTCAACAACGATCCTCTGTCCGTAACGGAAGCCGTTCGTCTCCGGAAAAAGCTAGACGATATGGGAATAGACATTAGAAACATCATTCTCAACAAGGCCAAAAAGGATGAAATGATTGATGACCTCAAACGCATGTTTGATGGTTATCAACTAAAGCGATTTCCTCACAGCCATAAAAACCTCTATGGAGTTGATTCGCTTACAACATACCTGATAGAATATGTCGATGAGATGAACTATTCTTCATCAAGGCCGAATTCAGTCGGTCCTATCAAACACATGTAAGGGTCAAATGGGCCAAGAACTTGTGAGTGAAGAGCAGAGATCCATAGCGACTGTTGTATGTGGCCAGCTGGGCATACCTTCAAAATTAGCCGATCTCATCGTAGAGGCTGATAATTTTATAGCCTCCTTGTATTCCCTTTTTAGAAAAGACAATTTGCCACAACTGATTCCTTCTGGCCCTGAAACTGCCCGCACATGAAAGAAGATAGTAGGTCCACATTCTATAGAATTTTTGATCATACCTGTCAGCGACTTTATCCCAGTTTTGAGTGAAATTGTCGTACCAGGTCATTAACGTTTTATCATAATACTGGCCAAAACTATGCCAATCTTCAAGCACGAATAACCCTTCTGCTGCTGAAGTGATTTGTTTGGCCGAAGGTAGCATGCCATTTGGGAAAATATATTTATCAATCCAGGAGTCTGTTGAACTTACAGAAGAATTTCCTGAAATCGTATGTAACAAAAACAAACCATCAGAAGATAGGCAGCGATGGACAACTTTCATATAGGTCCGGTAATTTCTGGAACCGACATGTTCAAACATGCCAATTGAAACAATACGGTCGAATTCTTCTGTTTGTTTTCGGTAATCTTCTAATTTTATTTCAACAGGAAGCCCATTGCACAATTTCTTGGCAAATTTTACTTGCTCTCGGGAAACGGTTATTCCGAAGACATTAACATTGTAATTTTCTGCTGCGTATTTTGCAAAACCGCCCCAGCCACATCCGATATCCAGAACCTTCATACCAGGCTTTAAATCCAATTTTTTGCAGATTATTTCCAGTTTCGCCGCTTGTGCCTGGTCAAGGGTTCCTGCTTTACTCCAGTAGCCGCAAGAATAGTTCATTCCCTTGTCCAGCATAATGGAGAAAATATCATTGCCAATGTCATAGTGCCGTTTTCCAATTTCGTATGCCTTTGACCCTCTCTGTATATTAATTATCTTGGCCTTAAAAATCGCCCACCAGGCCTGCATGGATTTTTTTGCCTTTTTATCCAATCTTGCGTTCATGATTTTATAAAAGAATTGATCCAGGTTCTCACAATCCCACCAGCCGGCCATGTAAGTTTCTCCTAATGCAAGCGATCCCCCGGAAAGCACCTGTGCATAAAATGACGGGTTTCGGACTTGGATGTCCCAGGGCCTGTTCCCGTTAACTCGGACATCGGCAAGATCCAAAATATTCTGGATCGTCTGATTTAGATTGGTATTTTTCATGGTATTATCCTCCTTTCAAGAAAGGACAGTTTTTGACAAAAATACACCTTTTTTCCTTTTAGGTCATTTCATCTATAGGTCGGCGTGCCGTACGATGCGGACGGATATCATTTACCACTCGGGCTCGAATGGTTCGCCGCTTATCCTGCAGGAAAAGTGTTTGTCCGATTTCAAGTTTTTTCTTGACCTTTACAAATCCGCAGCAAAGGCCACGAGGTGTGAAGCCTTCAGGTTTGCCAGGGCTTGAAATACTGTAGATTTTGTCCTTATAGCGCCCGATCCCCATGTCGGTCACGCATGTCAATACGGTCCCAATGGAGGTTTCGTCAGAATCGAGCACCACGGATTGACCTGAAGCGGCAACCTTGCAAACCGTATCACCGGCAAAGGGATACGTGTATTCAGGGTGGCGAAGGTTCAAAAGGCTCTTGTCACCAACAAATTGTTTGGTGAAGTGGTTTTCATCGGGACCAAACGGCAGGGCAAAATGCCAGGGATGGTTAATGAATGGCCAAGCGCCGATATCCTGATGGGACAGAGGAAGTGCGGCACCGGCTCTGAGAGAGTCTCTGGCCGCCAATCCGCAAGCAATCAGGCCGAACCTTTCCCCAATTTCAATGAGCAATCCCCAGACTTTAACTAAATGTTGCGGATCGATGAATATTTCAAATCCGAATTCACCAGTATAACCGGTACGGGAAAGTAGAATCGGTGTGCCGTCCGATAACTTCACAGTGGCAGCCGGCGAAAAGTTCGATCGATAATGTCCTTTAAAGGAGAAGTAAGGCATTTCTTCAAAAACAGCTTCAGGCTCTAATAGAACTTTTCCCATTATCTTGCCAGACAGGGGGCCCTGGATGTCAATCTTACCGATAATGTCGGTCAGATCGGTGATTTCAACCCCACGATTTCCTTTGTAAGCAGTTAAATGTTGAGCTATCCTGCCGCCCATACCGGCATTGACGACAGCCAGATAATTATTTTTTTCGATCTCAAAAATAACCGTGTCGTCGACAACCGCACCCTGGCCGTTCAGAAATGCCCCGTAAACGCATCGACCTGGGGATAGGGCCTTTTTAAGTGGACCTACACATGCCGACAGACTATTTGTAAAACAGTACTGAAGAAGATCAAATGAATCCGGCCCCTTGACTGAAACGGCCGCCATATGGCTGGTATCGAAGAGGCCGGCCGAATTAAGAACAGCCAGGTGTTCATTTTTAGTAGAAGCATACCATAGCGGCATATCATACCCACCGAAAGGGGCCATATTGGCGTGATGGGCAGTATGCCAATTATGTAAGACTGTTTTTTTAGATGTTTTCGACATGCCCATGATTTAAATACCTCCTTGATTATTGATTGTTCCCCCAATTGAGGAGGTAATAGGCACTAGGTATTCAGTACTGGCTACTGGTTAAATGGAATGCATTTCATTTAATACTTCTCTATCAGGTGTGAAGTATATAGCCTGATACCCAATACCCTCCAATTACATACGATTTTAAGCACGAAACATGCCAGTAAACCACGGGAAATTAAATATTTATAAATTCAAACAGTTAATATTTAGATATTGAGGAAAATATTTTTGATAGTAAAAAAGTTAGAAAAATTCCAATATTGATTTCTCAATTTTTCTATTTTGGAAGGGTTGAGAATGATGACTATGCGGTGACCGATGCGATAAGGATTTGAATTAACAGATTCTCTATGGATCTTTCACCCAATTCCGGTTATGTATTGCGCTATGCTGTAAACTTGGCCAGAAGGCACGCAGCTAAACTGATCGTCTTGCATGTAATCGAAGAGTTACCGCCAACCGCTAAGTCGATTGTAAAGTTTTATTTGGATGATGAAAAACTAAAAAAGCTTTCAGAAGAAAAAACAGCGTATGCCAAGGAGCGTATTTATAAAAATCTTATAGAGCTGTGTAAGAAAGAGTTGAACAGCCTCCTTGAAGCCGAGGGAATTTTTAATTCTTTTGAGGTGGTGGAGGGGTATCCGGCCGATGAAATCTTAAAAAAAAGCGGATGAATTCCATTGCGATGCCATTATCATGGGGGTCCACAGTAAAGGCTTTTTAAAACACTCCTATTTTGGGAGCACCTCCAAAAAGGTTCTCCGCAGAGCGCGAAAACCGGTTTATATTATCCCTCTGCCAGAAAAGAAACCGATATAACCGCTCACAACATGTGAACAGCTCCTGATCGGTTTGTAATGAAAAGACTTGAATTCACCGTAACTTAACTACAATCGTTGTGAATTCCTTTTCGTGATGAGGCTTGATGATGACCGACTGGTTAGAGAAGCCCTTACGTCTGGAGGTTGACGGTGATATCTTCGATTGTTTTCATGTTTACAATCAGTTTGACGCTCTCCCTTATGCTGGCGATTACTTCGCGCGTTTTCTATGTAAAAGAGGATCCTCGCCTGGAGCGCATCAAAAAGACCTTGCCAGGACTCAATTGCGGTGGGTGAGGGTTTGCCGGCTGCCAGGGGGCGGCAAAAGCTATACTGGAGGGTAAGGCGCCGGTGACTGTATGCGTGGGCGGCGGACCGGAGGTAATCGATGCCCTGGCACAGATTATGGGCATCGCAAATACACACACCGAAAGACGTACGGCAGTGGTCGGTTGTTACGGTATGAATCGGATGGAAGATCGATTTCACTATCAGGGGGCCTAAGATTGCCGAGCGACCGCGCTGCTTTATGGTGGACCGTTCGTTTGCGAAATAGGTTGCCTGGGGGGGTGACACCTGTGTTTCGGTCTGTCCGTTCGGCGCCATCCGGTTGAGAGCCGACCGGCTGCCGGAGATCGATCCTTCTAAATGTCGGGGATGCGGTCGCTGCGTGGAAGCTTGTCCCAAAGGGGTGATCCGTCTTTCCGGGATGACGGAAAGATTGTTTCACCTGAACAGAACCGATGAATGCCTGGCGCCCTGCCGCCAAAAATGTCCGGCCCAGTTAAACGTTCCGGTATTTATCCGGCATCTGATGCGGGAAGAGATGGCGGCCGCACTGCTGACCCTAAAGGAACGCAATCCGTTTCCTCTGTCGGTGGGAAGAACGTGTCCGCACCCCTGTGAAAACATCTGCCGCCGAAATATTGCCGACCAGGGTGTGGCGATCAATCATCTGGCGCGTTACCTGGGTGAATGGGAGCGCCAATCCGGAAAACGTCTTCCTCTGGTCTTTTATGACACTACCAGAGCGGATCATAGCCGGCTCCACTGATTGCACTACCGGTTTGGAGTACTGCCGTTTGAAGGCCGTTGACGAAGAAACAAAGAAAAATAGGCGTAAAGTGAAAATCGAAGGTTCAGAAACACTGTTGAAGGCAGATCTGGTCATCGCTGCTTATGAAAGAAAACCGGATATGACCTATTTTTTAGAAGGAGAAGGCGCCAAACGCGGGTTTAAAATTACCCGCAAAGCAACCCTGGATGTTGAGAAATACAGCCAGCTGGCAATCGCTCCGAATATCTTTGCAGCCGGAGATCTGCACACGGGTCGGGCAACAGTGATCAGTGCTGTGGCTAGCGGGCGATTGGCTGCTCGCTCCATTTAGGACGGGGAGTTTGATGCCTTTTAGTTTATCTTGAGATCTATGATAATTTTTTTAGAAATTCTGCGAAGAGTTTTCTAAGTTTTTCTAAATCTGGATGTATGAGAGAAAATCATTAAAGTTAAATACGTATAAGTATATGAATTAAAATTTAAAATTAAAATAATGAATATTGGCATGGTTTATGCTCGGAAATAATTGTAACGAGAGATTTAATTGTGGCCTGTGGAGAAAAATACAAAAAGGAGGTGTGTTATGGAAATAATACCGTGGAGACCATTTGGCGAACTGAGTTCATTTCGCAAAGAAATTGACAGACTCTGGGATCGATTTGGCGGCGAAACACCATTAGCCCGGACATTGGGCGAAGTGTGGTCGCCGTCGGTTGATATTTCGGAAACCAAAGATAAGCTTCTTTTCAAGGCCGAATTGCCCGGGCTGGATACGAAAGATGTTAGCGTCAGCATCTCGGGAGACCTTCTGATCATAAAAGGTGAAAAGAAAGCGGAAGAAGAAGAGAAAGACGAGCACTATCATTGTGTTGAGAGGTACGCGGGGTCTTTCCAGCGCGTATTCCGGCTGCCGAGCGGGGTAAAAGCCGATAAGATTGAGGCAACCTTTGATAAGGGCGTTTTAAAAGTAACCCTACCCAAGATAGAGGAAGCCAAGAAGAAAGAAATTGATATCAAGGTTAAGTAAATACTCATTTTCTCTCCACAGGCCAAAAAATAAAGAAAGCGTCACTGGAATTAACTTTTCAATCTTTAGAAAAACCCTTTAATGCAAAAAGGAGGTGAGTAAAATGCCAAGAGGAGATGGAACCGGACCGTCCGGTCAAGGGCCGGGCACAGGCAGAGGGATACGCCGTGGTAGCGGAGGCCGCGGTCGTGGCGGCGGTATGGGAGCCGGTCCTGGCGGATCCTGCATCTGCCCAAAATGTGGAGAAAAAGTGGCCCACCAGTTCGGAACAGCCTGTTTTGATCTGAAATGCCCGAAGTGTGGAGCGAAAATGACGCGGGAATAGATCCGCATAATTGGACTACCTTTTTGTTGATACACCACCAGGCCCGGGAACAGAGCCGTATTTTTAATGGACATTCCTTTTTTGGGTCGAATACCGATTGATCCGCATTTGGGTGTATGCGCGGATGCAGGGGATCTTTTTCTTGAAAAGCATTCGGAATCTGAAGTAGCGGAAGCCTGCAACCTGATTATTGATAATATTATGGGAGGCAATAATACAAATTTATCTGAGAATAGATCGACCTACTACGACTTATAAAAGAATACCAATAACGAATCTTTTAAGATTCTGATAAAAGGGGGGCTATTCATGTTAGTCGAAAACTGGATGAGTAAACCGGTTATCACTGTGGGAGCCAATGATCCCATGCAAAGGGCAACAGAGCTCCTTAAGGATCACCATATCCGAATTCTTCCGGTTATTGAGAACGGAAAGTTGGTCGGAATTATCACTGACCGAGATTTGAAAAGGGCATCCGCTTCTGATGCCAACAGCTTGGAGATTCATGAACTTGTATATCTTCTTTCTAAGATAAAAGTTAAAGAGATCATGACCAAAGATATGATA
>Ga0209013_10003014_pt1 | contig 15110 bp, 13 predicted proteins | sample Cruoilmetagenom2_FD_187291 | JGI IMG/M metagenome (GOLD analysis project Ga0209013, IMG submission 187291) | Oil polluted marine microbial communities from Coal Oil Point, Santa Barbara, California, USA - Sample 2 (SPAdes) (version 2) | ecosystem: Environmental > Aquatic > Marine > Oil seeps ... | reverse complement strand
AGAAGCATTTTACGCTGGATAAAACTCTGCCAGGTCCCGATCAATCATCGTCGGCTGACACTAAAGAATTTGCGCGACTTGCAAAAAATATTCGGAAGACGGAGAAGGTATTGGGCACCACAAGAAAAGAGCCTTGTGACGGTGAAAAAGGTAATATATTAGCTATGCGACGCAGTATTGTCGCTAAACAAAATATAAGCAAGGGAACAAGAATTTCAGAAGAAATGTTGACTTTTAAAAGACCGGCTAGTGGGTTATTGCCTAAATTCTTTTTCGATTTAATAGGATGTATTGCTTTACAGGACATTGAGTTAGATCAACCGATCACATGGAAAATGTTAGGCAGTAAATATGAACTTGACGATAATTAATCTTAACGAAAAACTTAGTGAACAACTATCAAAAATGTTTATCAGTGACCGCGAAGAATATAGGAAGTATTTTATTCCATTTTCCTCATTCAAAATGACTGACATAAAGAAGCTTCTAAAGAATTCAAAAAAAGATCGCTATTGGGGAATTCTATGTGGCGAAAAATTGGAGGGTATGTTCATGTTACGGGGATTTGATGAAGGTTATAATAGACCTTCGTTTGGAGTTTATATATCGGAGCCCTTTTCCAACAATGGCTTATCAAAATTGGCACTGCAATTTGCTCTTAGTTGGTGTGAAGTAAATGGAATCGCAAAAGTTATGCTTAAAGTTCATCCTGATAACGTATGTGCAAAACGAGTCTATGAGAGAGCAGGATTCAACTTCATTGAGAGGTGCCACAAAAGCAAGCAAGACATTTTTGAAAAAAGTTTGAAGTAAAATAGAATGAATCCATACGTATCAACTGGAGTTTTTAAAACCAGAGATATTGAGTCAATAATCAAGATATGCCTTTCAAAAGGAATCAAAAAAGTTGAATTAAGCTCTGACGTAAGTTGCAGCGTCAATTTATTAGAATCTATCTTTAAAGCTAAAGATGATATTGATTTTTTAATTCACAACTACTTTCCACCACCCAAAGAACCATTTGTTCTTAATCTGGCTTCAACAGATCAAAAAACTCTTAGAAGAAGCCGACAACATTGTAAAACGGCAATTGACTTATGCCTTGAATTAGGCTCGCAGTTTTATAGTGTACACAGTGGATATGCACTGAAAATAAAGCCTGAATTATTAGGAAATCCAAAAGCACAATCAAGATTGTCAAAAGATGCTGTTATTCCTTACAAAATAGCCTATGATCATTTTATTAATAGTTTAATAGACATAAATGAGTACGCAAGATCAAGGAATGTTTCACTTTTAATTGAAAACAATGTTATCACGCCTCGACATGTAGTCAATGAGCTGAAAAATATCTTCTTAATGGTTTCGGCTGCAGAGATTCATAATGTGATGAAGGATGTTAATAGCAATAATCTTGGTTTATTAGTAGATGTGGGTCATTTAAATGTATCAGCTAATGCTTTGGGATTTAATCGTCTGGATTTTACAAAAAGCCTGAAACCATATATTAGGGCTTTTCACCTCAGTGAGAATGACGGTCAAACAGATCAAAATCTACCAGTCTTGGAAGATTCATGGTTTTTACAGATACTTAACGAATTCCCGGAAACGGTAATTGTAATTGAGGTATATAGATTAAATATGGAACAGGTCAAAGAACAAATTAATCTTGTTTCACGGTCAATAAATCGGCAGGATTTAACCTTATGAAAGAAATTTCAAGAAATTTAGTTCCCACTGGATCAACGCTTAAAACTGTTATGAAAACTCTGAACAAAGGAGTTTTTGGAGCCGTCTTGATTGTAGATGATCAAGGTAAAATGGTTGGCCTATATACGGATGGAGATGTACGAAGAGCACTCTTAAAAGGAGGGGACCTGGATGACCCAGTAGAATCCCATATGGAGCGGAATTTCATCACTGGAAGTATTCACAAAAGCCGTACAGATAACATCAAATTGCTCAAGGAGAATATACGCCATCTTCCAATTCTTGACGATAAGGGTTGTCCTGTTGATCTGATTTCATGGGCTGAAATGTGGCGGATACCCGTGATGGAGCCCTCCTTAGGTGGAAACGAGTTGAAATATGTCAGCGATTGTATCACATCCAATTGGATCTCATCGCAAGGAGAGTATGTAAAGAGTTTTGAGCGATCTTTTTCTGAATACATGGATGTAGAATATTCGCTCACTACTTCCAGCGGTACCACAGCGCTTCATCTATCGCTTGTGTCGATGGGTATTGGACCTGGCGATGAAGTTATTGTTCCCGATTTAACTTTTGCTGCAAGCGCTAATACTGTTATCCATACAGGTGCGAAGCCAGTATTTGTAGATGTTGATAAATACACATGGACGATTGATCCAAAAAATATCGAAGAGAAACTTACTAAAAACACTAGAGCAATAATGCCTGTACATCTTTATGGACACCCTTGCGATATGGATCCGATCATGGAAATTGCTGCGACCCACGAGTTGTTTATTGTTGAAGATTGTGCCGAGGCGCTAGGAGCAAAATACAAAGGAGAACTCGTGGGGGTGTTTGGTGATATAGCGTGCTTCAGCTTTTTCTCAAACAAAACCATTACTACAGGTGAAGGCGGGATGGTCATCACGAAAAGTCCTGATTTATATGAAAAGTTGCTGATTTGGCGTGACCACGGTATGTCAAAGGCAAGGAGGTACTGGCATGTGGTGCCGGGGTACAATTATCGTATGACAAACCTCCAGGCTGCAGTAGGGCTGGCACAACTGGAACAGATAGACACCTTCTTGGAGCAAAGGCAGTTTGTGTCCCGGAAGTATGAGGCGGGCCTTAAAGACATGCTGGAAATCACACTTCCGCATGAAATGGAATGGGCTCAAAATACATATTGGCTTTATACAATACTGCTAAATAAAGGTAGTGCTAATATAGATAGAGATGATCTAATACTGTGCTTAGAAAATGAAGGAATAGAATCTAGGCCTATATTTTACCCTTTGCACATGCAACCAATTTATAATTGTAGTGGGAAAGAATATCCAATAGCAGAAGAAATATCAGGTAGAGGAATAAGTTTACCCTCAAGCAATTCATTAAAAAAAGAGGAAATACAGAAAGTTTGTCAAAAGCTTAAAAAAATATTTACAAAAGGCTATTAAACACCCTTAGTGGAGAATTAAAATAGTTATTGAGCATAAATTATGAGATAAAATTATGAGAATTGCGTCTATAAGGGATTCAGGTGTAGAGAAGGCTTGTTTTAATATTGATGGTGAACTTTACGATATCAATGAAATCGTAAAAATATTAGGTTTGAATATTGATAAAAATGGTAAAAACATCAATGAATACATTTGCAATGGTAATATATTCAAATTCAATAAACTGAAAAATCATCTCGATAAATCTTTCGAATTTATAAATTTTAAAATAGAATCGAAAAAAATAGACGAATTGCAAAATATTTTAATTAAAAAAAATGAAATAAAGTATCGCCCCCCTGTTTTCAATTGTCCTAATATGTTTGGAATTGTACAAAATAGCCCACAATTTTGGAGAAAAAAAAATGAATGTATAAAAAAATTTGTTGCTGGATATATTAGAGCGCCAGGTAGTATGGTTGGACATGAAGAAATCGTAGAAATACCACCATATTGTGGTAGTTTCAGGGCTGCTGCTGAGCTTGGTGTAGTGATAGGTAATACAGCATCAAAAGTGAGTGAGTCAAGCGCAATGGAATATGTGTTTGGGTATACATGTGTAAATGATATGATAAGCAACTATTGGAAGGAGTTTACAATAAGAAATAACCCAAAAAATGAACCGAGATTTTTTGAGTATCTTGTGACAAGTTACTATGGCCGTGGAACAAAAACGTTCGGGCCAGTTGGTCCATTTATTGTATCAAAAGATGAAATTGATGATCCATATAACTTGCTGCTATTTACAAAATTTAACGGAGAGATAATGGATAGGGCGTATAACAATTCGATGATTAATGGTATTGAAAAAGTTATCAGTGATCTTTCATCATTTATGACATTAAACCCAGGCACAATAATTCATATGGGAACAATGGGAATAGATGGTATCACTTTTGATGCTGATAAACCTTTAAATGATAAAGATTACGTGGAGATAGAAATTGAAAATATTGGGATTTTAAGGAATTATTTTAATGATAAAAGGTTTAGAGGGAAATAAATGAAATATTTTTGGATTACTGTAGGTAATACATTATATGATATAAAAAGGCTCGGCTTGGATGTATTGCCATATCCGCTTTTATATTATTCACCCTCGACAGCATTTAAATTTAAAAAATCTAGTATTTATTTATCAGAGAAGCACGAAAAAGTCGAGATTGGTTTTGAAATTGTTGCAAAGGTGGGAAGTGACGTATATCAAAATCGAAAGGTAGATTTAAAAAAAGTTATAGAAAGTTATTGCTTGTGTGTTGGATTATCGACAAATAAATATTTAAAAGAAATGACTGATCCAACCGATAGAGATATCGGGGTTTGTGAATATTACTCTCGTTGGAGTGATAATTCTAACTTAATAAAGGACTTGAAATGCAGCGAATGGAAGGAATTGCATGACGATAAAATAATTGTGAAGAATTCAAAAAATAAAATGGAAATCCGAATAAATTATTTTCATAATCCTATCGAAATACTAAATTACATTTCATCTTTTACCCCAATTTATAAAAATACTTATATCTGCTTAGGTCATTTAGATCGGATACAATTTATAGAAAATGAAAGCTATGACATTACTGTTGAATCATTAGGAGTTAAAAAAAAAGTGGGTATAGTTGCAGGTTTGTGAAACTTTTTACTTACTTCTTCATGCCTTTTTATTTTAGCATTGGCTCATTTTATTTTCATATTACCTTTGGTAATTCTCTTTAGATGGTTAATTATAGTAAAGTTGCGGGTGATCACTTGAATTACGATCGAACGATCAGAATGTATGATGAAGGGTATCCTCCAGAGGTATTAGACAAAATAGTGGTCTCCGGAGAGATACATAAGGGGAAATTTGTACATTCAAATTTTTCTGATTCTTACATGTTACAAATGAAAACTTTGAAAGGTTTAAAAGGTGCAAAGAAAATATTGGAAATCGGCCCAGGGGAGATGTTTACTGCTCGGAATTTAAAGACATTGGGTTACACTTATCATACGCTAGATCAAGATCCACGAATAGAGCCAACGTATGTTTGTTCTTTTTTTAGTTTTGAATACAAGTGGCACAAGAACGAATATGACGCGGTCTGCGCTTTCCAAGTGCTAGAACACTTGCCATACGGACGATTCAAAGAGGCGATTTGTCGTATGAAGACTATATCTCGCAAGTATATAGTCATCAGCTTACCTTATTCTTGCAAGGGTTTTCGAGAGAGCCGCACTGAGTGGGATGGACAGTTTAACAAAACAGCCGAACGGGTCATAGAACATTTCGAACCAACCAATCTACCGAACCGTAGATACAGGAAGGAATACATTGAAGAATTCCCATGGGCAGTTCATTATTGGGAAATCGGTAGGAAGGGTTTCCCTCTAGTTCGAGTCATAGATGATATCGAAGCTTGTGAACTGAAGATATTGGATCGCTTTCACTCTGAAGAGCCTTTCCACTACTTCATCGTTATCGAAATTATGTAGGATTTTATATTTATGAATTTAGCTTTAATTCCAGCAAGAAAAGGTTCAAAACGTTTGCCAGGTAAAAATAAAAAATATTTATTCGGAAAACCATTAATTTGTTACACTATCGAAGCAGTAATGCAAAGCAAAATATTTAATGAAATAATCGTATCATCCGATGATTCAGAAATATTAGAGATTGCTTCAAAATATAATAAAGTATATTTGCATCACAGAACGAAAGAGCTTTCATCTGATAATATCAGTGCTTTTGATGTTCTAAATAAAATATTAGACAAAACAGCTGATTATAATGTTTTAGGACTTTTTTTACCAACCTCACCTTTCAGGAATAAAAACGACATTATTCGTTCATATGAATTAATCGAAAATAATTGTGAATGTGTTATTTCAACCACAATATATAAGTATCCACCACAGTTTGCATTAGAAATTACCGAAAACAATATAGCTATTCCAGCCTGGAAAGACTCACCGCTTAAAAAAGGTGTTACACAAACAAACAACAAAAATATAAAGAAACTGTATCATCCCAATGGCGCTATATATATGATAAAACATTCTGTTTATAACAAAACAAAATCTTTTTTTAAAGCAAATATTACTCCTTATGTTATGATTAATGAAAAGTCTATAGATATAGACACTCATATCGATTTTATGATTGCTGAATATTTAATGAGAAAAGAAAAAAAATGAAATCGAAAGACTTTGAAAGCTAAGCATTTATTTATTGCTGATTTACATAAAAAAGTAAAAAATATTTTGGGAAAGATGTTGTTTATGAATAAAAAGGAAAATTTTGAGTATTATATTGATAAAGTTAGATTTTCATTAAGAAAAATAGAAAATCTAAAAATAGATGTTGATGCTGAATATTTAAAACGAGGAGTATTTATAGTTGGTAGTGGAAAATCAGGAACTACATTAATGCAAGCATTATTTGATTTTCATCCTAATTTATTAACTTTACCAGTAGAAACTAGATTATATTTTAATAAAAATATAATTTTTAACTTAAAGTCTAAATCAAAATTAGTAAAATATTTACTTTATAACACAAATTTAAAATGGTTTTCATATAAAATTTACAATAAACATTCATTAGAAAAGTTTAGAGATTTTTCAAAAATTAATTATCAAATGTTTAAAAGAATTATTCACAGTTTAAATGGCTCCAAAAAAGATTTACCTTGCATATTTAGATATGTGTGTGAGGCATACAGAAAAGCAGTTGGATACAAAATAAAAAATATTTATAGTTTTGTAGAAAAAACACCTATTCATATGTTTTATATAGATACAATTGTAAAAGATTTTCCAAATGCAAAGATAATACATATTTTAAGAGATCCTTTAGACAATTATTACGCATATCAGAAAAAACAGTTCAAAAAGAAACAAAATAAAAAAAAAGAAACGTTTTTAAAAACACATTTTGATAAAATAATTATGAAATCATTTGAGATCGCGATTAATTACCAAGATAATCAAAATTATAAAATTGTTAAATACGAAGATATAATAAGAAATACGAAAGAAGAAATGTCTGATTTATCAAATTTTATTGGAGTAACATTTGATGAGTCACTTCTTGACGTTACTATATGTGGCAATAACTGGCTTGGAAATAGCAGTAGTGGAAAAGAATTGAAAGGAATCTCTAAGGAAAGAATAGGGATAGGGGAAAGATATGTTAGTGAGATTGAGAAAAATTATATTAGAAATCAAATTGGTTCATTGGAAAATCAATTTGGTTACTTTCAGTAACCAAAATGGTAAAACCTGCTTATATTATAAGATAATATTTCAATCAAAAATATGAAAAAAAGTAATTACCTGCCCGTTGTTTTATTCGTGCCTAGTAGCGATGCAAATCGCAGAGAAATGGCTATTGTCGCACGATATTTAAAATTAAATGAATTTGCTAAACCAATATTTTTTCCTGAAAAAATAAGAGACCTCGATTCATGGCAGGACGAGTTTACGGTAATTAAAAATTTATTCGATCCAATTAAAGTGTATGATTATTTAGTAGATATAGTACATAAAATAGCATTTTTTAAAAGAAAACACAATTTAAATAAATACTTACTTTCATTTAAACTTGGAATACGTCTAAAACAGACTATTCGAATATTAAAAAAAATATCACCGATTTCAATTGTACTCAGAGGTGATAGGCATCTTGGAAATGGCTGGGAACCTGCCTTTATTAGGGCTGGGAAAATACTAAATATACCAACTATAGTTTTAACCTTTTCATATACAAGCAATCCGGAGACCTTATTAAAAAGAAGACGAAATAAAAAGCAACTTAACGCTGATGAAGATAATTTTGCCAAAAAAAAATATCCAAATCAATTCTATTTTGATAAAAAAACCGGTTCAAATATTCTTTACAGACCACGTTATGCTTTAGAGGCATTAAATGATTGGATTATGCTGCCAAGGTACCCTTGGGTCATGGGGGGAGGGAACAGTGATTATATTCTTGTTGCAGGTAAAAATACAAAAGAAAGACTTATAAAATTAGGTTGCTATGAAAAGAAAATAAGAATAACTGGTTTGGCTGTGCATGATGATCTTTATATAAACCATATAAATAAAATTATAATAAAGCAAAGATTATTTGAGAAATATAATTTTATTGATAGTAAGCCTTTAATAATATTGTCTCCAGCTCAATTGTATGAAGAGAAGTTTGTAGAGCTAAATACTGCTAGGCAGGAGTTAGAAAAATTGATCTTTCTTTGTTCAAATATCGATGCCAATGTTTTAATTTCACTTCATCCACGAATGAACAAAAAGTTATATTTAGAATCGATATCAAAATTTGATATTCCAGTTGCTGATGAAAATCTCTTTGAAATTATTGTTTCTGCAGATATATTTTCTTCTAGCTATTCATCAACGGTTGAATGGGCCGTTATTTGTGGGGTTCCTGCTGTAATTTATGATTTTTATCAATTAAATTATTCTAGATATAATGATTATAAGGGAGTTGTAGTTAATAAAGACCGTACCAGTTATTTAAATTATTTAAATGAATTGATAGCAAATAAAGAAAAATTAAGATTAATGAGTGAAAAGCAATTAGCAAAAGCAAGAGAGCTCTCTCCATTTGATGGTTGCTGCCTTGAACGCATTTCACAAATCATTATTAATAAAAAATTGGTTTATAACTAGCTAATAAAGCAAATTTATTAATGAAGATACCAATATTTAGTGCATTAAAAAAATATGTTGTTCTATTTTATCAATATACAGGGAATACAATTTATTTTTTTGTATCGATAATTTTTGTTACAGGTTTCATTGATAGTCTTGGGTTGTCAGTTGCAATTCCTCTAATTAATCATACCGTTTCAGAAGGAAATCCTAACGATAGAGTCTCTGTTCTTTTTAATAAGTTCTTCTCTTTATTAAATCTGTCCCCATCGCTTTTAGCTATTATTCTATTAATGGTTGCTTTGTTCTCATTAAAAAGCATTTTTCTATATGTACAAGGGGTTTATCAAGCAACTATTGTTTCAAATTTGTATGAGAAAATTCGTAATGATTTAATAATGAAATTTTGCAGCATAAAGTATTCTTATTTTTCTAAAATAAACATGGGCCATTTGAACAATATTGTCTCGGTGGAATCAAATAGATTCGCTAGTGCATTAAAACATATGTGTATGTTTTTCTCTTTAGCCATCAATGGAATGATATACTATGTTTTTGCTGTATTAATAAATTTTAAATTTTCTATAATTATAGGAAGTGTTGGAATATTAATATATGTGGTTTTCCATAATAAAAGAAATCAAATTTCCTTATTTTCAAAACAGTATACCAAATATAACAAAAAGTCTCAAAGTTTATCAATCCAGTTTATTCTAAACTACAAATACCTCAAAGCAACGTCACAAACCAATAAGCTACGCAATAAACTCTCTGAACTTTTTAAAGGAACAAGAATCGTAACAATAGAAGGCGCGAAATTAAAAACATTTACTAATGTTACTACTCAATTGATTACTATAATGTTAGTTCTTTTTAGTTTCTATTATTTATTAGAAATCGATAATCAAAAATTTGCTGAAATTGCTGTGCCACTAATTTTTGTAAATAGAGCATTCTCGGCTATTTATGCTATGCAAAACCGCTGGCAGAGCTTTTTAGAGTTGGTTGGTAGTATTCATGATGTTGATAAAACCAGTAAATATCTTTTGAATCAATTTGAAGAGATCTCAGGAGAACAAAAAGAAAATATCGAAAATGGAATATCATTTGAAAATGTGTCGTTTGGTTATGATAAAAAGCTTATCTTGAAAAATATTTCAATTGAAATCAAAAAGAATACCACAGTTGGTATCGCCGGAAAATCAGGTTCGGGAAAAACAACATTATTAGATTTATTAAATGGTCTTTTGATTCCGACTTCAGGTAAAATTTGTATTGATGGGATTAATTATGAAAAATATAATAAAACTTCATTGAGAAATAACTTCGGATACATTACCCAGGAGCCTGCAATTTTCAATGATACAATTGGAAATAATATCTCATTTTGGGATTATAATACTTCTTCGGATTATAAAATGGATAGATTAAAAAATGCTGCCGAAGCAGGATACTGTACTGAATTTATAAATAATGAAGAAAATACCTATAATAAAGTGATAGGTGATAGGGGGATAACGCTTTCAGGTGGACAAAGACAGCGCCTTTGCATTGCCAGAGAAATTTTCCGTGATAGAGATATTTTAATTTTTGATGAGGCTACAGCCGCACTAGATTCACATTCTGAAAGATTGATACAAGAAAGTATAAAGGAATTTTTAGGAAAAAAAACAATTGTCATCGTTGCTCATCGATTGTCTACGCTTAGATATTGTGATAAAATTATCGTGATGGATGCTGGTAAAATAGTTGAACAAGGAACATGGAAGACGTTGCTCCAAAATTCTACTGGTGTTTTTGCTGCAATGGTAAAAGAGCAGGAAAAGGTTTAACTAAAATAATAATGGAAAAAACCTGCATAATTGCTGAAATTGGATCAGTTCACGACGGAAGTTTGGGGAACGCAAAAAAATTAATTGAAATGGTAGGCTTATCTGGGGCTGATGCGGCAAAGTTTCAAACGCATATTGCATCGGCTGAGACCCTGCGTGATACACCAATGCCGTCCTATTTCAAGGATGAACCTCGATATGAATATTTTAAGCGCACTTCATTCACATTAGAGCAGTGGCACTCAATAAAAATAACCTGTAAGGAAAATAATGTGGCATTTATATCTTCGCCGTTTTCAGTAGAGGCGGTAGCATTACTTGAAGAAGTCAAAGTTGAAATGTACAAAATACCCTCAGGCGAAGTGACTAACACTATTTTACTTGACGAGGTGGCCAGAACTGGAAGAGAAGTGATTTTATCGTCCGGGATGAGCTCTTGGAAGGAACTTGATGATGCTGTAGATATTCTTAGCCGATACCATGATAAAATAACAATTTTGCAATGCACCTCTGAGTATCCCTGTTCCTATGAAAAGGTCGGGCTTAACATATTGCAAGAACTGAAAGACAGGTATTCATATCCAGTGGGCCTATCTGATCATACGTTGACACCCTATGCATCTTTGGCTGCAGTTACCCTGGGTGCTACAGTGATAGAGAAACATCTAACCTTTAGCCGTTTTATGTATGGTAGCGATGCCCGTAACTCCATGGAGCCCCAAGAATTTACCGATCTTGTAAAAGGGATACGTGCAATTGAAATAATGAAACAGAATCCAGTTGATAAGAACAAGGCTACTGAATCATTGCATGAGATGAAAACTGTTTTTGAAAAGAGTATAGTGTCGCTCATCGATATCCCTAAGGGCGCTATAATTACCTCTGATATGTTGGGGCTTAAAAAACCGGGAACAGGGCTACCGGCAAAAAGACTCAAGGATATTATTGGGAAGAAAACATCAACTTTTATAGCCAAAGACACACTCATTAAGAAGCTGGATTTGATAGAAAAATAATTGAGTTTGAATCTACCAAGTTTTAAATTAGAGCCTCACTATTGAATCATATCTCAGCATGATCAAACGGTATCACCAGAATCAATCAGGTTGTTTACCCTTAGCTGTATTTCGGATTTTTATTTTTTTCCTGATTGTTATTAGCCTTGTTACTATATTTATTTGCTCTATCTACCACTTTACTCATTTTAGAGTGGTTGTTTTATCAGTATATCCGTTTTTTATACCTGTTCTCCTGGGAAGCTTGGTTTTACTGTTATGTTTAACTAGAGTTAAATTTATTAATAGGATGTTACCGTCCAAATCGCATAACGTTAGCGGTAACATAACATCTAAAAATTATTGTACAATTGGTATGATTATCGCCCTTGGAATCATTTTATTTTTGCTTCCTGTCTTTAACGCGTGGGATACAATGTCCAGCAAGAATACTCTATTTGGAATATTTCCAGCATCTGATGGGCCAGCCTACTATATGGGGGCAAAAGAGATCATCTATTATGGTGTGTCAGAAAGTGCGAATGAAAGACGACCCATCAATACGGTTTTATTTGCAGTACGATTAGCGTTAACCGGACAGAATTACCAAGGCGCGATACTCATTCAGGCTATTCTGCTCGGATTATCATGTATACTGTCCTCGTTTATTATAGCTGGAGATCTTGGTAAGGTGGCGGGTATCCTTTTCTTTATCCTGTTATTCTCATTTGGAAGAAAATTTGTTGCCAGTCCGTTGACTGAAGCGCTTGGATTGTCCCTGGGAACACTTGCTTTCAGTTTGTTGTGGTATGGCGCCCGTCGATTACGCATTTGGATTTTTGCGTTTGGTATATTTATGATGACAGTCGCTTTAAATGCAAGGCCGGGCACAATATTTATTCTACCTTTTTTATTAATATGGGTCTGTTTTTTTTGGGGTGAAGAAAAATATTCATTGGTGCGCAGGTGGAAAGGTGTGTCAATATGTATTGGAGCTATTTTTGCAGGATTTGTTTTGCAAACTATAGTTGGTATTGCAGCAAGCGGCAAATTTAGTCCGGGACATGATAACTTTGTCCATCTCGTTTATGCAACTTCCGTGGGCGAAAATGGTTGGAAAAGTTATCAAGCTCTGTCTGAAGAAAAAAAAGAAAATTTGTGGGTTGAGAGCTGGGAAAAAATAAAAGAAAACCCATCTAATCTTGTAGCTGGAATGATGAAAAGATTCAATTCCTTTATTATAATTTCTTCTGTTGAAATTTTACAAAGAATATCATTTTTTGATGGTGCTATTCATTTGCCTCCCGATATACAGAGAGAATATAATATTCCAGCAATATTGAAAATCCTGAAAATTAATTTTCTACGAATCTTTGATGTTTTTCTGCATCTTTTCTTCTTTATCAGTGCTCTTTTATTTTTTTTGAAGAATTCCAGAAAGCCGGAGGTTCGTTTGATAATTATGTCACTTTTTGGTTTTTATTTATCCGGTATTGTTATAGGAAATGTCGCTGTTCCAAGAGTGATTCATACGACAATCCCATTTATCCTAATTATCTATGTTTTTGGCATTTTAAATTTAAATCTGAAAGGACGGGATGAATATAATCGGATCGGTTGTACCTATTTATATAAAGGGAAAAGTATTTCTATTTACTGCATTTATTTTTTAAGCACAATTTTAATAATATTAATGATAACAGGGAGTAATATATCTCATGCTACTGCAAATGATATACCATCTATGGAGAAAATACAAAAATCGGATAAAGATTACTTAATAATCTGTGCTGATAAAGGAATGCCACATATTAATGTATGGCCTGACACGACAACATTTGAAACGTTTATACCTGATACCAAACTTTCTGATTATCATGATGCACTTGAGAAACCATATACAAGGATGATGAGGTATGGGTTTAAACAATTGGATAATATTAAACCGCCTCTGACGATTTCTCTGGCGTATAATTTCTCAAGGTTAAATAGATCTAAAGCTGTTTTCGTGGTTGGGCCACCAAAAATGCTTCTTAAAGATTCTAAAATGTTAAAATTGTACGGTAAATATTTGATCCCTCCTGGGGGGAAAAAGCAATTTTTTTTCGTAAAATCATATGAGGAGTTTCGTTGAATTTTATAAATTCTATTTATTGTTAATGCTTTTCTTTAGGACTAAGAGAATTCTAAAAGCAAAGAAGCGTCCAAAAGGTTCTAATAACCTTTCAAAAGTTAACACATATGGAAGCAAGGCATTCGAAAGAAACGATGGATGATCAAATCCGCCACTAAGCGGATAGGCAATATATGATAAGTACTGTTTGTATATCAACGTCAGTTGGGGAAAGCGTTGTTTGAAAGATCTGAAATGTTTTTCAAATAATAGTTTTGATATCGCCTGATTTGCATCAAAAGGTCTTCGCTCACTGTTTATTGATTGCCTTTCTAACGGGTTTTGCGTAAGATTAACCGTTTCCGAATGGAAAAAATGATACACAGGCCATGAGATTAGTGAGATATAAGGGTCCATAATGATAATTCTTCCGCCCGGCATAAGAATCCGGATCGCTTCAGTGAAGAAAATAGTTGGGTTTTCGATATGGTGGAGGACGTCAAACAGAACGATGTTCGCAAAACTTCTATCGACAAAAGGCAATTTTTGCGCATCGGCAACAATATCCAACCAGGGAACTTTAACGATGTCGGAGCAAATAACACCCGGCACATACTCCTTTAGATTGCCGCTACCCCCTCCAACTTCGAGCGATTGACCCGGTTTCAATTGTGCAATTATAGAGGTATACCAGTGAGCATAGAGATCTCTAAGAACTGCCTTTTTTTTCCATATTTCCCGATGGGCTGTAAGAATTGATTTGCTCATTTAACGGCAATAGTTATAAAGACCGAAATCCTACAGAGCTTTCAGTTTGAAAAAAGCAAAAATTGTCATCTTCAGTAATAACCATCCATGTCTGAAACGGCTTATATTTGTGTGACCATAGCTGCGTTCACGGTATTTTATTGGCAGCTCCACGATCTTTAGATTTAATTTGGATGCTCCAAATATCAGGTCAAAATCGCCAAATGGATCAAAGTTTCCAAAATAGGATCTTCCAGCCACGATACGGTCATAATCTTTTTTAAACAACACTTTCGTACCGCATAGCGTATCTTTAATCCGTTGATTAAGCAACCAGGAGAACGCTGAGGCAAAAAATTTATTGCCCAATACATTCAGGGATCGCATCGCATGGTCTTCCATTGTATAAATCAAACGGCAGCCATTGATGAAGTCCCCTTTCCCATCGACAAGCGCTCGGTAAAATTTAGGTAAATCTTCTGGAGGTACAGTAAGGTCAGCATCGAGGATCATCAAGATATCACCCACAGCTGACTTGAATGCCTTGCGGACAGCATCTCCCTTGCCTTTTCCGTCTTGAACCATA
>Ga0209013_10003013_pt1 | contig 15112 bp, 13 predicted proteins | sample Cruoilmetagenom2_FD_187291 | JGI IMG/M metagenome (GOLD analysis project Ga0209013, IMG submission 187291) | Oil polluted marine microbial communities from Coal Oil Point, Santa Barbara, California, USA - Sample 2 (SPAdes) (version 2) | ecosystem: Environmental > Aquatic > Marine > Oil seeps ... | reverse complement strand
GAAGACGTGAAGATGACGAAGAAATCTGCCGTTCATCGTCTTTCGCAGCCCGAACACGGAAGTTGAGCTCGTGCGCCGATGGTAGTTGGGGGTTTCCCCCTGTGAGAGTAGGACGTCGCTAGGCAAATGAGAAAGAACCGGTACCGAAAGGTATCGGTTTTTTTGTGCGGTTTTTTAAAACTGGATTCGAAGGTGTGCGAGAAAAGGGAGGTGCAAGGAGTTCGAGGAAACAAGGGTTCGAGTCTCGGAGCGTATTTGATACGCGAGAAATGAGAAACCCGAAGGTGACGAAGAAATCCGTAGTGCATCGCTTTTCGTAGCCGAAGACCTGAAGATGACGAAGCATCTGCCGTTCATCGTCTTTCGCAGACTGGAGAAGAAATCATTATAAACTTTGCTCAACAAGTAGACTTGCCATTGAGACTACTTTGGCTGATAAGATAGCAGTTTCGGCCGACAAATCCTTAAATTGGCCGATAAACTATCGAATTTGACCGATAAATTACTCCAATTGACCGATAAAAATTCGCAACTCAATTTCAACAGTCAAAACTTGTTTCACGCCCCAACTAAACTTGGCATATGAGACACCGATTTCCCAAAAACCTTAAATAGGAGCCACTCCGCTAATCGTAGAATGGATTTTTTCTATTAGAACACGTCCTTAGAAGTATAGATAGTGGACCTCTAGAAGAGAGTTTCCATCTGACTCTATTCAACTGATCTTTTATGGAAATCTATCAAGCTCTATTAGTTGTACAATCCCAGGTAACTCGTTATGTTAGTAATACAAGTTACACCACGAAAGGATGCTATCCGATATGACTAATATCTATGATTTCATTGTAACGAAAGCAAATGGAGAAGAAGTTTCTTTAAATACTTATAAAGGCCAGCCCATGGTCATTGTAAACACCGCAAGTAAATGTGGGTTTACTCCACAGTTTAAAGAGTTACAGGACCTATATGAAGAGTATAAGGATCAAGGGCTAGCGATATTGGGATTTCCATGTGGCCAGTTCAGTAATCAAGAATTTGATGACATGAATGAAACGATGGAATTTTGCCAAGTGAACTATGGGGTGAGCTTCCCAATATTTGAGAAGATTGATGTGAAAGGGGAAAATGCACATCCTTTATTCCAATTCTTAGTATCTGAGAAAAAGGGTTTTTTGACTGAAGACATTAAGTGGAACTTCACGAAGTTTCTAGTTGATCCTGACGGGCATGTGGTGAAACGTTATGCACCGCAATCGTCACCTAAAAAAATCGAAGATGATTTGTTGCAATATATATAGGAAAAAAGATTGAATAGTCTTACTTATTTAGTGTTCCTTGACAGTGCCTAAAGCCGCTGATAACCTTATCAATAATATTCACGAGGACATAGGAGGAGTAAGAGATATGTGGGAATCAAAATTTGTTAAAGAAGGCTTAACGTTTGATGATGTATTGCTTGTACCAGCGAAATCGGAAGTGTTGCCAAAGGATGTAAATTTGTCTGCTCAATTGACGTCTAAAATCAAGTTGAATATTCCTATCATAAGTGCCGGAATGGATACTGTTACTGAAGCTAAGATGGCTATTTCGATGGCTCGTCAAGGCGGCCTTGGGGTCATTCACAAGAACATGAGCATTGAAGAACAAGCAGAGCAAGTAGTGACTGTTAAGCGTTCCGAGAATGGTGTCATTACAGATCCATTTTTCCTTACTCCAACTCATCAAGTATTTGATGCGGAGCATTTAATGGGGAAATACCGAATTTCAGGTGTCCCAATTGTGAACAATGAAGAAGAATTGAAGTTGGTGGGGATCATTACAAACCGCGACCTTCGTTTCATACAAGATTATTCTTTATCTATTGAAGAAGTAATGACAAAAGAAAAACTTGTTACGGCTGCAGTAGGCACAACACTAGAAGATGCAGAAAAGATTCTGCAGCAATACAAAATTGAAAAGCTACCAATTGTAGATGAATCAGGTGTCTTAAAAGGCTTGATAACCATAAAAGATATTGAAAAAGTAATCGAGTTCCCGAATGCAGCAAAAGATCATCATGGTCGTTTATTGGTTGGAGCTGCAGTAGGTGTCACTTCCGATACGATGAAACGTGTTGAGCAACTAGTAAAAGCACAGGTCGATGTCATTGTTATCGATACTGCTCATGGGCACTCACAAGGCGTGATGGATACAGTTGCCATGATCCGCAAGGCATATCCTGATTTGGATATCATTGCAGGGAATGTAGCAACTGGAGAAGCAACAGCTGCATTGTTTGAAGCTGGTGCGGACGTGGTGAAAGTAGGAATTGGTCCTGGATCAATTTGTACAACCCGTGTCGTTGCAGGTGTCGGAGTTCCCCAGATTACAGCAATTTATGATTGTGCTACTGAGGCTCGTAAACATGGCAAAACCATCATTGCTGATGGCGGGATCAAGTATTCCGGCGACATCGTAAAAGCGTTGGCTGCGGGTGGACATGTTGTCATGCTTGGAAGCCTTCTGGCAGGTACTTCTGAAAGCCCAGGGGATACGGAAATTTTCCAAGGTCGTCGTTTTAAAGTGTACCGTGGAATGGGTTCGATCGGAGCGATGGAAAAAGGCTCTAAAGACCGTTATTTCCAGGACGATGCAAAAAAATTAGTGCCTGAAGGAATTGAAGGCCGTTTGCCATATAAAGGGCCACTTTCAGATACGATCCATCAACTGATGGGTGGTATTCGTGCAGGTATGGGCTATTGTGGAACGAAAGATTTAAAACATTTACGTGAGAACTCTCAGTTTATCCGCATGACCGGCGCGGGCCTCCGTGAAAGCCATCCACATGATGTTCAAATCACGAAAGAATCGCCAAATTATTCCATCTAACGAAAACACGAAACTTTAGCACCTAATCTGCGTCTATAACTTAGGCAGATTGGGTGCTTTTTCTGAAAGTGTCCCGTATATCAATTTTTTATGATAAAATGGGCAAGGGTAAATTAAATGAATGGCGGAGGTTCTGGAAGTGAAGAGTGCATGGAACAAGGCGCTTGTGCGCTGGTTACTCCTTCCGATTCTGTTGGTCAGCATGGTCGTATCACAACCATCTGCTACAGATGCTGAAGAGAGTTTAAACTTATTGGTTGATAGTGCAATATTAATTGACGCGGATACAGGAAAGATTTTATATGAGCAAAATGCAGATACAGCTTTAGGTATAGCAAGTATGACGAAGATGATGACGGAATACCTATTATTTGAAGCAATTGAAAATGGACAAGTCACGTGGGATCAACAGTATTCAGTGACGGAGTACACATACAAAGTTTCACAAAATCGTGTATTAAGTAACGTTCCACTTCGTCAAGATGGGTCTTATTCAATACAGGAACTATATGAAGCGATGGCGATTTATTCAGCCAACGCTGCAACGATCGCAATTGCTGAAACGATTGCAGGCACGGAAGCGGAGTTCATCAACATGATGAACAAAAAAGCGGAAGAGCTAGGCTTAGAAGGCTATAAATTTGTGAACTCCACGGGTTTAAATAATGCGGATTTACAAGGTATGCATCCTCCAGGAACAGGTGCACAGGATGAAAACGTGATGCCTGCAAAGTCAGTTGCCAAATTGGCTTACCACTTGATGAAGGACTATCCGGAAGTCTTGGAAACAACAAAAATTCCTAAGAAAGTGTTCCGAGAAGGTACCTCCGATGCAATCAACATGTCTAACTGGAACTTCATGTTGCCTGGTTTGGTATATGAATACAAAGGCGCTGCAGTAGATGGCCTTAAGACCGGAACAACAGACTTTGCGGGACATTGTTTCACCGGAACTGTTGAAAAAAATGGTTTGCGTGTAATTGCTGTTGTCATGAAGGCAGTGGACAGCAAAGGTGTAGGTTCATACAAAGCACGATTTGATGCTGCCCGCGCGCTATTCGATTATGGATTTGCACAGTTTTCAAAAGAGGAAATTGTACCGGCAGGATATGAATTCAAAAAACAAAAAGATATTTCTGTGATTAAAGGAAAAGAAGATCAAGTTGGGATTGCTGTAAAAGAACCGATTGAAATGGTGATCAAATCAAGTGAAAAAGATTTATATACACCAAAGCTTGTACTTGATGATAAGAAAATCAAGGATGGTTCAATAGAAGCAGCAATCAAGAAGGATGAAGTAGTTGGACATGTGGAACTTGTTAAGTCTGAAGGTACGGACTATGGGTATATCACAGGGAAAACGGCATCAGCTGACGTTGTCACAACTGAAGCAGTAGAACGTGCAAACTGGTTCTCACTAGGCTTGCAAGCAATTGGTCATTTCTTTGGAAACCTTTGGAATGGTGCAACTGACTTTGTCGGTGGATTGTTTAATTAATACGAAAACCGTGATTTCTTCATTCGAAGAAGTCACGGTTTTTTGATGTTCCAGGCTGTCATCAAGGCTTCCACGGCAGGTTCAATCGAATCCTCCTGGAAACCACCGAATCCGACTAGCACCTGGGGTTTGGCGTAGACATTTTTAGTCGCATGGTGGTATTCGGACAGGGCATAGACGCGGATGTCCGCTTGCTTCGCCTGCTGAACTAATTCTACATCCGCTGATGGGCTGTCAATCGTCAAAACGATGTGCATGCCGGCCTGCTCACCCGAGATTAGTACGACAGGGGCATAGGCACTAAGGGAACTAGTCAACTTCTCGAGTTTTTTTCGATACAGTTTCCGCATGCGATTCAGATGCTTGGCAAAATGGCCGTCTCCCATGAACTGTGCGAGTACGTGCTGGTCAAGTCTAGGCACTGTCGATGAGTAGTAAGGGAATGTACGGCGATAATCTTGCAATAAGTGCATCGGTAACACGAAATAAGCGATGCGCAGTGACGGCATCAATGATTTGGAAAATGTACTGATATAGATGACACGTTCCCGTTGATCCATTCCTTGAAGCGATGGAATCGGTTTTCCGACATATCGGAACTCACTGTCATAGTCATCTTCGATAATATAACGTCCCTCCCCACTGAATGCCCAGTTGAGAAGTTGAACACGACGTGAAGCAGAAAGTATGGCACCAGTCGGAAACTGATGGGAAGGGGTGACATAGGCAACGGTTGCCTGCTGCATCTCGAGTTCGGAAACGTTCATGCCTTCCTCATCTACCGAGATGGGCACGGTTTCCCGTTCATGATTGGCGAATATATGATGGGTCATCGGATAGCCTGGATTTTCGATGGCGTAGACGGCTTGTTTGCCCAGCAGACGGATAAGCAGTGGCATCAACTGCTCGGTTCCCGAACCGATGACCACTTGCTGCGCCGTACAGCGTACCCCCCGCGAAGTGTAAAGATAACTCGCAATTTCCCTTCTCAGCTCAATGTCCCCTTGTGGATGACCAAGCAGCAATAATTCTCGTGACGTTTCATCGAGGACATCCTTTGCGTACTTTCTCCACTGATTGAATGGAAAAGCGGATGTATCAATTCTGCCTGAATGAAAATCGATGGTGTAACTCGGTTTCACATCTTCGCTATGTTCAGATACGACATGTGTTTCTTCCACATACGCAAGCTCTGCAACCTGTTCGACATAATACCCGCTGCGTGCAACCGCCGCAATGAAACCTTCTGCAGCAAGTTGAGCATACGCCAGTTCAATCGTTGTTTGACTGATGCCCAGGAATTCAGCCATCTTCCGCTTGGATGGCAATTTGGCACCGACCGCTAAATCGCCGCGAATAATGGAACCCTTCAATTCCAGATAGAGCTGTTCGTAAAGAGGAACTGAAGAAGATTTATCAACCTGTATTAACATATCCATTATATGCCCTCCGACTGACCCCTTTAAAAAGTGATAAACTGGCACTTTCAATGTGGTCATATTTCATTATACTAATCATCATAGATGAAATGGAGGCTACATACAATGACTCAACATTTAACAGGTACAGATCGCGTGAAACGCGGAATGGCGGAAATGCAAAAAGGCGGCGTCATCATGGACGTTATCAATGCGGAACAAGCTCGTATCGCTGAAGCAGCTGGAGCGGTGGCGGTAATGGCTTTGGAACGTGTTCCTTCTGATATTCGTGCAGCAGGCGGCGTAGCGCGTATGGCGGATCCACGAATCACGGAAGAAGTAATGAAGGCTGTAACGATTCCGGTAATGGCGAAAGCCCGTATTGGACATATATCTGAAGCTCGTATGCTCGAAGCAATGGGTGTTGACTATATTGATGAATCCGAGGTATTGACACCGGCAGACGAAGAATTCCATTTGATCAAGAGCAGTTTCACGGTTCCTTTCGTATGCGGGAACAAAGATTTGGGTGAAGCGGCCCGTCGCATCGGTGAAGGGGCTTCCATGCTTCGCACAAAAGGCGAACCAGGTACGGGAAATATTGTGGAAGCGGTACGTCATTTGCGTAAATTGAATGCTCAAGTTCGAAAGCTTATCCATATGAATGAAGATGAAATCATGACGGAAGCGAAAATTCTTGGCGCACCTTACCATATCCTTCTCGAAATTAAACGACTTGGCCGTTTGCCGGTTGTGAACTTTGCAGCAGGCGGGGTTGCAACTCCTGCAGATGCCGCGTTGATGATGGAACTTGGAGCGGACGGAGTATTCGTTGGATCGGGGATCTTCAAGTCGGATAACCCGGAACGGTTTGCACGTGCAATCGTTGAAGCAACTACACACTACCAGGACTACAAATTGCTTGTTGAAATTTCCAAAGACCTTGGGGTTCCGATGAAGGGGATTGAAATCTCCCGTCTGGAAGCGAAAGATCGCATGCAGGATCGAGTACTGTAAGATGGTGAGAATTGGCGTATTGGGTTTACAAGGAGCAATTAGGGAACATATCAATTCGATAGAAGCGAGCGGGGCACACGCAGTTGTTGTGAAACGTGCTGAAGATCTCTCCGGAGTTGACGGTCTCATATTACCTGGTGGTGAAAGTACCACGATGCGTCGTTTGATTGATTTGTATGGCATGATGGAACCTTTACGTGATTTCGCAAAAGCAGGACATCCGATGTTCGGTACTTGTGCAGGTCTTATTTTGCTGGCTGAATCCCTTATTGGGTATGATCAGCCACACATCGGGGTGATGGATGTGACGGTTGAACGAAATTCTTTTGGCCGCCAAGTCGACAGTTTTGAAGCAAACCTAACAATCAAGGGCGTTGCCGATGATTTTCCAGCTGTTTTCATTCGTGCCCCTCATATCACGGAAGTAGGTCCACAGACGGATGTCCTATGTGAACATGACGGCCGTATCGTGATGGCTCAGCAAGGTCAGTTCCTTGGGTGTTCATTCCACCCGGAACTGACGGATGACCACCGTGTAACTGCCTATTTTGTTCAAATGGTTGAAAACTTCACAAAACAAATCGTTTAAGAAAAGTCTGCCATTCGGCAGGCTTTTTTATTCATCTAAATCCATCCAAATAACGAATCTAGTCTTTTGATGCAGATAAAGATGAATGAATAATTCAATAGATAGTCTTCTACTGAAATTCTTAATTAGGTAACAGGAAAATAAACCCTCTATTAACCAAATAAAAACAGTAATAGTTACCTATTTATTCTGAATAGTATAAAAGATAGAATCTGAGTTACCGATTAAGTTCGGAATTTTCAGATACCGAGGAGAGATGTTGAGTGAAGAAGAGAAAAGTAGTGTCTATGAGTTTAGCCGCGACGGTTGCTTTGACAGCAGCCATTGCCCCAGTGCATGCAGCACCAGCTAGTTCCGAAAAGGTACATGTAAATGAAAAGAGTAAGGCCCCGGATTTTGTTTCCGGTAAACTGACTGCTCCATCCAAAAAAGCGGCAAAAGACATTATTTTTGATTATTTAGCAGAAAAACAAGGACTTTATAAATATGGAAATGATCCGTTCAACAGTTTCAAAGTATTAGAGGAAAAGAAAGATGATCTTGGATTTACATTCTTGAAATTACAGCAAGTATATAAAGGTGTTCCCGTTTTCGGCTCGGTAATCACAGCTCACGTCGATAAAGAAGGCGTCTTGACAGCTGTATCGGGCGAATTGGCACCGGAGCTTGATAAAAAACAAGCACTTAAAAGCGGTTCAAAAGTAAAACGTGCAGATGCAGTTGGGATCGCTGCAAAAGACTTAGCTAAAAAGGTAGGACAAGCACCGGAACTTGAACATGAAGCAGAGCCGGAATTTGTGGTCTATGCAAAAGATGGTCAAGCTAATTTTGCTTATGCAGTCGAGTTCGAATTCCTATCCCCTGAACCAGGGAATTATCAATACTTTGTTGATGCACAAACAGGCGAAGTACTGGATTCATATAATCAGATGCATACTGCTAAACCTGGCAGTGGTGGCGGGGCAATCACGGGAACCGATACTGTAGGCACAGGTAAAGGTGTTCTAGGTGATACGAAGTCATTCAATACATTAACCAACAGCAATGGTTCATACTTAGTAGATAGAAAACGTGGAAATGGTATTTTCACATATAATGGAAAAAACCAAACGCGTATTCCAGGAACATTATGGCTGGATGCAGACAATGTTTATAACGCAGCATTCGATGCCGCTGCAGTAGACGCCCATTTCTATGCAGCCCAGACGTTTGATTATTATCAAGCTGTTCATAACCGCAGCAGTTATGACGGCAATGGGGCTCAACTGGTTTCAACCGTTCACTATGGACGTAACTATAATAACGCGGGCTGGACAGGTTCACAGATGATTTACGGTGATGGTGATGGTTCTCAATTCGTGGCACTATCAGGAGCACTTGATGTTATTGGGCATGAGTTGACGCATGCCGTAACGGATACGACTGCTGACCTTGTGTATCAAAATGAGTCGGGTGCAATCAATGAATCCATCTCGGATGTTTTCGGAACATTGGTAGAATACCATTTTAATAACAACCCGGATTGGTTGATGGGTGAAGATATCTATACACCGAATGTTTCAGGAGATGCACTGCGTTCCATGGCTGATCCGACGTTGAACGGTGATCCGGATCACTACTCTAAACGCTATACAGGAACGCAAGATTACGGTGGTGTCCATTGGAACTCCGGTATCGGAAATAAAGCGGTATACTTGCTTGCTAACGGCGGTTCTCATTACGGCGTGAGCGTTTCAGCAATCGGCAATGACAAGGTAGGAAAAATCTTCTACCGTACATTAACGCAATATTTAACACCGAATTCAACATATAGCCATTACCGTGCTTCCGCTGTTCAGTCAGCAACTGATTTATACGGAGCAAGCAGCGGTGAAGTGGCAAGCGTTAAAGCTGCATTCTCAGCGGTTGGCGTGAACTAATTCGATTAAAGGTAGTACACAGCTTGCACTCGTAGTGGTGTGAGCTGTGTTTATTTATTATGAATCATGGCTTGCCAAATGACACATCCTGTAGTAAAGTATGGTTAATTTAACATATGAACGATGATGGGAAGCAGTAACAAGCAATGTTTTTTGTAGAGAGCCAGCGGGTGGTGCAAGCTGGCAAAAACACTTGTGAATCCGTCCTGGAGTAGCGCAACTGAAATTCAGTAAGTTGCAGCCGGTTGAAAAGCCGTTATTAGACAAGTGGATTTGTTTGTAATGAACAAATCAAGCAGGGTGGCAACGCGGGTAGGCTCTCGTCCCTTTTTACAGGGGATGTAGGGCTTTTTTTGTTGTCTAAATCCAAAATCCGGACTTGAAATGGCTTGCCCATCATCACATTCTAAGGAGGAAAACAAACATGTTGGATGTAAAACGCGTCAGAGATAATTACGAAGAGGTAAAAGAAAAGCTTGAAAAACGCGGAGAGGATTTGGGCACGTTCGATCAATTCGGGGAACTTGATTCAAAGCGTCGTGAACTGATCGGGAAGGCTGAAGTATTGAAAGCCGAACGTAATGCAGCATCTGAACAAGTCGCTGTCATGAAGCGCAATAAAGAAAATGCCGATGACGTCATCGCACGTATGCGCCAAGTGGGCGACGAGATCAAAACATTGGACGAGGAACTTCGCCTGGTTGAAGAAAATTTCACGGACATGATGATGCGCCTGCCGAACATCCCTCATGAAAGTGTGCCGGTCGGAGATTCTGAAGACGACAACGTGGAAGACCGCACATGGGGAGAAATTCGCCAGTTTGATTTTGAACCAAAACCACACTGGGACATTGCGACTGACTTGAATATCGTGGATTTCGAACGTGCCGCAAAAACAACGGGCAGCCGTTTCTTGTTCTACCGCGGACTTGGTGCACGACTTGAGCGTGCGTTAATGAACTTCATGATTGACCTTCATACAGAAGAGCATGGCTACGAAGAAATGCTGCCTCCATACTTGGCAAACCGTGCAAGCTTGACTGGTACAGGTCAATTGCCGAAATTCGAAGAAGATGCATTCCTGATTGAAAAAGAAGACTTCTTCTTGATTCCAACTTCTGAAGTAACGGTTACCAACTTCTACCGTGATGAGATTTTACCGAGTGATGCATTGCCACAAGGTTTCGCGGCATACAGTGCATGTTTCCGTTCTGAAGCGGGATCTGCAGGCCGTGACACACGAGGCCTGATTCGTCAGCATCAATTCAACAAAGTGGAACTTGTACGTTTCGTGAACCCTGATGAGTCTTACAATGAATTGGAAAAACTGACTGGTCATGCGGAGAAGGTTCTTCAATTATTGGGCTTGCCATACCGTGTTCTGAAAATGTGTACAGCTGACCTAGGCTTCACAGCTGCGAAAAAATACGATATCGAAGTATGGATCCCGGCTCAAGGCGTATACCGTGAAATTTCTTCTTGCAGTAACTTTGAGGATTTCCAAGCGCGTCGTGCCAACATCCGTTTCCGTCGTGAAGCGAATGCTAAACCTGAATTTGTTCACACTTTGAACGGCAGTGGGCTTGCACTTGGCCGTACGGTTGCAGCGATTTTGGAAAATTATCAGCAAGAAGATGGAACTGTCATCATTCCTGAAGTATTACGTCCTTATATGGGTGGAAAAGAAGTTATTTCTAAATAGGGATGTGCAGTATGTTGAAAGGGCGGATAGCCCTGGTTTTGATCATAAAATAAGAAGAACCGTAATCGAGCCTGAAGTCAGGTTCGTTTACGGTTCTTTTTTTGTTCACGCAAATTCCGAAAAAACTGCGTAAGGATTCCTCCGCACTCTTCAGCCAGTATGCCTTCCGTTACTTCGCATTCATGATTGAATCGCGAATCGTTCAACAGGCGGTAAAGTGAATCGACGCACCCGGCCTTCAAGTCTCTTGCACCATATACAACTTTCGGGATACGAGATTGTAAAATGGCGCCGGAACACATGGGACAAGGTTCTAGTGTGACATACAAGGTCATGTCTTCCAATCGCCAACTGCCGACTTTGGCACAGGCTTGCTGGATGGCAAGGAGTTCTGCATGGGTGGTTGCATTCTGGGTGGTTTCCCGTAAATTATGTGCACGTGCAATGATTTCATCCTGGTAAACGATGACAGCGCCAATGGGCACCTCACCTAATGTTGCTGCTTTTTCTGCTTCAATTAATGCTTCTCGCATATAAGTGCGATCTTTTTCAAATATATCCATCGATCATCGCTCCTTGTACTAAGTGTAGCACGTTTTATTCTGCGGGAGCATATCGTAAGAGAGAAACTGAAAGAGGAGGACTAATGCTGATACATGTAGTCAAACAAGGTGAGAGCTTATTTTCCATCGCCAGAGAGTATGGGACTAACGCTGCCACCCTTGCTGCGGTCAATGAACTGGATGACCCGGATGTATTGGTCATTGGCCAGACGCTGGTCATACCAAGGACACCCGATCCAAACCGCCCGACCATCCATTCCAATGGATATGTAGAGTGGTATACAGAGAATATCCCAGAGACGTTAATCACTGAAGTAAGGAAGCGAGCTCCACTTTTATCTTCAATCATGCCCTTTTCATATGATGTGAAAAGAGATGGTTCCCTGGTTCCAATCAATTGGGGAGAACTCCCTCAAATAGCGGAGGAAGAAAACTTATCGACTTCCATCGTCATCACGAATATAGAAGATGGTGCATTCAGTGATACATTGGCACAAGCCATTTTTGCCAGTGAAGACGTGCAAAATACATTGATACAAAATGTGTTGGCAGAGGCAAAAGCTAAAAATGCCGATCATATTCATGTGGACTTTGAATATTTAAGGGCGGAAGATCGTGAAGCGTATGTGAGTTTTTTACGTCGTCTAAAAGAAGCGGCTACTGGACTGACCACCTCAGCAGCTCTAGCACCAAAAACTTCGGCTGACCAGGAAGGCAGATGGTATGGGGGCCATGACTACAAAGGAATCGCTGAAGCTGTTGACTACGTTGTCATCATGACATATGAATGGGGTTACAGTGGCGGTCCACCGATGGCTGTATCACCGATAGGACCCGTCCGCGATGTAATCGAATACGCTCTAACGGAAATGCCGAAAGAGAAGATTCTCATGGGTCAAAATCTATATGGTTATGACTGGACCTTGCCTTTCGCACCGGGAAATCCGAATGCCAGGGTAGTAAGTCCAAAAGCGGCGATAAATCTGGCACGTGAACGAAATGCAGCTATCTCTTATGATGAAAAGGCACAAGCACCATACTTTCATTATTGGCAAGACGGCAAAGAACATGTTGTGTGGTTCGAGGATGCACGTTCCATTAAAGCGAAGTTTGACTTGATCAAAGAACTTGGGTTGCGAGGAATCAGTTATTGGCACATGGCATTTGTTTTCCCACAAAACTGGCGACTTCTGTATGAAATGTTTAAAGTTTCAAAAGAACAGGGTTGAAACACTTTTCCTCTTTGGAAAAGTGTTTTCAGCTCTGTTTTTCATTTTCCAGCTATGATAGAATAGAGGGCATTGACTATTTAAGGCTGTCCCAAATATGGACCTGATTCTGGTTTCATAAAACAGCTCAATCGATGCTCCTTTTTGAACGCTTACTTAGAGACACAAGTTAGGAGGACCTCTGATGCCGATCCCATTTATTACGGTTGAAGGCCCGATTGGTATTGGAAAGACGTCACTTTCAAAAGCCATTGCGGATGCAAATCAGTTTCATCTATTAAAGGAAATAGTGGATGAAAATCCATTTTTAAATAAATTTTATGAAGATATCGAGGAATGGAGTTTCCAAACGGAAATGTTCTTTCTTTGCAACCGATACAAGCAATTAAGCGACATACAAAAGAAATACATTTCAAAGCGCCAACCGGTCGTTGCCGATTATCATATCTTCAAAAACTTGATTTTTGCCAAGCGTACTCTGCCGGCAGAAGAATATGTAAAATATGAATCAATTTATAAAATCTTGACTCAGGATATGCCAAGACCGAATATGGTCATTTATTTGAATGCAAGCTTGGATACATTAATGAAACGCATTGCCCTGCGTGGCCGTGAATTTGAGAAGATGATCACCGCTGATTACATGGAACAACTTTCAGCCGATTATGATACATTCATTCAACACTTTGAAGAAACACAGCCCGATATTCCAGTTCTTCGTTTTAACGGAGACGAGATTGATTTTGTCCAAAATGAATCCGACTTGAAATGGATCTTGAATCAAGTAGATACAACACTACAAAAAAGGAGTCTCCATGCATGAACTTACGTGAAAAATATGGCATTCCCCAGAATGCTGTCATTACAATAGCAGGCACAGTTGGTGTCGGAAAATCAACCATGACGAAAGCACTTGCGGATGCATTGAGTTTCCGCACTTCATTTGAAAAAGTAGATTCAAACCCGTATTTGGATCGTTTCTATGATGATTTTGAAAAGTGGAGCTTCCACTTGCAAATCTATTTCCTGGCTGAGCGTTTCAAGGAACAAAAACGCATTTTTGAATACGGTGGCGGTTTTATCCAGGACCGTTCCATCTACGAAGATACTGGCATATTTGCTAAAATGCATATGGAAAAAGGCACGATGAACATGACGGATTATGAGACCTATACAAGTCTATTTGACGCAATGGTCATGACACCTTATTTCCCGCATCCTGATTTACTCATTTATCTGGATGGTTCCATTGATGACATCTTGAACCGCATCCAAGAGCGCGGACGTCCAATGGAACAAACAACACCTGTGGAGTACTGGTACGAAATGCACGGACGTTATGAAAACTGGATTAATTCATTCAATGGATGTCCTGTCCTGCGTTTGAACATCAATGACTATGATCTGATGCAAAATCCAGAAACAGTGGAACCGATTATCGAACGAATTGGTCATTTCATTCAACAAACAGCATTATTGCGCAAATAATATGGACATGCCTTCAGCTAAAGCTGGAGGTTTTTTTAATACAATGGCCACGTTAAACTATCCTTTTGTCTATCGTGCATTTGAGCTAGCCGCAGGGAATATCACCGACAGTCTAGAAGTAAACCTAAAAAAGGGAAGTGATTTGGTGGGTAAAATGGAATTTCATATCAGAAAAGCTGGAATTGATGATGCAGAAAGCATTGCAAAGGTACATATAGGTTCTTGGCGAACAACATACAAAGGGATTGTCGCAGATGACATCTTGGACAAACTGAATGTGCAGAGTCGAACTGAGCGATGGGAAAGTATATTGGGAAATCAGTCGGAAGATTATCGGATTTTTGTGGCAGAGAATCAATTTAAACAAGTCATCGGTTTTTTGGACGGTGGGATGAACCGGGAAAAGGCTTACGATTACGATGCGGAAATGTACGCTTTTTATTTGGTGGAACACGTACAAAAACAAGGAATTGGAAGGGAAATGGTCAAGTCTCTTGCAGAGGAACTACAAAGTATGGGATTTAAAAGCATGATTGTATGGGTGCTGAAAGATAATCCTGCAAAAGTATTCTATGAAAAACTGGGTGGAGTCTACGTGGATACGAAGTATCTGGAGGGATTACAGCTAGATGAAGTTGCTTATGGATGGAAAGATGTAGGTACATTAACAAAAAAGACGACCCGTTAAGGTCGCCTTCGAAATATTCTGATTAATGATGATTGAAGAAAATTCGTTACGTTAGTAACGAATAACAATCTCCATATATATGCGCGTGTTTGTTGAAAAAATGGAGGAGGTAGAGGGATTCGAACCCCCGCGG
>Ga0209013_10003012_pt1 | contig 15113 bp, 15 predicted proteins | sample Cruoilmetagenom2_FD_187291 | JGI IMG/M metagenome (GOLD analysis project Ga0209013, IMG submission 187291) | Oil polluted marine microbial communities from Coal Oil Point, Santa Barbara, California, USA - Sample 2 (SPAdes) (version 2) | ecosystem: Environmental > Aquatic > Marine > Oil seeps ... | reverse complement strand
CTGTCTGTATGAGCACCCAGCATTCGCACCCCGGTTTCAAGGATATTATTTTGTCCATAAACAAAGGCAATAATTGATGAGGCATTACGAGTCACATAATATTTTTTCCCTGGCTCCAATGACCAGCTCTCTGCTTCAGATAAACGTTCAAAGCCATGAGTCTCTAATAGTTTAATCTGATTTTGTACCGCATGATACGGGGTTGGTGATGCATCCAGAAACTGAAATAAATCCTGGTTAAACTGAGTAAGGTCAACTAAATCAGAGCCCGTTGAATCATTATAATTATTACTAACGTCATTCATTTTATTTATTGCTCAGCATGAACATTAAAGGTTGCAGAATTAACTTTAGCAGGAACAACATATTTCCTGGTAGGTAAAACCTGCATGGCTTCAGATTTGCTAACCTCAGTAAAAACAGGCTTACCGCCCACCAGTTCATACTCCACATCAACCCTGATATAATAGGTTTTTCCAGCCTGTACATTAATTGTTATAAAGGAACCCTGTTCTTTATTGCGATCATCAACGCTGTATGTATGTTCTCCGGCATTTGCAAACAGATAAAAATAACTGTCTTGCGCCATTGCGCCAACCTTTTTATTCTTTTCAGTTCGGGAGGGTTCTATCACATTAAACCGGTAAGTAGAACCAATAAATCCCGGGGTACGATAAAAATAGATCAGGGCCTTATCAGCACTGGCTTCAGGGAAAACAGCCTTTTGCGAATAATCAACCGATGCACATGCAGACAGCAGCAGAAGACCTAAACTTATCATCAAATTCAATATTTTTTGCATATAATTTCTCTGGTTGTTCTATTTAAAGTGAGCAGGAGACAGAGCTTCAGCACAGTCTTTTATTAACTGATTACCGTGATAGATAAAGCCTGTATAAATTTGTACCAGTTCCGCTCCGGCAGTTATTTTTTCCTGAGCATCCCGGGCAGAAAAAATACCTCCTGCGGCAATAATTGGAATTTTTCCCTTCAGCTGTTCTGATAAGACACGAACCACATGGGTTGATTGCTGATAAACGGGCACCCCACTGAGACCACCCTGTTCATCTGAATTTGGCAGCCCTTCTACTTCACTGCGCGAAATGGTGGTATTGGTCGCTATTACTGCATCAATTTCTTTCTCAAGCAAAAGTTCAGCAATCAGTCCTATATCCTTATCATCCATATCGGGGGCGATTTTTACTGCCAGGGGAACATATTTTTGCCATTTTTTTGTTAAAACAGTCTGTTCAGACTTTAATGTCTCCAGCAAATGCTTTAATTCATCACCAAATTGAAGGGTTCTTAATCCCGGTGTATTTGGTGATGAAATATTAATGGTTATATAATCAGCCCATTGATAGACCTGTTGTAAACAAATTGTATAATCATCTGCCGCCTTTTCTACAGGTGTATCGAAGTTTTTACCAATGTTGATCCCTATGATTGTCTTATGCTGAGATTTTTTCACCTGTTCAACCAGATGAGCAACCCCTTTATTATTAAATCCCATACGATTAACAATGGCCCGGGCTTCAGGAATTCGAAACAATCTGGGTTTTGGATTTCCATCTTGTGCTCTGGGTGTTACAGTGCCGATTTCAACAAAACCAAAACCAACTTCAGACAAGGCATCAATGTAATCACCATTTTTATCCAGACCTGCAGCCAGTCCCACAGCATTTGGAAATTTTAATCCCATAACCTTTTTTGGTGCATAGACGGGCTGACCAAAAACAAGACGGGATAATTTAACAGAATGTATTAATCTGATGGCCTTCAGACCAAGCAAATGGGCTTTTTCAGCATCAATACTGAAGAAAAAACGACGGATTAAAGGATAAATCAGAGACATGAGATAACTTTTCAAAAATTTAAAGGATTATGCATATTGGTATAAAAATACAATATGAATTATCCGGTAAAAAGACTTATAAATCCAGCACTCATCATTTCCAAGGCATTAAATAAAACCGGTGAGTATAAGCAAAATCTGACTAAAACCTTGCTAAAACCTAAAAGACGCATATAACCTGCCAGATCATCTACGTAGTTTCCGAATAAAATCACGTAATAATACGAGCTGTTTTTTTTTCTTCCCGACTTAAACTGTAACTAAGCAACACAAAAAAGGGCCAGAGTTCTAACTGAAGTAATTACTCAGCCAACTTTACGAATACAAATAATCTTATTTCTCAACAAGGAGAAAAGATATGAAAACTTTAAAAGCACTTTTTGCAACGGCCATTATTGCTTCAGTTTCTTTCTTAGGTAGCGCACAAGCTGATCAATTAATGGATACTATCCACCCTGAATCTGCTGATCTTTTTGATCATAGCAATGGTGTCAATTCCAGTAGTCAAACAGGAATTGTCAGTTTGAGCGACGATTCGAATAAAAAAGTCTGGAGTTATGAATACGAACAGTATGTTAGCCCGGATGAATTCAGCGGAAATGATTATGCAGATATCAATGCATTAATAGAGGAAAACCCGACTGCAGCCGGCAGTAGAAATGAGGATGTCTTTAAGTATAATGAAACAGCTGGTGAGTATCAGTTGAATTAGAGGCCACTCATTTTAATCCTGTCTTTACAAAGGAGAAAAGGAACTGCCGAATAATTGGATGGACACTTATTGGTCCATCCAATTTTTTTATGCCAGAAACAAATAAATCCCGGATAAAGCACCAAAAAGAGCAATACCAAGATTCATAAAAAGAATTATTTTTGTTTTACCTGTTTTTTCCTGCTTCATATAGGTCAATGCGCCAAAGGCTGATATAACCATTACAATTTCACAGAAAAACACAGCGATAACAGTTGCAATCCTATCATCGCCTCCCCATTGCTGAGAATAAGATGCATAGGCAAGCGACAAGCCAATTAAAGCCGCAAAAGGCGGCACCAGTGAAACGAAATACCAGGTATTTTTTTTCATTGTTATTACTGATTTTATTGATTAAGTAATGTCTCACCTGTATAGCCATCCTTTTCAAGGATTTCACGCAGGCGTTTCAAAGCTTCCAGTTGAATTTGACGCACTCTTTCACGGGTCACACCAATTTCATTGCCGACTTGTTCCAGAGTGGCTGTGTCATAACCATGTAAGCCAAATCGACGGTCAACAACTTCTCGTTGCTTATCGTTCAACTGCAGCATCCATTTATCCAGATTATCCCGCATATTTTCATCTTGTAAAAAGGAGAACGGGTCAGGATTTTCTGTATCAGGAATGGCATCAAGCAATGGACGGTCAGCATCTGGACCCATTGGCACGTCAATCGATGAAATACGCTCATTCAGATTAAACATTCTTTGTACTTCCTTGACGGGCTTATCCAGCAAGTCAGCAATTTCTTCCGGACTGGGTTCATGATCCAGTTCCTGAGTTAATGTTCTGGCTGCTCTGAGGTAGATATTGATTTCTTTTACTACATGGATGGGTAATCGAATAGTGCGGGTCTGATTCATCAAGCCTCGTTCGATTGTCTGACGGATCCACCAGGTTGCATAGGTTGAAAAACGAAAACCGCGTTCCGGATCAAATTTTTCCACAGCACGAATTAATCCGAGATTTCCTTCTTCAATCAGATCAAGCAGCGGCAGTCCCCTATTTAAATATCGTCGAGCAATTTTAACCACCAGGCGAAGATTACATTCAATCATTCGCTTACGGCCTTCTTCATCACCACTTTGAGCCATACGTGAGTATTTCACTTCTTCTTCAGCGGTCAGAAGCGAGGCAAATCCAATTTCATTCAGATAGAGACGAGTTGCATCCATATCTCCTTTAGAAAAGGACTGACTACGGGTTGCGGCAGGCCTGGCTTTTTTAGATGCAGCAGTTTTGGACGCAGCAGTTTTAGATTTGGCAGCAGTTTTAGATTTGGCAGCAGTTTTAGGTTTGGCAGCAGCTTTAGGTTTGGCAGTAGCTTTTACAGGCTTTGATTTCTTAATTGGTTTCACTTTACTTTTCTTATCGCTAAGAGTTTTCAAGCTCTCATGTTCTGTATCAAATGCGTCCATAATACCATCTGACGATATTGAATTCATTACATCCAGACATTGCTCTTTAGATTCCATCGATTCCATTAAATCACCCCTTATTAATGGTTTGGCTCAACTGAACAATCAGCTGCACCGTGGTATGAATAGTTAATCACTTTCCATACTGATTGGAAGTTAGTTTCATACAGTCAAAAGCAACTGATTAATGCGGAAGATAGCTCATTGGATTAACCGGTTTACCATTTTTACGAATTTCAAAATGCAATTTATACCGATCAGTTCCTGAACGCCCTAACTCAGCAATATTCTGTCCCTTTTTAACTAATTGCCCCTCATTAACCAACAAATGCTGGTTATGGGCATAAGCACTTAAATAGGTCTCATTATGTTTAATAATGATCAACTTACCGTAACCCACAAGACCGTGCCCACTATAGACCACCTTACCGGCCTCAGCAGATTTAATCAGGGTTCCTTTAGAAGCACTGATATCTATACCCTTCTTACCACTTCCTGGTGAATAGCCCTGAATTACTTTTCCCTTCACTGGCCATTTCCAACTAAGTCGTTTATTTCCTTTAAACGTTGCGGTTTTATTTTTACTTTTTACCGCTCTTTTTGTGCTTTTATTATTAGCACTTGAACGAGTCTTGGTGCCCGTTTTTGATTTTTTTGCAACAGAACCAGTTTTAGTGGAACTTGTTTTGCTAGTTGTCCTGTTGTAAGTCTTTCTATTACTGCTCTTTGCTGTAGAGCTTATTAATTTTAATTTTTTACCTTCATATATTCGATACGGCGGCTTTATTCTGTTTTTGTAAGCAATACTTTTATAATCTAGTCCGTATATCCAGGCTATAGAATAAAGTGTATCCCCCTTTTTTACCGTATAGTAAGCAGGAGTTTTACCTGTATGCTTTTTTTTTACACTATATGGTGTTGTCTTTCTTTGTTCAACCGGTGCATAGGTGCTGCTGCACCCTGTTATAGTTCCTGTTAAAAGAAGTAAAGATAAACACAACCACCAGGAAAAACATCCAATAGTATTTGTGATAAATCTGTTCAGAAAATCATTCCAGCATGTGATCTTCATTACTACAGAATTAAACACCGTCTCAGCCCAGATAAGTTTCCTGTTTATATGATCATTTATTCTAAAAGTGATCTTCTCGAAAGTACTTTCGATTATACCCTCAATTCTATTGATATTACTACGTATTTTTTTATTTCTTGCTTCGCTGACCTTCATGGTACTCTTATAATTTGTAAATAATATAAGCAATTACCCCAAGTAATGCAATAAACCAGCCTAAATAATCAATATATTGTTTTAATTTGAGTTCCATTTCTTTCCCTCCCCACTTCATCAGAGAGGCAACAAGAAAGAAACGTGCCCCCCGTCCAATAGCTGAAGCAATGACAAAAGGGATAAAAAGCATGCCAATTGCACCGGCACCAATAGTAAAAACCTTATAAGGAATTGGTGAAAATCCGGCAATAAAAATTGCCCAGAAACCCCATTCTGAAAACCATTCCTGAGTCAGGATATAGCTATGTTCCCAACGGCCTCCTGGACCTATAAGCGGTTGAATAATATCAACAAACCAGAAGCCTATACCATAACCTAGTATGCCTCCTGCGACTGAAGCAATTGTTGTAATCAAGGCAAATCGTAAGGCTTTGTCAGTTTTTGCAAGGGACATGGGAGCGAGCATGACATCCGGTGGAACAGGAAAGAAAGAAGATTCTGCAAAGCTTAACCCCGCAAGATAGCGTTCAGCATGGGGATGTCGGGACCAGTTCATGACTTTTTCATAAAGTTTAGAAAATATTTTCATTTAAATTTACTTATAATTAGTTATAAAAAGCACAATAAATTCAGGTGCGTCCATTCAAAAGAGGAACAAAACTTACTTTTTCTAAAGATTTTTTGTGAAACTTATCACCGACCCTCTGAAAAAACAATAATTCCTGTCTTCCTTTGCTTCCCATAGGAATAATTAATTTTCCACCATCAGCCAGTTGTTCCAATAATGATTTTGGTAAAGTCTCAGGTGCCGCCGTTACTATAATGGCATCAAAGGGTGCTTTTTCAGGCCATCCCCATCCACCGTCACTATAACGGGTCAGCACATTATTCAATCTTAACTGACGTAACTTGTCCCTGGCATTATCCAATAAGGGTTTTATTCGTTCCACAGAGTAAACAGTTGAGACAAGTTTAGACAAAATAGCGGTTTGATAACCAGAACCAGTACCAACTTCAAGCACCTTCTTTACCCCGCCGCCTTCTAAAAGGAGTTCAGTCATACGTGCAACCATATAAGGCTGCGATATGGTTTGACCATGACCAATAGGTAAGGAAATATTTTCATAAGCCCGACTGGCAAGTGCTTCATCAACAAAAAGATGTCTCGGCATACTGGCAATAGTATTTAATACACTTTCATTTTTTATATTTTGCTGTCTGAGGAGATTAATTAACCGGTCCCTGGTTCGTTGCGACGTCATCCCTACTCCTTTTATGGAGAGGTTCATAGCTGTTCTTCCCTCATTTTTTTATAGTCTCCAACCACTGATCCAGAGAATCAAGCAGTTCATGATTGGTTAAATCAATTTTTATTGGTGTAATTGATGCTCGATTATTTTTCACTGCATAAAAATCAGTGCCGGGTCCTGCATCCGCTTCATCACCAATTGGCCCCAGCCAGTAAACTCTGCGATTTCTCGGATCAGTTGCTTCAACAGCAGGTTCTGCCTTATGTCTTTTTCCCAGGCGAGTCGCCTGATAAGAATCCAGTTCATTAAATGGAATATCCGGAACATTGATATTGATTATGGTATCAGATGACAGTGGTTCAGTTTGCAGATGTTCAATAATATCAACCACCACCTTTGCTGCCGTTGCAAAATGGTTTCCCTCAAAACTACCCAGTGATACAGCTATTGCAGGCAAGCCCAGAAAACGTCCCTCAGTCGCTGCTGCAACAGTGCCGGAATACAGAATATCATCACCTAAATTTGGGCCACGATTAATACCGGAAACAACAATGTCGGGAGGATCATCTGCCAGCAAGGCAGTAATGGCAATATGCACACAATCGGTCGGCGTCCCATTAATAGCAATAAAACCATTATTTGCTTTTTCTGGGAATAAGGGCCTGTCCAGAGTCAGGGAATTACTGGCACCACTGCGATCAGATTGTGGCGCTACAACGGTAACACGGGCAATTTCACTCAGGTGTTCTACAAGACAATTCAGCCCTTCAGCTAAATAACCATCATCATTACTAACAAGAATATGCATTAAATTTCTTTTAATTTGCTTGATCCACATGAGATAATACTTAAAATTTTACATTTTTCATACAATTGCCGACAATTTTTTATCAATTTGCCGATTTTAAGTACTCACAATGACAAAAAAACATCCAGATGATGACTTTTCCAGTTTCAGAAAGGAATTAAAGGGGGTCAAACCGATAAAAAATGACTGCATTGATTTAAATGCTCATCCTGAAAATGTCTGCCCCTATCAGGATAAGAATCAATACCATGAGGATGAATTTCAGATATCTTTATCTGATGAGAAAGAGTCTGAAGAAGTTAGCGGTGAGGAGTTTTTGTTTTTCGCACGACCAGGATTACAATTTAAAACTCAAAAGAAATTACGACAGGGAAAAATTGTTATTGATGATCATCTGGACCTGCATGGTTTAACGATTAATGAAGCCAGAAACATATTGCTTGAATTTATCGACTTTGCCCAAAAACAACAAATACGTTGTATTCTACTGGTGCATGGAAAAGGCTACCGTGCTCAAAGCAGGAAGCCCATTTTAAAAAACAAGGTCAATAGCTGGTTAAGACAGCATCCCGGGATATTGGCTTTTTCCTCTGCCCAGCCCAAGGATGGTGGAACCGGTGCCGTTTATATCCTGCTCAAAAGTTATCATCCTGATGACTGAAAACGGGGCCAATGGCCCCGTTGAACACAGTAAAAGTGATTGAACTACTACAAATTAGCCAAAAATATCCTGAGTAATATTTTTCAATACTTCACTTAAATATTGACTAAATGATACTAACTATTGGGAGCTCTCATCTTCAGGAAGTAATTTATGTTGCCCTGGGTCATTTGACGGGCTTGCGCTGATAATCAAGTAGTTTGTTGGCAAAATATCTGTCACCAATTTCCGGATCAACTGGGTTTCCTTCCATGTCTACTAATGGCAGGTCATATTCATTCCAGCCACGTAGTCCCGTCTTCAGCGAGGAGACATTTGTATATCCCATTTGCATCAGGGTATAGGCGGCAAAAATACTACGACTTCCAGAACGGCAGACAACAACAATCTCTTTGTTACGTGCCTCAACCAGTTCGGGTTCAGTTTCCTCATGGTCCCATTCCACTGCAGTTTCTAAAATACCACGTGGGACATGGAGTGAATTTTCGATGTACATTGTATCGTATTCCTGATTTTCACGAACATCGAGGAATAAAATATCATCACCCTTATCAAGTTTTTCTTCAATATCCCAAGGGAAATACTCTTTAATCTGTGGAGCAATTTCTGCCACCAGATCCTTATAGGTAACTCGTTTCATATTTTTTATGGATTAACTTTTAATGATTAAAAATATCAGCTCTTATCTAATAGAAGCTAAGTCATGATGTGTTCGTAGTTTCAAACATTCATTCCCAAAGATCAACTTCTACACCTTCTTCACGCATTTTATCAGCACGACGCTGCACAAAACGCTGAAATTCAGGTTCTGTTTGATAAGCCCCGGTACTGATGTAATCTAATAATGCCTGTAAATGAAAACCTTTTAAGTACGCTTCTGAGCGGAAAACTGCTCCTCCGTCTGAAGAGCTATTTGTTTTATTACTTTTTGTTCCATAATCCTTTATTTCAAAGAATAATATCGACGGCGTATATTGAATTTTTAATGTTTTAGCCAAAGTCTTAGAAGTCATAGTCTCACCATTTGGAGCAATGATCTCCTGTGTTGAGTTGATATCAATCTGAGCAATGGTAAATTGTTTGAGTTTTTTATAAACAGGCAGACGTCTGAAAAGATCGCCATGCAGCTCATTACATTCAGCACAATCAGCCTGTTCAAACAATATCATGACTGGTTTTCTGCTGCTTTTGATAAGCTTATGCAGATCCTTATCCTGACGAATAAATTTTTCTGTATGTAAGCCGTGTGAAACAGTTTGTTTTTTCTGGCTTAGATATTCTGTAAAGTCCGGCCATTTTTCATTTAATTTTTTATCCGGTGACAGATAATCCAGCACAGTTAAAAACTTATCCGGTGCATAATAGCCATTCATTCGAAATAGAGGCAAACCCTCCCTATCAAGTACAACTAACGTTGGAGTAAACATCACTTTCATTTGTTTGGCAAATTCTTTTTCTGAAAGTACTGCACCGCTGATTGAGGTAATACTTTTGTCACCCCACATATTGATTTCCAGTAAATCATAATGCTGCTTCATTTTCTCAACAATATTTTTATTGGAAAAATTATCATCAAGTAACTTCTTACAATAAGGACAGCCATCCTGATGGAAGTACAATATAATGCGTTTATTATTCTCATTAGCATCATCCAGATCATCCTGCAGATCCAGAAATGACTGTTTAAACCAGTCAGGCTTTTCATAAAAACCTGGATTAACCAGCTCTTCAGACAGTCCATTTCCATGAGCCGAAAAAGCGACACAGGGGAAAGAAAGAAATAAACAAATAAAAATAATTTTTTTCATTAGAAACAGTTTTTTTAAAGATACTGGCAAAGCACTATTATTTTAGCGACGTTTTGTTTTCTTATGTTTTTTCTTCTGGGATTTTCTTCGATTATCAGGCATGACCAGACGTTTTTTACTTTTACCTCTCTGACTCTGGGGGCTAACAATACGACCACGATGATCGGTTTTTGGCTGATCTATCTGTAAACCGACGCTGGCATAGAGCTCTTTCATTTCCTTTTCACCCAGATCTTCCCAACGACCTGCTTTTTGCCCACGAGGTAGATCAATCACACCATATCGTACCCGAGACAGTCGGCTCACAGTGATCCCAAGAGATTCCCACATACGACGCACTTCCCTGTTACGCCCTTCTTTCAAGGTGACATGATACCAATGATTTGCTCCCTGACCGCCAGAATAGGTAATTTTATCAAAATGAGCCATGCCGTCATCCAAGGCCACGCCGGCTTTTAATTGTTCAATATCATCATCAGTTACTTCACCCAGAACGCGAACGGCATATTCTCGTTCAATTTCACTGGAGGGATGCATCAACAGGTTGGCCAATTCACCATCATTGGTCAGTAAAATTAAGCCGGAGGTATTGATATCCAGGCGCCCAACAGAAATCCATCGTCCGATTTTAAGGTTTGGTAAGTCATCAAAAATGGTATTGGGATGTTCAGGATCTTTTCGACTGCAAATCTCGCCCGGTGGTTTGTGATAGGCAAGGACCCTCTGTTTTGGTTTTTCCCAGGCAATAAATAATTCATTATCATCAAGATAAATGGATTCGGAACCATCTACCCTATCCCCCAATTGCGCAATACGTTTGCCAATTTTTACACGTCTCTGGGCAATTAAACGCTCGGCTTCACGTCTTGATGCATGTCCTGAGCGGGCAATAACCTTCTGCAGTTTTTCACCTTCTGGTTTCTCATACCCTTCAGGCACGTCGGATAGCTTCTTTTCAGCTGATGGTTTTTTTTTGGCTGATGGCTTTTTTTTGGCTGATGGCTCTTTTCCAGCCAGGGAATCATGCTCATCTCGCTTTCGGGACAATTTATCACCCTGCGGTTTTCTGGATGATCGATAGTAATTTGTCATATATATGCTGTCTTTTTTGAATTCGGTTTCAGTAATATTTCATTCACTCTGCCACTATTTTTAATTATAACACCATTCCGTTCTATCTTGTCCGACAAAGCCAGGATTGGGCCGAATTTAAAAAAATAGAAATCTTGCAAAATTATCTGTTTACTTCCTGATTTCTACACTCGTTCCTTCTTTCAGGTCATTTGACAGGTAGGAAACTACCGGGTCATTTTCTTTTAAACCACTGATAATTTCAGTCATTAAATTATTTTTCTGGCCAGTTTTTACTGCTCTTTTTTGCAGGTGGTTTTCTGATATGAGATAGACAAACCATTCATTATTTGTTGAATGGTTACTAAGTTCTTTACTTTTGAAGAGTGCGCTATTGGGTATTTGTAAAACCTTATCCGATTGCCAGAGAACAAAGCGTGTTTCGACTCTGAAGCCATCTTTTAAGCCAGATTCAGTAGTAAGGCCAGTGTTGATGCTGGCAATCACTTTAACCCGTTGTTCTTCCACTCCCAGAGCAGAATATTTGGTGAATCCGGAAGGTTCTATACGTTTTATTAAACCCTGCAGAACTTGTTCTCCTCCCCAGCGTATAATTTCAACGGGCATATTTTGTTTTAACTTTACAGCCATTGTTGAGAGGACATCAGACTCAATTTCCAGCTGTACTATATCACCAAGTTCCATAAGAACTTCGCCCATTTTAACAACCCGTTCACTTTTACCGGACAAATTTAAAATCATGCCATCCGCTGCACTGCTGACAATAAAATGACGCACATCATTATCAGTTTGTCTAACATCTTCATAATTCAAAGCAGAACGTGACATCTGGGTTAAGTATTGCGTTAACACTTTGGCAAATTGCGAAGCACGATAAACTGCTTCAGCCCGTCTTTTTTCAGCTTTAACGATGTCCATTTCATTTTCCGCCACGACATTATTTTTTCGTAATTCATTTGTACGATGGAAAGTAATACCGGCCAGCTCCTTATCAGCTTTGGCCGCTTCACTCATTTCGTTAATCACCTTTTCCAGCTCTTCGGTTGCTCCCAAAGAGGCTTCTGCCTGAGCGCGACTGCGTGGGTCAAGGACAGAAGATGGAACAGGTTCAAGAGTCAGTAATGTCTGCCCTTTTTGCACCTTATCACCTTCATTAAAACGAATACGACGCATAAATGCATCAATCGGTGCGGTGATCACAAAACGATCAATGACTCTTGTTTTTCCTTCTTCATCCAGCGTCACTTTCATGGGTGCGTATTCGGCTTTAACCATATCAACCAGGACTGGTTTTTCCTGAAGCATCATAAAGATAATCAAGATTAAAAAAACAGCTATGAAAAGAATTGCAAATCCCTTTTTATCTGACTTTTTACCTGACATAGAGAATTACTCCTTTACCTTCAACACACTGACCAAATCAAGTTGGCTGAGCTTGTGCCATACAATTAAACCCGAAATAATAGCAGAACAGCTGATCACTAATGCTGCCATAGCATAGGTTGGTGTCGTTATAATTAATGGAATTCTAAATAAATCCTGTTGCATACCAAGAATAAAACCATAACTCATCCAATAGCCTATTAATATTCCTGCTGGAATTGCCAATAAAGTAATCATAGCTAATTCACCTAATAAAATATAAGCAATTTCACCCTGAGTAAAGCCCAAAACTCTTAAACTGGCTAATTCCCGACTTCTTTCAGCCAGAGTAATTCGAGCATTATTATAAATAACACCAAAGGCTATCGACATGGATAATCCAGTGATAAAGGTAATATAGGTCAGCATAAAATCACCTACCGTTGCATAGAAACTATCTATCAGTGATTTTTTTTCCGATACTCCGGCAATTTGGGGTAATGTCTTCAGAATTCTTGCTGACTCATCACCGTCAACTGACAAATAGGCACCTGAAATAACGGTATCTTCAAACATTAGTTTATTCAGCGCAGAGATATTCATATAACCGGACAAACCAATATATTGTCTGCTCACCCCCGAAACCGGAACTTGTTGAGTTAAACGCTTACCTTCTAAAAATTCAATAGTGATCCAGTCACCCGGTTTAACATCCAGTTTTTTTGCCAGAAATTCAGATAATAAAATACCTGTTTCAGGTATTTTGACAGGTCGGTTTTGGGCATCAAGTAACTGATAAAGTTTATTATCATTGGCAAAACCCTGTATGACCGTTCGATGACTGCGAGAGCCGGAACGCATTTTTACTGCCGCTGTTCTAAATGCTTCTACTCCCGAGACTCCGGCTATATTACGTAATTCATAAATAGCTTTATAGGCCGTTGGATTATTCAATGTCACCATCAGATCCTCTCGATGAGAAAGATTAAACTCCGTATCAATCATATAATCCATCGCGTCCATAAAAAAAGTACCGGTAATCATAATACCGCAGGCAAAAGCAGTTCCGGATACTGACATAAAAGCCTTTATCGGATGACGCTCAAAATGACGAAAAATCATACGCGTAGGTTGTGACAAATAGTTTTTCAGACCAAGACGTTCTATTAGAGTCACATTATAATATTGAGGAACTTCAGGTCTCATTGCCTCTGCAGGTTGTAACAGAACAGCTTTTCGTATAGAAAACCAGGCTCCAATTATGGCGGCTATAAGAGTAACTCCTGAGCTGTAGACAATGACTTCTATCTGCAATTGATAATCAAGATAGGGAAAGCGATAATATTCCATATAAAGATGAGCCAGATTATTACCCAGAAACAATCCAGCTGAGACACCCAGGACAACTCCCAATAGAGTAATTAAAAAAATTAACTTACTATAATGTAAAGCAATTGACCCATTACTAAAACCAAAAGCCTTCAATGAAGCAATGACTTCTCTTTGGCTGGCAATGATTCGGCCAACGACCATATTTAACAAAAATATTGATACTGCTAAAAAAATAAATGAAAAGGTTGAACCCATAGCATCAAGCTGCTTAAACTCTTCCGATAAAAAATGATGCGATACCTGAAGCTCCCTGTCATAAGCCCCGAGGCCGCCATAAGGTTTTAGTAAAGTGTCCAGCTTTTCAATGATCAGATGATGATCCGCATCTGGATTCAACTTGATATTTAAATCATTAAAAGCACCTTCCATATCATAAACCATCTCCACAGTTTTGCGATCCATCCAGATAATTCCATAGCGGGAAAAATCCGGAATAAGTGTTCCTGGTGCAATTTGATAAATAAATTCCGGTGATAAGGCAATGCCGACAATCAATAATTGTTTCTTACGGCCATTGACAATTATCGTCATTCGATCGCCAGGGTGTAAGTCATGAGGCTGGGCAAATGCTTCACTGATAAGCACTTCTTCCAGCTTTTTTGAACCAGAGTCTGAACCAGAAACAGGTAATCGACCTTCACGCAGGTATAACTGGTTGAGTGAATCAGAAATTGTGGTGTTTTCTATCTCAAGTGATACCAGTTGACCCTGAATCAGATCAGTAAAAGTTTCCAGATTGATCCGTGCAGGTGCCCGAACACGGTCTTGTACCATTTCGACGCCCTGAATTTGTTTTATTTGTTCAACTAACGTAATAGGTGCACGTTTCAGTGAGACAAATATATCTGCAAATCCGTATTCCTGATAATAACGTTCACGTGTCTGCTGAAGGGATTCCAGAGTACTATATGACATGATAACAGTTGATAAGCCTGAGGCGATGACAATGGCTATAGCCAGAATCTGGCCTCGTATCATCCAGAGTTCACGTAATACTTTTCTGTCCAGGGTATTCATTATGTGATTACCAGTTAAGTTCACCAGGTGATTTACGGACATCATTTTGAATAATTTTACTAATCTGCCCATCGTTTAAGTAAATGACACGATGTGCCATATCTGCAATAGAGGCATTATGAGTGATTACAGCCGTGGTTGTTCCTAATTCACGATTGACAGAATCCAGAGTTTTCAAGACTGAAATGCCGGTCTCTATATCCAGAGCACCGGTTGGTTCATCACACAATAGAACGGCCGGATTTTTTGCAATTGCCCGGGCAATTGCAACTCGCTGCTGTTCTCCTCCTGATAACTGAGATGGAAAATGATTCATTCTATCAGTCAGTCCGACCAGTTCCAGTGCATGAATCGGGTTCATTGGATTATCAGCGATTTCAGTCACTACAGAAACATTTTCCAGGGCAGTAAGACTGGGTATTAAGTTATAGAATTGAAAAACAAAGCCAACATTATGTCGACGATAAT
>Ga0209013_10003011_pt1 | contig 15117 bp, 12 predicted proteins | sample Cruoilmetagenom2_FD_187291 | JGI IMG/M metagenome (GOLD analysis project Ga0209013, IMG submission 187291) | Oil polluted marine microbial communities from Coal Oil Point, Santa Barbara, California, USA - Sample 2 (SPAdes) (version 2) | ecosystem: Environmental > Aquatic > Marine > Oil seeps ... | reverse complement strand
TCTGAATCGTCCTTCAGGTGTCGGTTTATAAAGCTTATCTCGCCATGTCGGCATAGCATCGATCCCTTTCTTCTCTTCAAGATTGTAAAGTGCACAGGCGACCTTCTTTGTTGCCGTTCGAAAATCTTTTTTCAAGACCGCTATCTCTTCTGTGTCGACACAGGTATCATGATAAGGCTCGTTTATCAGATCACCCGTGATCACTGAGTAGCTTTTCTTATGTTCCGGATAGTACTGATACTCATTGATAGATTTTCTTTTGAAGAATTTGTCCATATCAGGATAAAAGACACCCTTTTCCTGTAACGTATCCCATGCCTCTTCACCATAGACACTTGCAACCATATGATGATTAATCGCCGTCTGCGAATGACGATATCCATCAGCAAGATCATACCCCTCCTCTTTATACACCACTGCTTCACCACGATCTGCGATCTCTTCCTGTAGTGATTCATCATATTTTTTTGAAATTTCAAAAAGAGGTTTGGAGAGTTTTTCTCCAAGACCTCGCATCATTTCGATCACAGGTTTGGTATCATACTTCGCCTCAACCACTTGTTTACGAAGAGCGATCGAAGGTTCTGACCCACCAAATGTTTTGACGGGGTCTTCACGCTCCAGATAGACCGATTCCGGTAAAACAACATCTGCCATCATCACTGTATCGCTTGGCATAGTATCGATCACCACAACTAGATCCATTTTCTCAAGCATCTGTTTTGTTTTTGCTGTATTGGGAACAGAGAGCATAGGGTTTTGCTTATACGCAAAAAATGCACGTACCGGGTAAGGAGCCGTTCCGTCAATGATGGTATTTCGCCAGGCAAGCCATGATCCGCTTGCACCAACGACTGCAGCTTTATCTTTCTCTATACGTTCTTTGGCATTGTCATAGCTTGGAGAAGGGATTGTATGCTCACCAAGAGGAAGTTTTTTTCCAAATACAATTCCACCCTTCTTATCTATACCGCCACCCAAAGCAGTAAATATCGCTTGTGCACGTCTAAGCTGATAATCCTGATGACTCCAAGCCGTTCGTCGTCCCTGATAATAGATAGATCGTGGTGCATGTGCCATAAAATCACGTGAGATCTTACGAATTTCATCTGCCTTAATACCTGTGATAGACTCTGCCCATTCCGGAGTGTATTTACTATCAATAATATGTTTTTTATAGGCTTCGAAATCACTCATATTCTCTTGGGCAAAACGTTTGTTGTAACGCCCTTCCATAAATGCCACATAAGTAAGTGCCAATACAAAAGCCAAATCGGTCCCTACCTCAATAGGGAGCCATGTATCAGCATGTGCAGCAGTATTGGTAAAACGAGGGTCAATCACGACAAGTTTTGTTCCTCTGCCTTTTGTACGTTTGAAAAGATCCATAGTATCAGGTGTAACGATCGCTTCAGCACGGTTGGCTCCTGCCATGATGACATATTCGGCATTATCCAGATCTGCCTGCCCATATCCTCCAAGCGTGAGTGTATATCCGGCGATCGTAGTGGCGAGACAAATACTGCTATGGTTCACAAAGTTGGATGAACCTATTTTATCTTTCATAAAAGAAGCATAGGTATGCTCCGCCATTCCCTCACCGGCACAAAACCCAATAGCAGATCGATTATCTTTTTCTTCATCAAGGATCTTGACCATCTTTTCTTTGATGTGCTCATACGCTTCATCCCACGTCACCCGCTTGAATTTTCCTTCACCACGTTCACCCACACGAATAAGCGGGTATTTTAAACGATCCGGGTCTTCCAGTGCCTGTATGCCTGCATTACCACGGGCACATAACATATTTCTGGATTTTGGAAAAAGGGGATTGGGGTTGAGTTTGGTCAGTACACCATCTTCAACACGTGCGATAGCTGCACATTTGTTTACACACATTTCACAAAGTGTGGGGATTTGTTGAAGTTTGCCTGTTATCTGAGTCTTTGTCAAACCAAAGTCAGCTATCTTGCTCTTCTCTTTCGTCTCGATCAGTGCCGAAGCAGCCCCCGACACAGCTACAACCGTTAATGCAGCAGAACCCTGAAGAAAACGCCGTCTTGATATTTCAGTTTTCATACATACCTTTTATAAAAGTGAATATTTATATATGATCTATTATATATCAATAAGTTTTAAATATAGTATAGATTTTTTTAGATTAAATTATAAAAATTCAGGGTAAACGCTACTCCATCTCCAAGCTCATCAGATACATCTCTTCACCATCGACTACAGAAACATCTGTACTTTGACAATGGGCACAGAGATAACACACTTTACTTTGTTCACTCTCTTTTTTACACGTATTACAATAGAGCACAAGATTTTGTAAATTCATCACAAACTCTGCCCCATTACACACCGTATTCTCTTTAAAAGTATTAAATGCTGTTTCAAGTAGATGTGGTTCCACACCACTGAGTTTTCCTATCTTGGTCACCACTTTTGTGACCCTCCTTGCATCGTTAGCTTTAACATGACTTTCGCACTGTTCCAAAAGTGCCTGAACTATAGAGTATTCATGCATAACGTTAACATATCCTCGGTAGTAGTTCACCTTTTGGTAGATCAAGGTATCGACTACTACCGTAAAGAGAATGCAAGATAACCTTCCCCTCTTTTTTCATAGTGACATGACCGATGATAGTTGCCTTACTTGTGATATCTACACTCTGCAGTACTTGAACTGCCAAAACTGCATGCTGCTGTGGTACAGCAATAATAAATGTCCCCTCGTTGGCAAAATCAAAAGCTTCAAAACCAAAGAGTTCACATATGCCCTGAACAGCTTCATCTACAGGTACACTTGCCTCTTCTATTTCAAGACACACAGAGCTTTGTTCAGCCCATTCATTCAGTACAGCTGAAAGACCTCCTCGTGTAGCATCACGTAGTGCAGAGATAGTTACATTGCTATCTATTAAAGCTTGCACTGCTGACCACAAAGTAGCACAGTCACTCTGCAGATCACCACTGATTCCCAAGCCTTCCCGCTCCATCAAGATCGCTGCACCGTGTCGCCCTACATCACCCGAAACGATAATGACATCACCCTCATGAAGATTATTCGCAGAAATACCCTCTTTTTCTATCTCTCCTATGCCTGAAGTGTTGATAAATATCTGATCCACTGCACCTTTGGGAACCACTTTAGTATCACCGCAGACGATCTTTGCTCCACTCTGTTTTAGCTCTTCTGCCATCGTTTTAACGATAGTCTCCAAATCATCAAAAGAAAATCCCTCTTCTATCATAAATGCAGAACTCAAATAAAGCGGCTTTGCTCCCATCATAGCAAGGTCATTTACTGTACCGGCAATGGCAAGTTTACCGATGTTCCCTCCATTAAAAAAGATGGGGCTGACCGTAAAACTGTCTGTCGTAAAAGCAATCTTATTTTTCACTTCCAAAACTGCAGCATCTTCTGCAGCTATCAAGATATCATTGCCAAAATAGCGATAAAACAAATCATGTATCAGGCTGTTTGTCTCTTTTCCACCACCACCATGGCTTAATTGTATTTGCTTCATTTAAATCTCTCCATATCGGTAATATGCATTACACGCCCCTTCAGAACTTACCATACAGCTTCCCATAGGGTTGTTTGGGGTACAAGCCGTGCCAAAGACTTTACAGTCATTTGGTTTAGCCAATCCCTTCAGAATTGTTCCACAGATACAAAGCTTATGATCATCAATAGGTTCAGTGGGCAAAATATCGGCAAAGATCTTCTCTGCATCATAAGCAGCATACTCTTCTCGAAGCTCAAGTGCACTAAGGGGAATATCACCGATTCCACGCCAACGGAAATGCTCACGTGGCTTCATAAATTTTGCAATCATCTCCTGTGCTTTTGTATTGCCATCTAAAGTAACAGACCTGCTGTACTGGATCTCCATTTCACAACGGTTTTCATTTTTCTGCTTCACGATCATCAAGATACTCTGCATCACATCCACTGGTTCAAACCCACTGACAACAACCGGAGTAGCGTATTGTTTCGGTAAAGGTAGATAAATCTTTGCTCCACTGATCACACTCACATGCGCAGGACCTATAAAGGCATTGATCTTTGCCTTACCATCTGCCATGATGGCATCTACAGCTGGAGGAACAAGCACGTGGTTAATGTGAAAATAGAGGTTCTTAATACCACGTTTTTCCATCTGCTCCAACACTGCTGCTGTCATTGGAGTAGTTGTCTCAAATCCTATGGCAAAAAATATGACCTTTTTATCTGGATTTTCAAGCGCAATCTTGATGGCATCCAAAGGCGAATAAAGTGCTCTAATGTCACACCCGTTAGCACGTTCCAAAGCTAAAGAACTTTTAGACCCCGGTACACGTATCATATCACCCAACGTCAGTAAAATGCTATTTTCTATCTGCGCTAGAGCAATAGCATGATCGATCCGCTCTTTTGGCATAATACACACAGGACAGCCTGGTCCATGTATAAAATCGATATTTGAAGGAAGAAGTTGCTTTAGCCCGTACTTCATGATCGTATGCGTATGTCCACCACACACTTCCATGATCTTCAATGGCTCTTTTAACTTCTTTGCTTCAGCAGCAATCGCCCAAGCCAACGCTTTAATGGTATCTGGATCACGAAAACCACTGTAGAGATCTTTTAACTGAAGTTCACTCATGTTTCGACTCGACTATCACAATTATCATCATCTTCAATTACTTGCCGCCTCTCATCTTCTTCCATCGCTTCGAGCATTTCCTGATAGACTTCCAAACTTTGCAAAGCTTCTTCTTCATCGATCTTATTCATAGCAAAACCAACATGAATGAGAATATAATCACCGACATCCACCTCATCAAGCATCAAATCAAGGCTTACTTGACGTTTTATGCCCATGGTATCAACTGTAGCTATATTATCTTCATCGATCTCAACGATCTTGGATGGTATAGACAAGCACATGATCTAACTCCTCAAACTTCGTTTAAATTCGATCCACTGTATCACTCTTTGTATACTTTCATCATCTTTGATATTCATTTCAAGGATGTCAACATTGGGTTTGATCCTTCTGGCTTCAGCTTTTTCATGCTCTATGTCATAATCAAAATAAGGAAGAAGATCGGTTTTGGTAATAAGGATAAGATCCGCTTTTGCAAACATTACCGGATACTTTTCGATCTTATCTCCACCCTCTGGAATAGAAACAAGTACAATGTTCAAATGCGCACCCACATCATAACTTGCAGGGCAGACAAGATTCCCTACATTTTCTATGAAGCAGATATTCATATCTGTAAGAGGCATAGCATGAAGCCCCTTATGTACCATAAAAGCATCAAGATGACAGGCTGACCCAGTCTGTATCTGGTATGCGGGTATCCCTTTGGCTTTGATACGGTCGGCATCTCTACTGGTTTCCAAATCACCCTCTATCACACCAAATTTAAACTTTGCCAAGTCAGCCATCTTTTCCAACAACGCAGTCTTTCCGCTTCCTGGAGAACTCATCAGGTTGATCGCCAAAACACCATGGTTGTCAAAATGACTACGGTTATGCCCTGCTTCATGATCGTTTTTATCAAGGATCTTCGTGATCACTTCAATTGTTTTTTTATCATTGAGCTGGGGGTTATGGTGTAGTGTCTCATGTGCTTTATGATGTTCATGTGAATGACCATGCTCTTCGTCTCCATGACTATGCCCCACCACTACACTATCTGTTATACTACATCCACAATCTGTACACATCTCAATTCTCCTACGCTAATAAAATATTGGTTCCAACCAGCACTGAAAGCAAACCAGCTGTAGCAAATGCTCTTCTTACGTTTTGGATGTTACTTAAAAAATTTTTATTGATATAGTACATTAACATACCAAATGCCATAAACACAAGCATCACTCCAAGCGTAAACAAAGCAACCATACTCAAATCTACCACGCCGCCCTGCACAACACCCAAAGTAATTAACATCCCTCTTACACCACCTGCACCCATCAAAAGACCCAATGAAAACGAAGAACCGTTTACTGCATTGTTATGTTCATGTGACTTTCCAAACCAAATATGTATATGTTCTTTACCTTCATGGGTATGCTTACTCAACTGAATACGCCGGGTAACAACTATAAACAACAAATAAGCACCTATACCCATAATAACCATAGCAGAAATCATATCGCCATAAGCCAAAATTTCTTCTGAGATTTCTGTCTGTTGGAGTATCTTTGCAAAAATGAAAAGACTTAGTCCATGACCTATGGCAAAAAGTGAAGTGATGAGTAAAGTTTTACGTTTATTTTTTCCTATAGAAAAATCTGCAATGACAGTAAGATGATCTGGACCAAATGCATGTAATATACCATACCAGAAAATGAGCATCAAACCAGCTTCCATCTTTGTTTCCTTATATATTTAATTATAGAGTTTTTTTATAAAATAGTGTTTAAAACGATTCATCAGTATTACACTTTTGATGCAAAGCATACCAAGCCTGCCCAAGAGAGATCCCGCCGTCATTAATGGCTGTTTCATTTTGAAAATAACAAGTACGATCTTCTTCTTTACAACGTTTGATTATTTTCGATACCAATACCCTGTTTTGAAAAACACCACCCGAGAAAAGCAATACTTGTTCAGGGTACTTTTTGGCGATCTGAAAGATCATCTCTGTTACAGTATTGAAAAACATAGAAACTATTGTTCTTTTATCATCCATTGCTACTATGGCCTGTATCATTGCTTCAAGTTTGATGACACCATTATCTATCTCAAGGGGGAAACTTTCTGTGATCGTATCATCCACATACTGCTCCATGATCAAACCACTTTCCCCTTCAAAACTTGAGAGATGTACAATGTCTGCAAAACTTGCAACTGCATCAAAAAGTCTTCCCATTGAGCTTGTCAGAGGTGCATTAATACCCTGTTCCCATGCTTTGTGCAACAGAACGATCTCCTCTTGGGAAAAGTGCTTAAGCACTGGTAGTCTGAGTGAGTCTACCTCATTAAGCGAATAGTATTTAAATAACAGAGCCAAAGCACTTCTACGTGGCTCCTTGATCGCTCTGTCTCCACCAAGCAGGCTGAAGTTTTCTAAAGTGACTACACGTTCATATCGGTGATTGTCCGCTATCATCACTTCCCCACCCCAAATGGTACCATCCTCACCATACCCCGTACCATCAAAAGCAAAGCCCAATACCTTCTCATCTAACTGAAACTCAGCCATTCCTGCCAATAGATGCGCATAGTGATGCTGTACCTGTATCATAGGCAATTTGGGATGATCGGATTTTAATTGTTTTGCCCATTTTGTCGTTTCATATTCGGGGTGTCTGTCACAAACGATCACATCAGGTTCAAAGTCATAAAGCCGCTTGAATGTCTCAACGGTTCGCTCAAAATACTCCATCGCTTCCAAAGAATTCAAGTCACCAATATGCGGGCTTATGATCAGTGTGTCATCAAATATCAAGGCAATACTGTTTTTCTGATTTGCTCCTACTGCAAGTATCTTTTTCTTACTCTTAAATGGCAGTTTTATACTCTTTGGTGCATACCCCCTTGCCATACGCAGTGTGATCTTTTTATCAGCAGCCATTTGTACTACAGAGTCATCATTTGCATTGACTATACCCCGATCATGATCCAGTACCAGGTCAACCACTGTTCCGAGTTTCTCGATCAACTCATCACTCTGGCGTATGATCGGTTCATCACTTCGATTAGCACTTGTTGCCACAAGAGGAACATTGATCTCTTTCAGCAAAAGGTGATGAAGCGGTGTATAGGGAAGAAATACCCCTATACGATCGATCTTCGGTGCCACACTGTCAGAAATAGAGGTATTTAAACATTTTTGAACGATCACTATCGGCTTCTCTTTGGATGTGATCAGTTCTTCTTCATCAGATGAGATCTGTGCGGATACTCTGAGCATCTTCATATCAGAGAACATTACGGCAAATGGCTTAAGAGGTCTCTGTTTACGTTTTCTCAGCTCTACCACTGCTTCTGAGTTTGTTGCATCACAGATTAGATGAAAACCGCCAAGTCCTTTAAGTGCAATGATCCTGCCATTCATGATAGCATCAATAGCCAATACTACTGCATTCTCATCCTCTGCGACTATAGTGTTTTCAGAGTCCAATAACCTAAGCGTTGGACCACAATCAGGACAGCTGATCGGTTGGGCATGAAAACGGCGATCAAAAGGATCACTATACTCATCATGACAGGCATCACACATCTCAAAAAAACGCATAGAGGTATTGGGTCTGTCATAAGGAACGGTTTCGATGATACTGTACCTTGGCCCACAGTCAGTACAGTTAATAAAAGGATACTGGTAGCGTCTGTTTGTCAGATCATGCATCTCCTGAAAACAATTATCACACATCGCTATATCTGGTGAAACCAGTGCACGTTTCTCTTTTCGTGTTTTACTTTGAAGAATCTGAAAATCCGAATATCCAATATAGGAAGCTTCACTGCTCTCGATCGTATCAATATGTGCAAGCGGTGGCAATTCACTCTGCAAAGCTTTCATAAATGCTTCAATAGCATGCGTATTACCCTCAACCTCTAGCGTAACCCCGATGCTGCTGTTTTCCACAAAACCTTTCAAGTCATAACGGTGTGCAAGCTGATACACAAAAGGTCGGAAACCGACACCTTGGATCACTCCGGTAAGTTCAGTTCTTCTATTCGTTTCCAAGTGTAATCGCTCCAATTGCAACATTGACATCATCCATACTCAAACGCTCATTTCTGTAAATAGAATAGTTCGCACTAAGCGCATTATAGGTTCGCATCCATAGCTGACGGTTTTCAAACAGACTGCCACTCAGAGCCACACCGTCTATGCCAATATTGGCATCAGCGTCCTCTGCCTGTTGTGCTATAAAATCTGCCAATGAATCAATAAATCCGAAACTAAGCAAATACTCATCGAGGCCGGCCAGTTTGAAACTCATAGCCGAACGGATGGCAAGTTTCATATCAAGTTGGTACCCCTCTTCTGTAGCCATGATTTTATAATCAATACGTGGACCCGATTTCCCACCAAACTCAATGGCTGTTGATTCAAGTACCTCACATGCTTTTAGTACATCATCACCCTCATATAGACCGATGAATACAGATGCCATAGCCCAAAGTTTAGTAATAGCAGAAGTATCAGAATGCCTATTAAAATGTAACTGTTCTACCTTTACATACAACTCAGGAAAACTCTTTTTAAAATTACTGACAAGTCGCAGTCCACCCTCATCCATTTGAGAAATTGCTTCGAGCATATTTTTAGGTTGTAAGAGGACCTCATCACTAAACTGTACCATAGGTAAATACCCTATCTTCTCAGAAAAACTAAATATCTGTGTAGAATTTTCACGGCTGAGATATACCCCACAGAGTGCTTGTCCTTCTAGTGCCTGATCCAGAGCAATAGAACGCAACGCAGCATGGGCAGGCTCAAAACATATAGCATTACCTATCTTAGATTTATTCTGATTAGATACATAGTGTATGAAAGGTTCGTTATTTAACTTAATTTTCTTATTCAGCTGTAATCCGCTGCTATCTCCATAGGCTTGAACACCACCGTACTCACAAAAGGCAGCACTCTTCAGACCTAAGTTATCTCTCCATGGCAACATATCACGCCCAACGTTAACAATGAGATGATGATCTAAAGCAGCAGCCACACGAAGTGTCGTTACATGGTCACAAAAAACAGCATCAATACCTTTCTCTTTCAGGGTGGTAGAGAGTGCCAATGTTACTTTATCATCAGCAAAAAATACAGGGTAAAAAGGCTCTTCTAATTCATGTTCAGTGCGAAACATCAGTTTTGCTTTAAGTCTCACTGTAGGTTTCTCCACCATTAGAAGCGCATCCAACTCCCCCTGCGTGATAAGAAATTTTTCTGAAATGTCAGCAGGATTACAAAATAATATACCCTCATCCCCATATGCATTTGAACCCAACAGTGAAAAACGGCGAATTCCATTATAAGTCGGTAAAGTAAGTTCACCTTTTTCTATCAAAATATCTGCCAACTGCATAAAAAATTCTTCTACTGTATCAGCGTTGAGTCCAGTGAATTTAGTCAACGATTCAAAAGAGAGTGAAGTGTCAGAAAAGCCACAGACATCACATGGTACAAATGGATCTAGTGTTTCTATCACTTTCTCTTGACATTCAGGGCAATAAGGAATTTTAAATGGTCTATTTTGTTGTTCTAGAGAAGTTGATACATCCGGAATACCTTCTTCTTGAACTACCTCTTCTATAGAGTATTTACGTAAAAAAAGCGATTGGGGAACAAGGGAAGATATCTGCTCTGCCAACGCTTCTAGTTCAGTCTGATTACCCGAAACTTCTATCCTATAGTGCTGCCCCTCTTCATACAGAGAAAGAGGAAGTGATGAAAGTTCCCCTATGCGATTTAACAGTCGTGTAAACAGTCCATTATCATGGATATAGTGAAATTTAAACGCTATATGCATTAAATTTTCTTGTCTTGGGTCAGGATGGTAATATCAGCTCTAAATGAGTTAGGAAGAATGGCATGTATATCTACCTCTTCTTTTTTAACTGCTTCAATCCCCAGAGTATTTAAATAATCCACTAAAGTCCTTTCCATCACTGGTACTGCATTAGCCACACCCTCCGAGAGAGAAAATTCTGTCGCTTCGATCACTGTAGGTACCACTCCCATGATCATGGTTTGTGGGCGATCACCGACAAGATCCATCATGTTGAGAGTCTGCAACATTTCAACTTCATGTGCACTTCCCTGCCAATCCACAGTATTGGGAACTGCATCAAAATCAAAAAAATACACCTCACCTGCTTTAACACCAGGTGCATTAATGGTATCGATAATAATGAGTTTATCATACTCCACAATAATCGGAATGAGTCTTTGTGCAAGTGTCCCACCATCTACAATATCAAGTTGATGTCCACCTTCAAATCGATACTTCTCTCCCATATAGTTAATAAAATGAACCCCTATCCCTTCATCACCAAAGAGCAGGTTTCCAATACCCAGAACTAATATCTTCACTTATTGTCTTCTTTACTTTTCTTTTTATTTAATTCATCTTTTTTAAGATGGTAATCATACCCTGTAAACATTACATCTAGTGCACCATGTTTGAAGCGGATAGCAGACCAAATGACCAGATAGATATGAATAGGAATAAAGATCAAATATCCCCACATCGTAATATGATGAATATAACGTACAGTAGCAAGTCCACCCATCCATGCTTCAACAGCACGCATCGGATCATATAACCAGCCACCGGTACCTTGATGATAGACATGTACATATAAAACCAGCCCCGTAACAGAGGCTACGATCACTAAGACCGTGATAGCAAAGTAAGTCATAAACTGCAGTGGTCCGTAGATACCTTTTTTTTGCAGTTCACCGATAAAAAAGTAAGATTTTAACTGAATGATCCAGGATTTGATACTAAAAACATCTTGGAGTGAGCGTAGTTCTCCATCTCTGTCTTTTCCAAAAAAGAAGAGGTAAATTCTAAGTAGACCAGAGGAGATAAGGACAAATCCTAAGATAAAATGCCACATAGCCCACTTCCCAAAGAGAAGCTTTTCTGTTGAACCATCAGGCGAAAGAAATGGATCAGCAATATAAAAACCTGTTATGATCAAGCCTGTTATGACTAGGGCTCGTATCCAGTGTAAGATCCGATTACTACTACTGTATACAAAATCAGGATGGTCTGTAACGTATTTTTCTGTTTGTCCCATGGTTTATTTCCTTTCATTCCTTTTCATTTTAAAAGAAATCTATTTAGCAAGTGGTTCCATTGTTCATAGGATTCACTTTAAATTCACTCAATTCCACACCTTTCATATCCATTACATGTACAGAACATGACATACACGGATCAAAAGAGTGAATGACCCTAAGTACTTCAAGCGGTTTAGTAGGATCTTCGAGTTTCAAGCCTACCAATGACGCTTCATATGGTCCAATGGTACCGTTTGCATCCATCGGGCCTGCATTCCATGTAGTTGGTACCACTGCCTGGTAATTTTCGATCAATCCATTTTTAATACGCACCCAGTGACTCAATGTTCCACGAGGTACTTCACCTATAAAACGTCCTGTATACTCTTTACTAGGATCTATCTCAAATTTAGTATACGTACTATCATCTGTTTTAATATTTTCTACCAGAGAATTAAATGTGAGTATTGCATTGTCTGAAATCAGTTTTGTCTGCAACATCCGTGCTGCAGTACGCCCTAATGTCGTAAAGAGCGCAGCAACGGGCAATCCAGTTTTCTTTAAAAAAGCACCGACTTCTGCTTGTACTTTTTTATTGCCTCTGGCATAATTTACAAGCAAGCAAGAGAGTGGCCCTACTTCCATCGCTTCATTGTCATAGCGTGGTGCTTTAACCCAAGAGTATTTTTCAGTTTCATTAATGATCTTTGCTTCACCATTTACAGTATCACCATCTATAAAACCAGTATAATCAGGTTCTGTCACTCCATCATAAGGCTGAAGTGCTTTAGTGCCTTTATACCAAGCATGCGTAACATCTTCTTCGATCTTCATATCATCAATATCATACACTTTAGAGAGGTCACCATTTTTAATGTAACCACTTTGGAAAAGATTCTCTGTTCGGTTGAGCATAAAGGCATCTGCCGCAAGGAAGTTTTTCACACCTGCACCACCAAGCACAGACTCTTCTGTACCAAAAGCTTCAGCCGCCATCACGATATCAGCATAGTAAGCACGATCTATAAAATCTTTAACTATCTTATATTTTTCTCTCCATTGAGATAAACGCGATGGACTCAAGATGTCACGTACACAGGTTACACCTCCGACCACAAGACTTTGAGGGTGCGGCTGTTTGGCACCGAAGATAGCAAACATTTGTGCTGCAACACGCTGCACTTCTAATGCTTTGAGATAGTGAGAAAGCGCGATAAGATTCTGCTCAGGGGAAAACTTATAGGTTTTGTTGCCCCAATAGGCATTGGCAAACGGTCCCAATTGTCCTTTATCAACAAAACCTTTTACACGTTGCTGTACTGCTGTCAATTCATCTGTACCAGTTGCTATGGGTAGATCCGTATACTTAAATGCCAACTCAGATGCCGCTTTTGGATCTGCACTCAATGCCGATACCACATCCACCCAGTCCAGTCCATGCAGATGGTAAAAATGCACCACATGATCATGCATGTAAAGAGATTCATTTAAGAGGGACCGTACCAGCTTAGCATTGTAAGGCGCTTCTACTCCTAATGCATTTTCTACCGCTTCAACTCCGGCTTTATAGTGTGAGTAAGTACAAACACCACAAATACGTTGTGACATAAGTCCCGCATCGCGAGGATCACGCCCCTTAAGAATGAGTTCAATCCCTCTCCATAGAGTAGAAGAAGAGTAGGCTTTTTGCACAACATTGTTTTCATCTACCTCAACTTCAATACGCAGATGCCCTTCAATTCTTGTTATAGGGTCAATAACTACACGTCTGTTTGACATAACCTAGCCCTCCTTCTCTTCATTTTTATTCATAAATATACTCGCAACAGCATGTGCACCGATACCGATAACCGTCGCAGTCAGGAGAGTTGTCCCGATCTTATCAACTGTAGAGTTAAGCCCCATGACCAGATGTGACTGGATCGGCTTTTCCAGTGGGCCCATAGTATCCCAGAAATCCGGTTCAGAACATCCCATACAACCATGTCCTGCACCTACCGGCCAATGTGTAGCTTGATTGAAACGCTCAGTTGAACAGTTGTTGAACGTATAAGGTCCCTTACAGCCTTGCTTATAGAGACACCATCCCTCTTTAGCTCCTTCATCACCAAAACTCTCTACAAACTCTCCGGCATCAAAATGTCCCCGACGTTCACAAAGATCATGAATACGATTCCCATAAGCCCATTTTGGACGATGATAGCGATCGAGTGCCGGCAGTGTTCCAAAAAGTAAGTAGTGCATAAGGGTTCCTACGATGTTTGTAGCACTTGGAGGACAACCCGGTACATTGATCACTGGCTGAGACACAACTTTCTCTACCCCTTTTGCTCCAGTAGGATTTGGCGCAGCAGCCTGAATACCACCAAAGCTGGCACAAGTACCAATGGAGAAGATAGCAGCAGCATTTTTAGCGGCCTCAGTGACCACATCAACTCCTGTTCTACCATGTGCACCCAATGTCAAATACTGACCATTCATCGCAGTAGGGACACCACCTTCTACAAGTAAAATATAACGACCTGCATGGGTTTTTAAAGTATCTTCAAGAATAGCTTCTGCCTGCCATCCTGCTGCAGCCATAAGTGTTTCATGATAATCAAGAGAAATATAGTCGAAAATAAGTGAATCGATAGTAGGTGCATCGGAGCGAATAAGAGATTCACTGCACCCTGTACACTCTGCCATATGTAGCCAAACCAACGGAACACGATCCGCCAATTTAGCAGCCTCGGCAAAAAGAGGAGTAAACTGAGAGGGTAAAGCAAGCATAGCTGTTACACCAGCAGCCCACTTCATGAAGTCACGCCGTTCGATGCCTCTTCCCTCAAGCATCTGTTCTATGGACTCTTCTTTAGTAGAAGGCAACTCAGACAAGGACCGTATGCGATCTTTCGCTTTCGCATAGAGTGCATCAAAACCATTCATGATTACCCCTTTGTATTTGTTGTTATACAAAGTATATCATAATGTATTATCAAAATAAAAATTTATTACCATAACTTCAGGTTATTACAAATTATTTATATATACTTTAGTATTTATCTCTCTTTTGATTTTTTTATGACAAGAAGGAATTCCCGTTCAACCTCTTCGAGTGAGGCTGTTGTCTCTTTGATAGCTTTATCATATTCCGGTACATAATATTTTTGCAAGGCATTAACCCTGACAACGGTCTTTTTAAGCTCTGCAGCAAGCCGCCATGCCTTAAACTCGATCTCAGCCAGAGCTAAAATATCTGATGTTGTATCGATAAACGACTTTCTGGCTACTTCTAAAAAAAGAGTTTCTCCACTGATATTCAGCGGAAAGCGTACCTGTTGCAGTTCGTAAGTGATCTTTGGTATCAGTATGCCGATAAAACTC
>Ga0209013_10003010_pt1 | contig 15118 bp, 12 predicted proteins | sample Cruoilmetagenom2_FD_187291 | JGI IMG/M metagenome (GOLD analysis project Ga0209013, IMG submission 187291) | Oil polluted marine microbial communities from Coal Oil Point, Santa Barbara, California, USA - Sample 2 (SPAdes) (version 2) | ecosystem: Environmental > Aquatic > Marine > Oil seeps ... | reverse complement strand
ATTAATTGAGGTTATTAAGATAATTGTAAATCTATTAGTGTGTTTAAAATTTATTTAACATCTTTGTTTTTCTGTGAGTTTTTAATTATTTAATATTATTAAAGATGCGTGTATTTTTGTTGTGTTTATTTGCGTTTCAGTTTTATGGGAATGCAATATTTGCAATGGGGTCAATGAATTCAAATGATAAGCAAGAATTCGAGACAGATCAGGACCAGCTACAATCAATATACGAGTTGGGAACATCATACTTGCAAGTTTCTTTAGATTCCGCGTTATCCTATGCTAATCATTTAAAACGTAAATCTGAACTTTACGGAGATACTTTATACATGGGGTATGCTAATTTATTGACAGCAAAGGTTGCATATCGAAAATCGAAATTTGATAAGGCTGTTAATTGCTCACGGGAAGCACTAACTTTTTTTAATGATAGTTTGTTAGGTGATAGGGCGTATTGCTATAATCTTTCTGGTAATGCCTATACAAAAATGGGGAATTATAAGTTTGCCTTGCAATCTTATTATTCGAGTTTAAAACTCCGGAATAAGATCGGAGATGACTATTTTATTACAAAATCTTTGAATAATATAGGAAGTGTTTTTTTTAAATTGAAAGACTATAATTCTGCTATTGAGTATTACAATAAATGTTTAGCAATTAGGATTAAACATAAGGATTTGAATGGGATTGCATTACTAAATAATAATATTGGGAATATTTATTTTGAGAAAGGAGATCGAGCAAAAGCATTGTCTAATTACTTTAAAGCTTTTCAAATAATTGATGAAGAAAAAAATATCTATTGGAAGCCACTTCTTTTAAAAAATATAGGAGAAGTGTTTCAATCGGAAGGAGAGATTAGCAAAGCAATTATTTATTATCAGAGAGCTTTATACGAATCTCAAAATATGGATGATGACGTTTCAGCTGCTACTGCCTGGCTTCATCTGGGAAGAGCATACCTGGAGGAAAAACGTTATAATCAGGCATTAGGTGCCATTAATGAGGCTTTAGCGGTTGCAACGAAGTTGAAAATTCCAGAATTAAAATTAGAATGTGATAAGTGTTTGTCTGATTTTTATGAACAAAGAAAAGATTTTAGAAATAGTTTAAGGTATCATAAGGAATATGATGCGCTAAAAGATAGTTTGGTTAAGCAAAATAACCGCAAGGAAATTGCAGAGATAAGTGCTAAATATAAACTAGGTAAAATAGAGGAGGAGAATACTTACTTTAAGCAAAAATCGAAGATACAGGAATTAGAAATTCAGAAACAGAATGCTCGTAATCGGTATCTCACAATTCTTAGTATTCTAGTTGTATCTATAGTAATTTATACTTTACGATCCACAAAACAAAAGAAACGGCATAATGCTTTACTGAAACAGAAGAATAAAACTATATATAAGCAAAATAATGAACTAAGTCAATTGAATACCACTAAAGATAAATTCTTGTCTATTGTAGCACATGATTTAAAAAATCCATTTAATGCAGTTTTGGGTTTTACTGATTTACTTAGCGATAGATATTTCGATATAGATGACTCGACAAGAATGGAATATATAGAGATAATTCATAAATCGGCTACAAATGGTTCTGTTTTATTGGAAACTTTGTTGACTTGGTCGAGATCCAAAATGGGTGTAATGAACTATAATCCAGTTGGGTTTGATTTCGTTAAAACTGCATTAGATGAATTGGAGATTTTGAAGGATAAAGCTTTAGTTAAGCATATTGTATTGGAGTTTGATTTTGATGCAGACTATTATGTGAATGCTGATATAGATATGGTGCGGACTGTTATTCGAAATTTGGGAAATAATGCAATTAAATTTACAAAAGAATATGGTAAAGTAATTTTTTCAGCTTCCACGAGCTCTGGTCAATTACACTTTAGTGTTAAAGATAATGGAGTGGGAATTAATTCAGAGGATATTCAAAAATTATTTAAATTGGATTCTAATTATACTCGACCAGGAACCTTAAACGAGAAGGGAACTGGTTTAGGCTTAATTCTATGCAAAGACTTCATTGATAAAAATGGAGGAGTTATTGGTGTAGAAAGTGAAGAAGGAAAAGGGAGTGTTTTTTGGTTTACTTTAGCGTTAACTTCTTCATCAATGATAAAAAAAACCTCCACTCAAAGAGAAGAGATTGAAGTTTAACTAACCAGATAAACTATCTCATATCATTCACCTCTACGTCGGGATTTGCTTTTGTGTCAAAAACAAAATCAGTACTTGAGTAGCTTAGGTTTGGAGTTAATTTCTTAAGCACAATACTAATATTATTACCATCTTTCCCAATTGACTTAAGTGATTCAATCTGATTTGTTTTAGCGTTAATTCTTAGTCTAATTGACGAAAATCCTTTGTCCGTATTATTTGGGAAAAGATCAATGATATGATAATTCCCTTTAGTGTTTTTTTCCTCATTCACATATTTATAGGTAAATCCGCTTTCGTAAATAGAAAAGATCTTAGCGGGATTTAAAGCTTCATCGTCGTCTTCATCTGGTTCTTTGATGTTAACTTCGTCGGCATCTATTAAATAAGAATACATTGTAGTACCATCAAAATAAGTGTCAACTCCCATCAATTTTAATCTGTATTTATCTCCTTTAAGGATAATATTTCCCTCTGAAACTTCATGAATATCTTCTTCTTCATTATCCATAGTAAAAGTAAAGTCAGCCATAATTGATGTGTATTCTTTGTTTTTAGCTGAAACTTGGTCGAGGATAGTTTTTGCTTTACTGTTTTGGGCAGAAAGATTAAAACTTAACATTCCTATGAAAAGGAAACAAATAATGTTCTTCATTTGATTTGATTTTATAATTTATGCGAACTAATAATCAATAATTGTGCCATTGCTAGGCTAAAATTTCGTTTAATAATTTTTCAAGGGAGTATTCATCATGGACAAGTACCTGTCTGGCTTTACTTCCTTCGAAAGGTCCAACAATACCAGCAGCCTCAAGTTGGTCTACAATGCGACCGGCACGGTTGTATCCAATTGAAAAGCGTCTCTGTATTCCAGAAGTTGATCCTTGCTGAGAACCAACTACTAACCTTGCAGCATCTTCGAATAGAACATCTCGCTTTTGTAAATCTACTTCTGCTGTGTTTTCTGAAGATTCACCAACGAATTCAGGCAATAGTAGAGCTGATGGGTAGGATTGTTGTTTTTGAATGAATTCTGTAATTGCTTCCACCTCGGGTGTGTCGACAAAAGCACACTGTATTCGAACTAAATCACTACCTAGTGAAATGAGCATATCACCTCTACCAATTAATTGGTTTGCTCCCGGACTATCAAGTATTGTTCTGGAATCGATCATTGACGCAACTTTAAAGGCAATACGAGCTGGGAAATTAGCTTTTATAACACCTGTTATTATATTCGTGGATGGTCTTTGAGTTGCAATAATCATATGAATACCAATCGCTCTGGCAAGTTGTGCGATTCTTGCAATTGGTGCTTCAACTTCTTTACCAGCAGTCATTATTAAATCTGCAAATTCATCTATAATTACCACGATATAGGGTAGATAACGATGTCCATTCTCGGGATTAAGTTTTCTTTTTACAAATTTTGTGTTGTATTCTTTCAAATTACGTGCATGCGCTTTCTTTAATAGATCGTAGCGAGCATCCATTTCAACACAAAGTGAATTTAGTGTGGCTATTACTTTATGTATGTCTGTAATGATAGGCTCTTCAGCATCTGGTAATTTTGCTAGAAAATGCTTTTCAATAGTTGAATAAATGCTTAACTCTACTTTTTTGGGATCAATTAATACAAATTTTAACTGCGAAGGATGCTTTTTATATAGAAGCGAAGTGATAATGGCATTTAAACCAACTGATTTACCTTGCCCCGTTGCTCCGGCCACTAAAAGGTGGGGCATTTTTGTAAGGTCTAGAGTATAGGTTTCGTTTGATATGGTTCTTCCGAGAGCTACGGGTAGAGAATGTTTAGATTCCTGAAAAGTTTTGGATGCTATAATGCTCTTCATGGAAACAATTTCGGGTGCTCGATTTGGAACCTCAATACCAATCGTTCCTTTTCCAGGAATTGGAGCAATAATACGAATACCCAAAGCAGCAAGATTTAATGCAATATCATCTTCCAAATTTTTTATTTTGGATATTCTAATTCCCGGAGCTGGTACTATTTCATAAAGTGTAACTGTAGGTCCGATTGTTGCTTTTATTTGGGTGATTTCAATTTTATAATGTCGGAGTGTTTCAACAATTTTGTTTTTATTTGACTCCAACTCCTCCTTGCTTACAGCGGAATTATTGGCACGGTGTTCTGCTAATAATTGAAGCGGTGGATATTTGTAATTGGATAGATCTAGAGTTGGATCAAAATCTTGCAAGGGTTCATGTGAGATGTTAACCGTTTCTTCTTCCTTTTTAGCATTTTCAATTTTTAACTCCAAATCCGCATCCTCCTTAGGTTTCTTTGGGGTATCAGCACTTGAAGTTTCTGTAGAGTCTAACTCTACTTTTGTATTCAGAATAATCTCGGGTTGAAAATCTTCAGTTTCTAGAATAGTTTCGTTTGTTCTTGCATTAGAGGAATTTGTTTCCTCTTTTTTTATTTTTTTTTCTAATGTTCCTTTATTTTTCCGTTTAAAAATCTTACTATAAAAGGATAGGGAATTTTGAAAACCAAATGTAATAAAACTAAGCATACTTAGGATTAATATGAAAAGAGTTCCCACATTTCCAACAATAGAAATTAGCCATTCGCTCATGAAATATCCATGAGAACCACCTAGATATAAAAAGGAATCGTCTGTTGAATCAATAAAAACGAAAGCCATAAAAATAGATGTCCAGATGCTGAAAATTAAAACGTACAAAAGTGTTTTTCTTATGGATTGGATTTTAATACCCCAAAAACGAAATGAAATTAGAATTAGGATGTAAAGGAATGAAAAGGAAGCAATGCCAAATCCTTTGTTAATTAGTAAATTAGATATAAAAGCTCCAGTTTTTCCTGTCCAGTTTTCAACTCTAATATGAGAGTTTGTAATTAATTCAAGCCATTTAATGTCAAGTTTACTTTGATCAGCACCACCTGTGAAGAAAAATGAAACAAAAGCAAGCCCAATATAAATAGTTAATAGCGAAAAGGTAATGCCAAACAAAAATTTGGTTCTTTCGTCATTGAAAAATTCTGGTTTGGTGATTAATTTCTTGTTTATTTTCGTATTGGTTTTCTTTTTTTTTGCCATTTATCAGTTTTTCAGTGTCTTACATTAATCGCTCTTGCTAGATAATTTATGTAAAAGTAATAAAAATGGTAAGGAAATCAACGCGAAATTGTTCTGAAAAATATAATTTAATGTGGGAATTTCTAACTAATTGAAATCCATGATGTATTTTTTTAAAGTTGCTTTGTCTGCTTTCACATAGTTGGCTGGAATAATAAATTCTTCATCGGAGACTTTTACTTGTTCAACTTGTATGGCTGTGAATCTAGTTTTTACTTTATTCATCGTAGTTTCAAATTGCATTAATACTCCAGAAATTTGATGTAATGGCGTGTTTCTATTAGGTTCTATTAAACCTATTTCTGATGTGTAATAAATTTTAATTGGATTTATGGTGTTGTCATCAGAAATTAGTTTTGCCATTTTGCATAAATAACCTGATATTAATTTTGTAGAGTCTGAGTATTCAATATTTGATGGGGCTTTTTTATTATAAATAAATGCGATCTCATCTTTTGGGAATTCGTAGTTGAATTTGTTATTAAGTACTTTCAGCAAGATATTGCTGTTATTTTCCTTATAATTAGAAATAAATTTAGTGCTAAAAAAACCTAAATATCCTTCTGAAATTAAACAAATATTATTGTCCTTGAATCGTAGCTCAACCTTATTTGGTAAAAGTGCTATAATTGGGTTTTCTTTTTCTGAAGTAAAATAGCTTACTTCATAGGTAATAATTCCTTCCTTGAGTCTATTGTCAGTTTTGCTTTTCTTTTTGCACCCACTAAAAATTACTATCAAAAGTATAATCAACAGAGCTTGTTTCATGAAATAATTCTTAAGTGATGAATTGTAAATAAATTCGATTGGTTAATTCTAATGAATATACTTTTTATAAATAACTCTCTAAAAATAGAAAAACATTGGTGAAATCAATACAAACTTAGCTGATCTTACATGAAAAATGAGCAACCTTATATGAATGTGGTGGATTTGGCACATTAATCAAGGAATTGACACAATAATTCGTAAGGAAGCTTAATTGTTGAGCTTTATCTTGTTGAATAAACATAATCGCATTGTTTAATACGTTTTTTGCAAACGAGTTAATTCTTGCTTCTAATACGCTTTGAATTTCATATAATTAGACTAAACAATACTAAACAGTAAAAATGCAAGCTTGTAATATGCTGAAAAACAGAATAAAAAAATAAATTCAAAAAAAAATAAAATCTCTTGTTTTGTTTTTTATTTTTTTAGATTTGTAGCATTAATAATAAAAACATAAATCGATAATTAATGAACAAGTTAGCTGTAGTTGCATTAGGAGGTAACGCTTTACTTCGAGGCAATCAAAAAGGAACTGTAGAGGAGCAAAATAAAAATACTACAGATACTTTAGAAAATCTTATCTTTTTAATTAATGACGGTTACGATATTGTAATTGCTCATGGAAATGGTCCACAGGTTGGAAATATATTGATGCGTAATGATGCAGGCGAGCAAATGTATAATATTCCTCAAATGCCTTTAGATATTGATGTTGCAGATTCTCAAGGTGGAATTGGTTACATGATTGAAAGAAACTTACGAAATGTATTAAAAAGACATGGTATTAATAAAGAAGTTATCACATTGGTAACTCAGGTTGTTGTTGATAAGAATGACCCAGCATTTCAAGATCCTCAAAAACGAGTAGGTAAAATTTATACTAAGGAGCAGGCAGATGAATTGTCTTCCAATAAAGGATGGATTTTTAAGGAGGAAGTGAAAGCTCAAGGTGGATGGAGAAGAGTTGTGCCTTCACCTAAACCTGTACGAGTGATGAATGAAACTATTGTTGCTGATCTTGCCAGAAAGGGAAATATTGTTATCACTGTTGGTGGTGGTGGTGTTCCGGTGTATGAAGATGAAAGTGGTCAAATTTGTCCGGTTGAAGGTGTAATTGATAAAGATTCAGCTTCTGCATTGATTGGAGCAAGAATAAAAGCTGATGAATTTTATATTCTTACTGATGTACCATATATCTATAAGAATTACAAAAAGGATACTGAGGAAGCTATTGAGTTTTTGGACTATAAGGATACTGTTGAATTGTTAAAAGATGGACAGTTTGCCGAAGGAAGTATGGCTCCTAAAATAAGAGCTTGTCTTGATTTTGTTAAAAATGGCGGTAAAAAGTCTGTAATTACAGAAGCAACTAAGCTTGATGATAGAAAATATGGTAGTAAAATTACCATGGAATACGAAAAATAGTTAGCGGAATTCGAATCTCGCTTTTTGTCTTTGTTATATAGTTGCAAGATTCTACTTTTGATTTGTTTATCCTATTAAAATTATACAAAATGGCATTTAATCTTAGAAATAGAAGTTTTTTGAAACTTTTGGATTTTACTCCAAAAGAAATGAAGTTTATGCTTGACTTGGCTGCAGACCTAAAAAAAGCGAAATATACAGGTGCTGAACAACAAAAATTAACTGGTAAAAACATCGCCTTGATCTTCGAAAAATCATCCACTCGTACCAGATGTGCGTTTGAAGTTGCTGCTTTAGATCAAGGAGCTCATGTTACATATCTTGGACCATCAGGTTCACAAATTGGGCAAAAAGAATCAATGGCGGATACCGCACGAGTATTGGGTAGAATGTTTGATGGTATCGAATATCGTGGTTTCGGACAAGATATTGTTGAGGAATTGGGTAAATATGCTGGAGTACCTGTATGGAATGGGTTGACTAACGAATACCATCCAACACAAATTTTAGCAGATTTTCTCACCATGATGGAATATACAGACAAGCCATTACATCAAGTTTCTTTTGCTTATCTTGGAGATGCTAGAAATAACATGGCAAATTCTTTGATGGTAGGTGCAGCTAAAATGGGTATGGATGTTAGAATTATTGGTCCTAAATCTTTACAGCCAGATGCTGTTCTTGTTGCTCAATGTAATGAAATTGCGAAAGAAACAGGTGCAACTGTTACTATTACTGATGATGCAAAAGCTGGAGTAAAAGGATGTGATTTCCTATATACAGATGTTTGGGTATCTATGGGTGAGCCAGATTCTGTTTGGGAAGAAAGAATTTCTTTGTTGAAGCCATATCAAATCAACAAAGAATTGATGGATGCAACAGAAAATACTAATTGTAAATTTATGCATTGTCTGCCTGCTTTCCACAATCGTAAAACAAAAGTTGGTGAAGAGATTTATCAAAAATTTGGCTTAGATGGCATGGAAGTTACTGAAGAAGTATTTGAATCTACTGCTTCTATCGTCTTTGACGAAGCTGAAAATAGAATGCATACCATTAAAGCTGTAATGGTTGCAACTTTGGGTGCATAAGAAACAATTAAATAGAAAGTTAAAAAGGGATAATATTTCAATATTATCCCTTTTTATTTTGAATTGTTATGTTGATATAATTTACTAGTTTGCTTTTAAATTGGGTTTGTTGTGAAATTTAATTTTTAAGATATGTAAAGTTGCGGTTTTTTTGAATAAGGCTGGTCGTCATTTTCTTTTTCCTTAATTCATTTTTAAACTCACAACTGCTACATCCTTCACATTTTGAATTTTGTTTTGTGATCATCTTTAAAAATTGGTATACCGTGTAAATTGCTGCGTATGCCACTATGATATAGGTTGTTATTAATTGAAAATCCATACTTAAAGAATTAAATTACCTATTTGAAAGGTTATAAATGAAACAAACCAAGCCAGTCCAGTCGTATAAAAAACTACAAATGCAGCCCATTTCCAGTTGGCTTCCTTAACAATGGTAGCAACCACTGCAATACAGGGAAAATAGATCAGGATAAATATGAGAAAGGAGAGGGCAGATAATGAGGTAAATACCTTTTCTCCGTTTTTATAATTTCCGGTAAACTTTTGTTCTTTTAGTTTATGTCGTAATCCTTCATTTAACTCAGTTGCTTTTTTGCCTTCCTGATAAAGAACACCCATGGTACTTACAACTACTTCTTTTGCTGCAATTCCGGTAAGTACACTCACGGTCATTTTCCAATCAAATCCAAGCGGGTGAAGTACAGGCACTACAAAATGGCCTATTTGTCCGATATATGATTTTTGTTGTCTTTCCTCTAATTTTAAATTTTTCCATTGTTTGATTGTTGCATCATGCTTTGAAATTAAATCAGACTTAACAGATGTGTTATCATTTTCAAATGTGATTTTTTGCTTGAATTCCTGATTGGTTTGTGAGATAAGTTGATCGTAATCTTTTGAATATTTAATTTCACGTGGAAAATATCCTAAGGCCCAAATAAGTATTGATGCGAAGAGAATTACACCTCCCATTTTTTTAAGGTATTGAGCACCTTTATTCCACATGTGACGAACGGTTGTTTTAAGGGTAGGCAGTCGATAGGGAGGTAGTTCCATTACAAATGGAGCTTCCTTTGATTTAAAGAAACTGGCTTTAAATATTTTTGCAAAAATGATTGCGAATAAAATTCCAAGCATATAGATTCCGAAAAGTACAAGACTAGCATTTCCTGGGAAAAAAGTTCCTATAATAAGAATATAAACAGGTAGGCGAGCACTACAGGACATAAAGGGGATGATCAACATAGTAAGGATTCGATCATTGCGATTTTCCAGTGTTCTTGTTGCCATTAGAGCTGGTACATTGCAGCCAAATCCCATCACTAATGGGATAAATGATTTTCCATGTAATCCAATCTTATGCATGAGTTTATCCATAATAAACGCGGTACGAGCCATGTAGCCAGTATCTTCCATGAATGAAATGAAGAAGAATAGAATCATGATGTTTGGGAGAAATACAATAACACCTCCTACACCACCAATAATACCATCAATTATAAGATCTTTTAATGGACCATCAGCCATGAATTGGTTAATTAATCCTCCTAGTGCTTTAATGCCATTATCAATCCATGTCATGGGGTACTCTCCCAAATTAAATGTGGCATAAAAAGTTAGAAACATGAAAAGAAAAAATATCGGGAAACCAAATAGTTTATGAGTTAAAAATGTATCTATTATGGTTGTTTTACGCCTTCTTTTGATTGGGCTTTCACTATATGTTTCTTTTAAAGCTCCATCAATGAATCCATATTTTGCATCGGTGATAATGGTTTCGCAGACTTCACCAAATTCCTTTTCGAGAATGCCTATTTCTTCCTTTGTATATTCCTTGATGTTGAAAAAACGATCGCTCGACCTTATCGTATTTTTTGCACTTTCATCGTTTTCTAAAAGTTTAACAGATAAAAATCTTGGTGATATTTTGGAGCAAAGTTTTTTATCCTGTATAATCTCATTTTGAATTTTTGCAATTGATCTTTCAACAGGAACGCCATAATTTATATGTATGTGTCTTACAACAGGATCTTTATCTTCATATACTTCTCCTATTTTATCAAACAATTTAGTAATTCCTATTCCTTTTGAACTAACTGTTGGTACAATTGGAATTCCCAGCATCTGTGAAAGTGCTTTGTGATTGAATTTAGCTCCTTTTTTCTCCAGTTCATCATACATGTTTAAGGCAATTACCACCTTAATATCCATGTCGATGAGTTGTGTAGTTAAGTACAGATTTCTTTCTAGATTTGATGCATCTACAACATTTACAACAACATCTGGGTGTTCTCCTAAAATATATTTTCGTACAAAAAGTTCCTCTGGAGAGTATGCTGTCAAAGAGTAGGTTCCTGGAAGATCAGTTACATTAAAACAATAACCATTTTGTTTCACTTTTGCTTGTTTCGAATCTACTGTTACACCACTGTAGTTACCTACATGTTCTTTAGATCCGGAGGCAAAATTAAAAAGTGTTGTTTTCCCTGAATTTGGATTGCCGACCAAGGCAATTTGTACATTTTTACCTTTCTTTTTTGCAGAAGTTTTTAGAATGTCTTCATTTATGGTTCCTTCGAAACCATTTATTTCAATACCTTGAGCTTCTTCTTGGGTGACTATTTCGATAAGAGAAGCCTCTGATCGACGCAGAGAAACTTCATATCCCATTATTTCATATTCTACCGGATCTTTAAGAGGAGCATTTTTTATGACAGTAACTTTTTTTCCTTTCACGAACCCCATTTCTGTAATTCTCTTTCGAAATGCTCCGTGTCCCAGCACTTTAATTATTATTCCTTCTTGCTTATTTTTTAATTCAGAAAGTTTCATTCGATAAGAATTTCTATTCAGTCCCTATTTTTCGCAATATAAAATTTCAGAGCAAATTCAAAATTGAAAGTGAACATTTGTCTCCTCGCTAATCTTATATGTTAGTTGTTATTTAAATCATGTCAAACCTATAGTAAATATGGGAAATTTACAATCACTACATATAGGTATTTTAGAAATGTCTTGATCTGGGGTTGTGTGATAAATTAAATTTGTAATTTATCACTGGTGTCAGGCTAATTTGTGTCCTCCTAAATTTCCTGTCGTACCTACGATACTTATTTACTTTTTTAAGAAATTGATTTTTACCATACTTTCATCCCCTTGGGATTGTTTTTTGCTCCTTTAAAAGCGATAGTATGAAATAAGTTCGTAATAATAAAGAGAGCCGTTCCAATGAACGGCTCTCTTTATTATTATTATCCGGATTATTCTGCCAGATCTTCAAATTCAACATTTGAAAAAGTTTCTGTTTCCAGACCTTCTATTAAATCTGAAGATTCGTTTTGCTCCATATTAATTGGCTCATCCTCTAAATTGGAATTTCTAATGAAATCCAGAGCACTCATTAACCCATCAGAAAATTTGTCAAAATCTTCTTTGTATAAAAATATTTTGTGTTTTTCGAAGGAAAAATTCCCTTCTTTGTCATAACGTTTTTTGCTTTCAGTAATTGTTAAGTAATAGTCGTTTTTCTTTGTAGCTTTTACATCAAAAAAGTAGGTTCTTTTACCTGCCCTTACTGCATTTGAGAAAATTTCATCATGCTTATTTTTACTATACCCGTCTGCTTTGTCGTAACCTTCCATTTCAAATAAATTTTTTATTTATTCTTTATATTGTATCCAAAAATAAAAAAATATAAGTTCTGATTGTTACTTTAGGCTAATTTATTATTCGAAAAAGTGTTATTTAAAATCAGTATGCAAACCTTTTCATTTATTCTCCTGGTATTTTGAGTGATTTGTAATATGTAAAATATTTTTGTTTTGACAGAAAATCTTTCTGGATAAATGTTCGTTTTTCTTGCAGGCAAAGAAAAAACGACTAATTTTGCAGCCACAATATCAATTTTGTAAAGTTCTTTAAAAGTATGATTAGTAGAAGATTACTCAGGGTAAAAGTATTGCAGTTGTTATATGCGTATTATAAAAATCAGGATCGCACAATTGCTAAGGCTGAAAAGGAATTGTTTTTCAGTGTCGGAAAAGCATATGATTTATATCATTATTTACTTCTACTGATTGTAGACCTAGCTTTTCTTGCAGAAAAGAAGATTGAAACTGCAAAAAATAAGATTATTCCTACCGAGGAGGATTTAAATCCTAATACAAAATTCATTGATAATAAAGTGATTAGGCAATTAGCTGAGAATCGTCAATTGTCTGGCTATGCCTCTACGAACACAATAACCTGGACAGATCAGGAAGATTTTGTGAGATCTTTATTCGAGAAGTTGATTCATTCTGATCTTTATATAAATTATTTGGAATCGGATAAGAACTCTTATCAAGTGGATAAAAAGTTTGTCGAGAAATTCTTTCTTAATTTTTTAGCAACTGATGAAGATTTTTATTCTCTTATGGAGGAGAAGAGCATTTATTGGAATGATGAGATTGAATTTATTATCAGTATGGTATTAAAAACAATTAAATCGTTTGATGAAAAAGATGATGAGAATACAACTTTGATGTCCTTATTTAAGGATAAAGATGATGAGGATTTTATGAAAATGCTATTTCGAAAAGCAGTAGTAAATCATAAGGAACACCTCGATATGATAGAGCAAAATACTAAAAATTGGGAATTGGATAGAATTGCCTTTATGGATATCTTAATTATGGAATTAGCTCTAACTGAGATTATGGAATTTAAAAATATCCCTGTTAAAGTTAGTTTTAATGAATATTTGGAGATTGCTAAACATTATAGTACAGAGAATAGTAGTAACTTCATTAATGGTATTCTGGATAAGATGATCACGGATTTAAAAACTGATGGAGAGATTAAAAAGGTAGGAAGAGGATTGATTGGTGAAAAATAAGATACTATAGATATTATTAGAAAATGCGTGAAGTTTTATTTTACGCATTTTTTTTGCTTTTAACTTTTGATAGTTTCTAATTTGTGTAAATTCGAAACCATTATTTTGTTAGTTGTAAGTCGCAAATTAAAAGTTGCTAGAATTATTTGAATGTAGTTAAATAGTTGTTCAGGGAATTTCAAATTAGAATCAGAATAAGACAATGAATTATACCGCGCATCGACATTTCAGTTCTTTCGTATTGGTTTTTATTATAATATTCACGCTATTTCCTTCGTGTAAAAATGATTATATCAAGTCTGTGTCGAATAAAAATAAGAAGACTTCAGAAGTGGTCAAAAATTATCCTAAATTTGAGTTTAGTGAAGAAATACATAAATTTGGGGTGATTTCGGAAGGTGAGATAGCTGTATGTGAATTTTATTATAAAAATGTTGGACAAAGTGATTTGATAATAACAAATATTGAGACAAGTTGTGGATGTACAGCTGTTGAATGGGAGAAGCATCCTTTAAAACCAGGGGAGAAGGCAAAATTAACGGTAGAATTTGATTCTAAGGGCAGATCTGGAACACAATATAAAGCAGTCACGATTTTTTGTAATACAATCGAAGGTACAAAGGAGTTGATTGTTACTGCTCAGGTAGAGTAAAGCTTGAATATTATTTTATATAAAACGGTCGTGAAGACCATTAAATTTTGAATTGAAATGAATAATTTATTGAACATCTTATTGATGGGGCAACCAAGTGGAGATCAGAATCCTCTTACCTCTTTTATACCTTTGATTTTAATCATTGTAGTATTTTATTTTTTCATGATTCGCCCTCAAATGAAGAAGCAAAAAGAGTTGAAAAAATTTCGTGAGGAATTGAAAAAAGGTGATAAAATTGTTACTACTGGTGGTATTTATGGTAAGGTTCTTGAGATTCAGGAACGAGCAATTATCATCGAGGTTGAAGGACAAAATCGCTTGAAGATTGATAAAGCCGCAGTTGTGAAAGATATGGCTGATGTAACTCAAAAATAAATAAATGAGACTGTGCCTTTTTAGGCACAGTCTGTTATAAAATATTTACACATTGAATATTCTCGATCTTCAAAAACTAAAAAATTTCTTCAATAAGGAGAACATCACATCTAATAAAAAACTCTTAGTTTATTTGTTTTTTGTTGGTGTTTCTACGATCTTCTGGTTTTTGAATGCCTTAAGTAAAGAATATACTACCAATTTAAACTATCCGGTAGAATATGTGAATTTGCCAAAGGATAAAGTTTTGATAAATAAATTACCTGATCAATTTGTTCTGCGTGTTAGTGCATATGGTTTTGATATTCTCAAGTATAAATTAAGTACAGCATTTTTATCGAATTCATTTGATGTTAATTATTTTACAAATAATCGATTAAATAATAATTCAATTTCTGAATATGCCTTGCCTACTTCTCAGGTAATTGGTAGACTAGAGCACGGCTTGTCTTCAGAGATACAATTAATTTCCATTGCTCCTGATACGCTTCATTTTGAATTTTCTCCAATCATGAGTAAAAAAGTAGCTGTTCACCATAATGTGAGTGTTACTTTTGAACATCAATTTATGTTAGGTGATTCCATTAATGTGGAGCCTGATAGCGTTATTGTAAAAGGGGCCGAAGCTT
>Ga0209013_10003009_pt1 | contig 15120 bp, 14 predicted proteins | sample Cruoilmetagenom2_FD_187291 | JGI IMG/M metagenome (GOLD analysis project Ga0209013, IMG submission 187291) | Oil polluted marine microbial communities from Coal Oil Point, Santa Barbara, California, USA - Sample 2 (SPAdes) (version 2) | ecosystem: Environmental > Aquatic > Marine > Oil seeps ... | reverse complement strand
GTTATTGCGTAGGACCAGCCTGGGTGAAAATGCTGAAAGGATACCAAAAATTATTCCTCAGATTCGCAATTTGTTTAAGTGGGACGACTACACATGGGAAAAAGAAACTGAACATGTTAAAAAATATACTAATATACGATGACTAAAAGAAAACGCTACTACACTATGTTACAAATGTTATTGAATTACTGGCAGAAAAGCTGTGTCCTGAATTATAGGCCTTTTCGGCTCTGGATTGAGGCCACAAACCTTTGTAATTTAAACTGTGTAATGTGTCTCAATAACTCCGATAAAGTAAAAAAAAGGGGGTTCATGGAGTTTGGGCTGTTTAAAAAAATAATTGATGAGGCGAAGGACTTTGTATATAGCGTCAACCTTCATCACAGGGGTGAATCTTTGATGCACAAGGATTTAAATATGATGATTGAATATTGCCATGATAATGGTATTTATTCTCAGCTTCATACAAATGCAACACTCCTTTCAAAAAAAAGAGCATATGAAATTATAACCTCTGGATTGGATTTTATTTCTTTTTCATTTGATGGATATGATAAACAGACCTATGAGAGCATTAGAATAGGGGCTAACTTTGAAAGAACTCTGAAAAATATCAAAAATTTCTTAAAGATGAAGAGTGAATTACGGAACAAAACGCCTTTTACCGTATTTGAAACAATCAATTTTTCTTCAAATATTAACCACCAGGATAAAAATTTCAGAGAAGGATTGCTTTCATTAGGTTTGGATAAATTTATTATTAAACAGCCCCATAACTGGGCAGGCGAATGCGAATCCTGCTTACCTGATAAAAAATATTTTAACAAGAAGGACACATATTCTACCTGCACCTTCCCATGGTATGCCCTGGTTATTTTGTGGGATGGAACCGTGGTCGTTTGTCCACAAGATTTTTTTGGGGAAATTATAGTTGGAGACATGAATATTTCAACCCTGACGGAAATATGGAATAATTCTTCGATGATTAATTTTAGAAAGAAAATGAAAGAGAAAAGATACCGGGAATTTGATCCCTGCATATCTTGCGATAGACTCCGCAGGCCCAGCTTTTTGGCAGTCCCGACGTCTCATCTAAGGGCTTTTCTTAAAGAAAGTTTGTTTATGTAAAGAATATTATCAACTTGTTATATGCAAGCTTTCTTCGAAAATAATGACCTCTAGAAAGAGAATTATAAAATATATCATCATTTTTTCCCCTGTTATTTTTACCTTTGGAATTTTGTGGTTTTTCGTAAATGCAGAAAGACAAGGCAGGTCAAAAAAATGGGATGGGTTGGTTATCTTGTGCGCTGGAGATAGCCTGACGGCTGAGAGCTACCCCAATTGGTTGCAAAAAATGTTTTTTGAAGACGAACTAAACGTAGTTGTAACCAATAGGGGGGTTAAAGGTAATACATCAGGAGAATACTCGATATATATTAAAAGGCATAAAATTTTGCAAGAGACTAATCCTGACATTATACTTTTGCAGCTTGGAACAAATGACGTTAGAACTGACGCAGATCATACGCCAACCAACCAATTCATTAAAAATATGAACCAAATTATTAAGCAGATGAAATTGTACCAGAATACCAGGGGGAAAAAACCAATAATTTTGATCGCTACTGTTCCGCCTATTTTCAAGACAATATTTCCTAATTTTAACAAAGAGTCGATGAGGAGGATCAAAGAAGAAATAAATCCTGCTATCGAAAAGTTGGCAAAAAAATGGAATCTAATTTTAGTAGATAATTATAAGCTATTTTTAAACCGGCCAGACTTGATTCCTGATATTCATCCAATTGCTGCTGGTTATAAAGCAATGGCTAAAAATTGGTATAAGTCTCTAATTTCTCTGAATTGAGCCAAAAGTGAATAGGCATTGATCAATTGATTGATTAAATGAATAGAGAATAATAAGTGAAGGAAGAAAGGCGCTAAATTAATTATGAAGGGTCTCTATAAAAAAAGCTTGTATTTGGCTTTATTTTTTATCCTGTCATTGGCTGTTGCTTTTATATTATATTTCAAGACTGGAATTGGGGACTCTACTACCAAAGCCGATAAATCTGAAATAATGGTATCTAGTCAAAACCTCAGCACAATAGAATTAAAAGGGAAGATAATATTTCAATCGGATAGGGATGGTGATGAAGAGATATATATTATGAATTCGGATGGAAGTAGCGTAAAAAAACTTACCGATAATAATGCCTTTGATGGATATCCGGTATGGTCATTAGATGGGCACAAGATTGCTTTTGAGTCAAACAGAGATGGCGCCTTTCAGATATATATTATGGACCATGATGGGAATAATCAGGTGAGGGTGACAGGTGGCAATTATAATAATAGATTTCCTTCCTGGTCTCCAGATGGAAAAAAGATAGCCTATCAATCAAAACGAGACAATGGACTTGAGATCTATGTAATAGATCTAAAAAAAAAGAAAGAAAAGATGTTGACAAAAGCATGGTACAGGAGCGGCCTGCCGGATTGGTCTCCTGATGGTAATAAAATTGCTTTTACTGCCAATAAATTGCTGGGATGGGGCGTTTATGTGATGGGGAAAGACGGCACAAATATCAAAGCCTTGGATACTAAAGGAGGCAGTTGCCGTCCCCACTGGTCTCCAGACGGTAAGAAGATTGCCTATGTTTCTCAAAAAGCCGATGGAAAGGGCGATATCTGGATTATGAAAGTGGATGGTTCAGCTAAGCGCAGGCTGACATCGGATTCTCATAACTATGATTACTATCCCTCTTGGTCTCCGGATGGAAAATGGATTGTTTATGCCAATACATCACACAAAAAAAAGGGAAACTGGGAATTACGAATTATTAATGTCGAAAGTGGAAAGTCTAAACAAATAACATCCGATCCTGCTCAAGACAAGTTTCCTGATTGGCATTAAGTTGATTAAGGGCACATCTGATTTAATATTTTACATAACATAGACAACAGTATCCAGAATCACTATTATGCCAATTCTATCTAATAATAGTAAGAAGGGCCCTGTTTATTTTGCATTTTCGGTTCTCTTGTCCGCTTTTTTGGTCTGGTATCTTCTTTCAGAGATAAAAGTTGGAGATATATTACAGACTTTTAAAAATCTGTGGCCAATCACATTATTCCTTTACTTTTTCCTTGCGATTTGTGGCGTATTCTCTCGCACTTATAGGTACTATATCCTAATACCCCCCAACCAGATTAAATTCAAAAATTTGGTATTAGTTACACTAATAAGGAATCTCTTTGTGGACCTAATTCCGGCAAGAATCGGCTCCCTTTCTTATGTTTATCTTTTGAATAAGCGTTTTGGATTTCCATTTGAAGTTGCTGCCTCAACGTTTCTAATTTCCTTTGTCTTTGATTTTGTAGTTATTTTTCCCATGTTTCTTTTTGCCATTATTCTGGTTGGAGTCAATGCCTTTCCTGTCGCCTCCTTTCCATTTGTTGCAATATCGATTGTACTGTTATTTACTTTGGTAATATTACTTGTATATTTGGATAGATTGGTTAAGACCCTTGCGGACATATTAACATGGTGTTTAAAAAAATTGAGAATGGAGAACAATCTAAAACTCAAGAATTTGGTTACAAAGGTATTGCTGACGGCAAAAGATATCACGACTATTAGAGACCGCAAAATATATGGCAAAGTCCTGCTGAGTTCATTGGCTGTAAGAGTATTTAAATATAGTTCTCTTTATTTTCTCTTGCATTCGGTCCTGGTTCATCTAAAATTTGAAATGGCAGACCTCAATTTTTGGAAGGTTTTTTTAGGTATACTGGGAGCCGAATTTTCAGCGCTATTACCAATTCATGGAGTTGCCGGGTTGGGTACGTGGGAAGGGGCTTGGGTCCTAACCTTTAAACTGCTCGGCTTTTTTGATCCCAAGGTGGCTGTTGTCTCCGGATTTAGTGTGCATATCATAACCCAACTATTTGAATATTCTCTGGGTATATTGAGCATGGTCATTTTATACCTGCCTGGCAACCGTATTATTAGAGGCAAAATCTCTTCTTAAAAAATGACTATTCCCTGGCAAATCATAATGTTCAAAAAATCCTTAAAAAAGAAGGAAAAGGTGAAGAATATTATTAGATTCATGGGGTCTACAGAGAATAAAAAATGTCTTGAAATCGGTTGCGAAAAGGGGGTTACCAGCTATTTTTTGAGACAAAGGGGGGGGGTATGGCTGAGCACTGATATTGATCTAGCAAATGTTTATACTACGAGAGACTTGGTCAAAAGGGATGTTTTATATTTCAAAGAGGATGCATTTCCCTTTGCTGCTTCTGCATTTGATTGTATAATTGCAATAGATACCTTAGAACACATCGAAGATGATCAGTCATTTTTGGAAAATCTTTATAGAGTTCTCTCAGAAAAGGGGACCCTTTACATTACAGTTCCATGCAGTAAGGGCACTTTAGTTCTAAATAAAATAGCTAGAAAAATTGGCCTGACGCTTGACTATTATGGTCATAAAAGGGAGGGTTACACAAAGGAAGGACTGAAATACAAACTTGACAAAGCAAATTTCAAGGTAATAAGGACCAAAAGTTTTTCAAGGTTTTTTACAGAGGGAATTGAACTCCTAATTAATTTTGCCTATATTTTTTTATTGAACAAAGGGGTAAAAAAAACAGGAATAAAAGGAAGCATATCCCCCTCTAAAGAAGAGGATTTTGATACCCATCAACTATCTTTTAAGATTTATAGTTTATTCTATCCAATATTGTGGATAATTAGTAAGTTGGATAAATTGCTGTTTTTTACCAGTGGTTATATATTGATCTTTGAAGCAAAAAAGAAGGCTGAATTAGGGAAATTATGATTTTGGTCACAGGCGGAACCGGTTTTGTAGGTAGCCATCTTCTTAGGCACTTGATAGGAAAGAAAGAAAAGATCAGGGTTTTGTTTAGGGACAAAACAAAACTCCGACAATTTGGTGGCCATATTGGCGTTGAACCTTTTTATGCTGATCTAACCGATTCTTCGTCTCTTATTGGAATTACTAAAAATGTTGACGTTGTTTTTCATTTGGCAGCGGTTATAAATGCAAAAGAAGAGCTCCGGGACTTTTACTGGAGTATCAATGTACAGGGAACTTATAACCTGCTCAAGGCTTTTCAAAAAGAACGAGAACAACTAAAACGATTTGTATTCTGCAGCAGCGTGGGAGTTATGGGCCATCTCAGATCAATTCCTGCGAATGAGGATACCATATGCGCCCCTAACAATCTATATGAAAAATCTAAATACGAGGCAGAGGGGTTAGTCAAAGAATTTTGTGACAAAGAAGGCCTGCCGGCATCTATTATAAGACCTAGCTGGGTATATGGGCCTGGAGATAAACGTACACTAAAGCTCTTTAGAGCCATAAGCAATAAGAGATTTATTAATATTGGGGATGGAAAGACACTTATTCACCCTGTATATGTGGAAGATATTGTACAGGGCCTTATGCTATGTGCTTCCAAAGATGAAGCATTGGGGCAGACATACATAATTGCTGGAGAAAAAGCGATATCATTGGAGAAATTAGTGAATGTAATTGCTGAGAATTGTAATACACATATACCAAGGATTGGTATCCCTCTTTGGTTTGCCAAAATAATTGCAATTTTATGTGAAATTGTTTACAAGCCTTTTTCAATGAAACCTCCTATATCGAGAAGGAGGTTGGAGTTTTTTCTTAAAGACCAGTATTTTGATATTTCTAAAGCCCAAAGTGAGATCGGATTTAAACCAGTGTATAAATTAGCCCAAGGCATAAAACAAACCGTTAAATGGTATAGGGATAATAAATATTTGTGAAAAAGGTAGTCGCTGAAAACAAGCATACGGAGTTGCGGAGCAGAATAATTGATCCCATTGCTTCTCCTAGAAAAAAATATCAAGATTTTGTTGTGGGAAACAGGAGCTTGTTGTTTTTTGTTTCATTTGAAATTATAACAGGTTTTTTTGGCCTTATCCCCGGTGTTATAGGGCTTGTATTGAGGAAATTTTTTTATCCCATCCTATTTAAAAATGTCGGCAAAAATGTTGTATTTGGTAGAAACATCACAATTCGTCATCCAAAAAAAATTGCTATTGGAAGCAATGTGGTAATTGATGATAATTGTGTTTTAGATGCAAAAGGTGAAAGTAATCAAGGGATTATTATTGGGGACAATTGTTTTATCAGTAGAAATTCAATCATTAGCTGTAAAGAAGGTGATATTCAGATTGGAAATGATTCGAATATCGGCACGAATTGCCTCATTCACTCTGAAACTTCGGTTAGGATAGGTTGTTACGTACTGACAGCCGCCTACTGTTACATTGTAGCTGGTGGAAGCCATGAATTTGTGTCAACGGAAATTCCTATTGTTTTGCAGCCTTCTATTTCAAAAGGTGGAGTTTTTATTGACGATGATGTGTGGCTTGGGGCAGGCGTTAAAGTTCTTGATGGTTCTATAATTGGTAAAGCTTCTGTGATAGGCGCCGGCGCTGTTGTAAGCAGTGAGCTGCCCGATTTCTCAGTTGCTGTGGGAATTCCTGCAAAGGTAGTAAGGAAAAGAAAATAGTAAGATGAAACGAAATATTATTTTGCTGTGCAAGATAGTTGTTAGCATCCTGTTAATAGCTTATATATTTAAAAAGACGGATATTGCTACTATTTTGGAGGCTATGAAGTCATCGAATATTTCTCTTTTATTACCATCTTTCTTGTTGATTGCGGTCGGATATCTATTAAGTGCATTGCGCTGGAAAATTCTTTTAGACGCTCAAAATATAACGGTATCTTTGTGGAAGCTCACAAAATATTATTTGGTGGGGGCTTTTTTTAATAATTTTTTACCTACCACAATAGGAGGTGATATTGTCAGGGCTTACGATGTATCAAAATTGTCTTCTTCTATTTCCCAATCATTTGCTATCATCCTGGTTGAAAGACTATCCGGGATTTTTGCTTTAATTGTATATGCGATTATAGGATTACTATTTGGTTTTTCAAAATTTGGCAATTTCCCTTTAGTTTGGGTAGCAGCAGTAATTTTTATTATTTCAATATGTATCTTACTAATAGGATTAAAAATTCATAGAAAGAGGCAAATAGAAAACATAGAAGATACTGATTGGGGCATATTAGATAAACCAAAAAAAAAATTAGACAAAATATTTCTTACCCTTAATTACTACAAAGATAAAAAAAGTTTTATTTTTAAAGCTATTTTTTTCGCCTTTCTTCTTCAGTTCAATGTAATTGTATTTTTTTATATCATTTCATTTTCTCTCGAATTAACGGCGCCTTTTTACTACTTTTTAACAGTTATCCCCCTCATCCATGTTATTTTGATGTTCCCTGTTTCCATTAATGGCATTGGAATAAGGGAAAATGCCTTTATTTATTTTCTGTCAAAGATTGGCGCAAGCGCCGCTATCTCTGTGGCAATATCATGGCTGGCGTTCGGCATGGTCTTAATGTATGCGGTAGCAGGAGGTTTAATTTATGCTTTTAGGAAGTAATAAATACAAATTGACTTTATTTGTATTTTTGCTAGCGTCCATCTATTGGAATTTTTCTTGCTTGTGTTACTGTAAAGGACTTAGTCAGAAAGATGTCAACTATCAGTGCGTAACTTTTAAAAGTGGTCCTTTCAACCTCGTAGGTCACGTTTTAACGCCGGTAAAATATCCTAGCCATAATGCTATTATTATATCTCACGGTTCCAATATCTTGGGAAGTGATCTTATCCTTTATAAAGAGATGGCCAGGAGGTTCGCAAAAAAAGGATATATAGTGCTTACTTTTGATTATCGCGGGTATAATAAATCTCCCGATCCGAAAGACATAAAATGTGCGAATGATCTTAATTTTACAACGGATTTGATTAATGCTGTTTCGTTTATTAAGAGTTATTCCAATAGTCTTGATTTGGTAATTTTAGTAGGACATTCTTTTGGAGGGGGCGTTGTTGTTAGTGCAGGAATAAAAGATTCGCGAGTAGATAAAATCGTTTCCATATCTCCGGGGCGAAGGGCGGAAGAACTATTTTTTGGCCCAAATGCTTCTCTAGGCCCTAAGTGGATTCAAAAAAGAGTGACAAAAGATATGCAACTGAAAGTGCCAATTCCGCTGGAGTTGATCGGTGAAATTAATAAACCAATTATAGTAGAATATTATAAGGAACATTTATTTAAAAAACCTATTTTATTTATTGATGGAGAGTTTGAACCTTCAAAAGATCGAGAATTTTTAAAAAATTATGTTAAAAGTATAAAAGCATTAAAAAAGGATTATATTACTATTTCTGATGCTGATCATTACTTTGGTACCAGAGGATTAACTAAAATTATAGATTCATCGATAATTCAACAACTTGTCGATGAAATTGATGCATGGATTAGAACAGACCCATAGAAAAAACCCTGGAACCATAAAAGCTGCTTAAAAATATAAGCTTATCAAGTAGTGCTCATCCAGAAAATGGTTGTTTCTGGATGGGCACTAATTAGGTATTAAGTTGATGCTAATAGAATTAAAGGTTATCAGTATTTGTTCTAGGTTGAGAGAAAGGACTTAGAGTTTTAGAGTTATTGGATATGGATAACGGAATAATATCTTCAGGAAAAACTGAAAACAAAAAAAATGATTCTATTCGAATAATAAAATGGATTGGCTCATTTAGTCTGTGGCACTGGTGCGTTTTTTTCTTATTAATATTTTTCCTTGCCATACGGATATATCATCTTGGGGCGGATCCCCCTATTTATCTGAGTTCAAGTGGTGGGCTATTTGGGGATGAGGCAGCTCTTGCCCAAAATGCAAGAAATAAAATTCTTTTCGGTAACTGGATAACAGATGGTTGGAATCCCATTATCTACAATCCTATTTTTACAGTCCTGGAGTATTTATATTTCTCTGGCCTTGGAGTTGGATTAATTCAGTTACGTTTGGTAAATATCTCGTTTGTTTTTTTTAGTTTCATTTTATTGTTCAGTGCCCTCAAAGAGGATACAAAAAAAAGGCTTGCTGTAATCTGCATCTTGCTTTTAGGGTCTAATTATATTTTTATTATGTACAGCCGCCTGGGTCTTAATGATACTTTTTTGGTATTTCCTCTTGTTTTAACATTATTCCTTTGGCAAAAAGGTCTGAATAAGTATCCAATTCTTTTTTTAGCCGGAGTGAGTTCCTTTGCTTGTTATGTGACGAAGGCTTCAGCGCTCTATTTCATTGTCGCTGTTTTGATTTCCTTGTCCTTTGCGATTTTTAAAAAATATAGTGAAGAAAAAAACATTAGGGTTATAATTATTCCATTTGTTTACTTTTTGAGTGGCTTGTGCATATCCTTGATTTTCTGGTATATATTTTTCTTTATACCCCTTAAAACTCAATTTGCATCTGTTAAAATGAGCTGGTTTAACCTTGCAATACCGTCAAGTCCGAGTCGTCTTTGGAATAACTTGACTTCATTTACGTTCTTAAAATATATGTCAAGGACCCCAATAGAGCTCATCTTAAGTTGGTGTTACGCCCCTTTGTTAATCTATGATCTCATAAAGCATTGGAAGAAGGTACAACCTTTAGAATTATTGGCTTTCCTCTGGTTGATTGGTGGTTATTTGGCTCTCAATGGGTTAAACTATCGTCCTTTAAGATATTTTATCCCTTTGATTCCTCCTCTTTGCATTTCAGCTTCATTTTTTCTTGATAGACTGTGGAAAATTGCTTCTAACGGCAAAATCAAATCAAATAAAGTAGTATTTTATTTAGTTGTTTATGCCTCTTGGATTTATATTTTCCACAGATATTGTATTGGCTATCATGGCATACTGAAGGAAATTTTTTCTTTTTTAGTGATAACAGCAATAGTGAGTCTTTTATATTTCGTAATACAAAGACTCAGGTTGATTTCAATGGTTAGCCGAGGTAATAGTGTATTCAAAATAATGACACATTCTGCAGTTATAAGTATAATTATTTTGGCCCTGACTATTAATGGATCTCAGTATATAAAATGGGCTGGGTCCGCAAAGTACAGCGTTATTAACATATCTGAAGATCTGGGAAGGATGTTAGATCGAGCCTATATTGCTGGTCTATGGTCACCATTGGCGACCATTGAGAATGAACATAAGGCTCTTTATGTCGGGAACCGTTGGTTCAATTACAGAAATACCTTTAAGAAATACCCTATAACACATTTGTTTCTTTGGGATGGCAACAATAAAGAAGAATTGCGTTTTCTTATTAGAGCATATCCTAAGATAATGAAAAAAGCTAAATTATTAAAGACTTACAGAATTAAGGGGCTGCCTGTAAGATTATTTGAAATAAAAAAATAAAAGAGTAATTAATTATGCGACTTCCAAAAAAAGAGAACATTCAACCTACAGAGATAGCCGATCCGCTGAAATTTTATTTTTTACCCTTTACAAAAGGATTTTTTATTAAAAGGCTAGAGCTGGTTCTTAATATGCTCCAGGATAAAAAATATGATTCATTATTAGATATTGGATGTGGCTCTGGGATTTTCCTCAAAGAGCTAGCAAGTAGATGTAATAATTTGCACACAATAGATATGCATAGAAAAATGGATTTAGTAAAGGATATGACTTTAAAAGAAAACATAAAAGCTAACCTTGTTGAAGCTTCTGTTACAGATTTACCATACGAATCTGAGACTTTTGATTGTATTATTTCGGTCAGTGTACTTGAGCATATCAGGGAAATAGATAGGGCTCTAAATGAGATAAAAAGAGTAGCAAAAGACAATGCCGTTATAGCTTTGGGATTTCCGGTAGAAAATAAGATTACAGGAATCATACTTAGATATGCATATACCATGTTACCTAATGCAAAACTTGAGGATGAGCATGTTTCAAAGCATTCAGACATAATTAATGCGGCAAATTTAATTTTTATGAACAATAAAATATGCAGTTATCCTTCCTATATACCTCTAGATTATTCATTGTACTGTGTCTATAAGACAATAAAATAGTAATTGCCTAATAGAACTTTTACTATTATGCAATTTATCATCAGCAGAGACGGGATAACTGTTAAAGTAATGGTGGTGTATAGCAGCTCTTGAAGATAGCAACACTGGACAAAAGATCAGAAAAGCGATTAAGCTTTCACCAAATACTAAAAAACTTTTGGAAAAAATTAAAATGATCCATGTTGCTTTAGCACAGTAATAATAGGGCTTTAATGAGACATGTAGTCATAAAATTTTTATTGGCAACTGTTTGACATGATTAATTTGAATCAGGAACCTAGGATAGATGTCATTGTTCCCGTATTAAATGAAGGGGCGGTATTAGAACAATTCTATCAGAGGATTCGTGCTGTTCCTCTGGATATTAACCTGATCTTTATCGACAATGCGTCAACAGATAGCACATTGTCTATACTGGAAAGTTTTAAGGATATTACAGTTATTAGACATGACTGTAACGAGGGATATGGTGCATCAATATGTGACGGAATACTAAACTCGAGCGAAGATGTAATTGTGATAATTGATGCCGATTGCGAATATCCTCCAGAGTCTCTTCCTGAGATGGTCCATCGGCTTGAAGATGTCGATGTAGTATATGCCAGTAGATTCTTAAAGGCGGTGTACTACAATGTTCCATTTTTTAAGATGCTTGGAAATAAAATCATCTCCTCTCTATTTAACCTTTTGTTCCATCAAAATCTTACAGACCTTTATACAGGTTGCAAAACACTGAAACGATCGGCCTTGAAGGGGATTTCTCTTGAACGGAAGGGCTTTGAGCATGTGGTGGAGTTGAGCATAAAACTTGCGAAAAAAGGAGTAGCAATAGCAGATGTGCATGTCGATTTCAGTCCACGGCAAACAGGCAGGTCAAAAATGAAACATCTGCAGGAGACAAGTAAGTGTATTTACCTTATTTTTTATTATTTTTTTAATCTTTCGAAATGGAAAAATTAGTAGGACTAATACCGGCAGCTGGAATGGGCGTGAGAGTCCGTCCTTTTACAAAGTCCATTCCGAAATGTATGTTGGAGATTGACGGCACTCCTAACTTACAAAAGAATATTGAGATAATGAGAGATGATCTTGGCATCCAGGACATATATATTGTAATCGGTTATCTGGGTAATGTTATCCAGGAGCATTTTGGGGACGGATCGAGGCTTGGAGTCCACATCACCTATATTGAAAACAACCAAATAAATAGAGGGCTGGCCTATTCCATTTTGTTGGCAAAGCAGCATATATCAAGCTATTTCTGTGTTATCCTATCGGATGAATCCTATATCAAATCCAACCACAAGGAGCTGCCCTTTTTCCCTTACAGAAATGCTCTTATAACATGTACCGTTATGCATGTAGATGACTGGTTTATGATTCAGAGAAATTACTCATGCGAATTAGAAAGAGATAGGATTGTTCGCTTGGTTGAAAAACCAAAAAAAATCATTAACGATATCTTAGGCTGTGGGACATTTATTTTAAGCCCCGATATATTTCCCCTTCTAGAGCAGGCATTTGAGCAATCTTCGGATGGATATGTCGAATACATAACATTTCTCGATGATTTGTGTCAACGGGGTGAAAAGGTGTTATACTTCACCCTAAAGGGTTCCTATGTCAATATTAATGACCGGGATTCTTTGAGTTTAGCCAAGTACCATCAACGGCAAGAAACTTTTGACAACAACACTGTTGCCCTGATTATTTACTCTGAAGGTGAAGAAAAAAACATTGCATTTACCGTAAATCAGTATAGAAAGATTAGTGCTATTGATTCAATATATGTAATCCTGCCATTTAAAAATTCCATCGAAGAAACAGTCGTTAAATGTGGGGCCTCAATAGTAAAGTGCCCCCCAGACAAGCAATTATATGGTGAGAAGATAAAGTTTGCATTGGAAAATGTTTCAGGAGATATCCTAATATTATGTGAAGCCGACTACACTTCACCTAATCGGGATATTGAAAAGTTGCTCGTCTATTTAAGGGAAGCGGATATGGTTATCGGGACAAGGACTACAAGACAACTCATTGAACAAGGATCAGATATGCAAGGGACTGTCAGAATAACAAATGTTCTGCTTGCCAAGTTTATGGAAATTTTATGGTGGAAATCTGAAAGCAGATTTACTGATGTGGGGTGCACTTTCAGGGCTATTTGGAAGTCAACATTCAATAATATCAAGGATAAGTTGAATGCTATAGGTCCTGAATATTCCGCAGAAATGATGATCGAAGTTCTCAATTTAAGGGGAAGAGTCATTGAAATACCTGTAAATTATTTTAACAGGAGCGAGGCGATGTATAGGAAATACCGAAACTTTAAGACATTCTTTAGAATCCTTCTCCTGATATTACAAAAGCGACTGAGATGTTTTAAACGTTAAATAATTTTTGAAATTGGTATGATCTCCTAAGAAACTCAGGTTAAAATTAGCTATTAAAATAGCCGGTTATGAAACTTATAAGTTTCTTTTATGTATAACCCTGGAGCGAAGCGTCGGGGTCATTTGCTGAATAGAAACCTTTTTATTGAATTGCGAAGAACTGTAAAAATAGAGTTGTTTTATGAGCAGAGCTAAATACTTCCCCTTAATCTTTATAACAAAAATCTGGTATTTTCTACGGGAGACTTTTATCAGACATGAGTTTCCATCTATCCAAAGAGACTTTTTCAAAAGAAATAGGGTCTATATTATAACTGGTATATTGCTGTTTATTATCGCTCTGTTTTATCGTTCTTGGGAGAATCTAACTCAACCGGGACTCTATGTGGAAGATGCATTTTATTTCAATAGATATTATGGCGGAAATCAACCATTTTCTATGGTTTGGAACAAATTATTTGGCTATCTAACTCTTATCGTTGATGTTTATGCATGGTTGGTTTCCAAAGTTGATATTCGGATACAACCTGGATTGTATCTTTTATTCGCTATTATTATAGGGATCACCAATGCCGTTAATTTAAACTTTTCAGGGTTGTTCAAAAGCAGATTGATTCTTCTGGTCGCTCCACTGGTACTTGGGCTGACGGGCATGAATCACATTTTTTATTACAATACTTTAGTATACCAGTTTTACACTACGGTCTTACTTTCACTTTGTCTGTTGTTTTATCCTGCCCCCCGTACCAAGTCTGGATTGGCAGGGATGTCAATCCTCTTTTGTATTTTACCATGGTCTGGTCCTTACTCTGTCTTAGCAATTCCTGTTGGTGTTTTGTTGTTGTTATTTTTCAGAGATAGAAAAAAAGGCTTTTTGATTGTCATAATGATAATATCTACATTATTCTACTATGGCACTGTGCACAGTAATACGACAATGTTGGGTAATATTTTTGATGGAAGGGTGATTTCCTATTATTATGAAGTGCTTTTTAAGGAAATATTTTTCCTCGGATATTTAGGTGATCCAACTATAACAAAAGCGGGTATATTTCTGTTTTGCCTAATGTTATTGTTTTATCTGCAGCGTAAAGATAAGATATGCATCAAGTTGTCACTTGTGTTTTTGGTGCTGACAGTAGGAGCCCTTGCCCCCTATTTCTTAAGTTTAAAAGTTAATTATAATAAGTGTGGTGCTGCTTACATGCTTATCTCTTATTTTTTCTGGCTTGTATTCCTATTATATAATCTTGATAAGTTTTTACTCAGAAACAGTTTAAAATATGTTAAAGTATTGTTTGTGTTGTTATTTCTTGTACTTGTGGCAGTTGATAATTATCCCCGTCAAAGAAAAAAAGTTGTAGTTAACGAGGGCATAGCTGCATTCGTTGATGCAATTCACCATTATGAACAGCTTGATTTGAAGGGAAATAATATTTTCATAAAGCTTCAATTTAATGATGCATATGCCAATTTCAAACCACGAGTTATAATCGGTAGCCGTAAACGTGATGCAATGCAAGTCGGGGCTGATTATTTCAAGTTCCCGTATGGTAGAAAATTTATTATTAACCCTACTACCCAGCCTGATAAAGGCTAACAAGAGAACAGGTGATTTAAAAAATGAATTATGTTGATATTGGGAAATTGCGGTCTACATGTGAGGTAGATGGATTGCGACCTTATGCAATCAGCCGATGGAATCTATTGAAATAGAAGT
>Ga0209013_10003008_pt1 | contig 15121 bp, 14 predicted proteins | sample Cruoilmetagenom2_FD_187291 | JGI IMG/M metagenome (GOLD analysis project Ga0209013, IMG submission 187291) | Oil polluted marine microbial communities from Coal Oil Point, Santa Barbara, California, USA - Sample 2 (SPAdes) (version 2) | ecosystem: Environmental > Aquatic > Marine > Oil seeps ... | reverse complement strand
CGCGTGAAAGCGTCTGACGGAGGTGCTGATTATGACATCAGTTGTAGTAGTAGGAACACAATGGGGAGACGAAGGTAAAGGGAAAATTACCGACTTCCTATCCGAGCATTCAGAAGTAATTGCACGTTATCAAGGTGGTAACAATGCAGGACATACGATTATTTTTGGTGGAGAAACGTACAAACTTCACTTAATCCCATCAGGTATTTTTTATAAAGATAAAATTTCAGTAATCGGTAACGGAATGGTTGTCGATCCAAAAGCATTAGTGAAAGAGTTAAAAGGATTACATGACCGTGGGGTAACGACTGAAAACTTGCGTATTTCAAATCGTGCACACGTCATTTTACCTTACCACTTGAAGCAAGACGAAGTGGAAGAAGCTCGTCGTGGCGCTAATAAAATTGGAACTACTGGTAAAGGCATCGGACCTGCGTACATGGATAAAGCCGCACGCGTAGGAATTCGTATGGCAGACCTATTGGATAAAGTGGTATTTGAAGAAAAACTTCGCCAAAACCTAGACGAGAAAAACCGTCTATTCGATAAGTTTTATGAAACAGATGGATTTACAGTGGAAGAAATCTTTGAAGAATACTACGGTTATGGCCAAGAGATTGCTAAGTATGTAACGGATACTTCTAAAGTGTTGAACGATGCATTGGATGAAGGTCGTCGTGTACTATTCGAAGGCGCGCAAGGTGTAATGCTTGATATCGACCAAGGTACCTATCCATTTGTTACATCGTCTAACCCAGTAGCGGGTGGCGTAACAATCGGATCGGGCGTAGGTCCAACAAAAATTAGCCATGTGGTCGGTGTATGTAAAGCGTACACGTCACGTGTAGGTGATGGTCCATTCCCAACGGAACTGTTTGATGAAGTTGGAAATCAAATCCGTGAAGTAGGGAAAGAATATGGAACAACAACAGGGCGTCCACGTCGTATTGGATGGTTCGATAGCGTAGTAGTTCGTCATGCACGTCGTGTGAGCGGGCTGACAGATCTTACTGTGAACTCAATCGACGTATTGACTGGTTTGGAAACAGTGAAGATTTGTACGGCATACCGTTACAAAGATGAACTGATTACAGAGTACCCAGCAAACTTACGTATGTTGGCTGATTGTGAAGCCGTTTATGAAGAATTGCCAGGTTGGAGTGAAGATGTGACATCTTGTAAATCACTTGATGAATTACCTGAAAACGCACGTCACTATTTAGAACGCATTTCTCAATTGACGGGTGTTCCAATTTCAATTTTCTCAGTAGGACCGGATCGAAACCAAACAAATATTATCGCGAGTGTATGGCGTTAATCAGTACGAATAGCAAAGGCGGAGAAAGGTAACTTTCTCCGCCTTTTTTGATTATTAAACTGAACAATTATGGTTAGTAAAAACGCGAGAGTGCATTGTGCCTAACTAAATATGAAAAAGATTCTCTCCCATAGTGGAAGAGAACCTTTTATACGACTAATGAATGTTCTTCTTCTTGAAACGCCCACCACGTACTTCTGCGATATTTCCAATGGCGATGAATGCATGCTTATCGATATCTTCGACAATTGATTTCAACTTCGCTTCTTCCAAGCGCGTAATGATCGTGAATATAATTTTTTTACGGTCACCTGTGTAAGCGCCTTCCCCATGTAGGAAAGTAACACCACGCCCAAGACGATCCATGATTGCATCACCGATTTCATCCACATCGTCACTGATGATGTAAACCGATTTCGATTCATCCAATCCTTCAATCACCAAATCAATCGTCTTATAGGCGATAAAGTAGGCCAGAACTGAGTACATGGCCTGTTCCCAGGTAAATACAAATCCCGCTACCGTGAAGATTGCAATATTGAAGAACATAATGATTTCCCCAACAGAGAATGCTGAATTGCTGCTGAAAAGAATAGCTAAAATCTCAGTCCCATCCAAAGATCCTCCATAGCGGATAACAAGTCCAACACCAATCCCCAGGACAATCCCCCCGAAGACCGTGGCCAATAGCAAATCATCCGTAAATCTTGCGACAGGATGTAAAAGGTATGTAGTAATAGAAAGAACTGTAATTCCTAAAGCAGTTGACAATGCAAAAGTCTTTCCAATTTGTTTGTATCCAATGAAAAAGAACGGAATATTCAATAGGAAAATGAAAAGCCCCAGTTCTACATTCGTCAAATGAGACAAAATAATCGATATCCCGACGATGCCTCCGTCTAATAAGTGGTTTGGAACGAGGAACAACTCAATGCCTGCCCCCATAAAAATAGCACCAACGATAATCATAAAAATTCGTTTCATTATGACAATCTTAGATGCTCTGCGATGGGAGGCACGCATTTTTTGTAGGGCTTCCAGTTTTTGTTCTTCTTCTGTCAACATGGCACCTCTTTTCGGATGTATACATCAATTTTACCGTATTATTTTGTTTTTCGGTAGGAAGTCGGAGCGTTATATGATGAAAATGACAACAACTTAATGATATTTCTAAAAACGAGAAAAAAAGACGAGAAAAATGTGGTTGACCTCGAAAAAAAGAATAGAAAGACCTAACTTACTTGAAAAAATATACAGTTAATTGAAATACATGGATTGAATGAGTCAATTTCTTTACATTAGGTCTTATCTTACCAATGAAGAAATGAGATGTGTTAAATTATAAAAGTGTGATTTTTTACAGATGAATTGAAACATTCGTTTTGGATGTATTTTTGGAAGGGGCTTTATCATGAGTTTGAAATGGAATACTGGTGAGGAGAAGATGATTTCACCCAATCAGAAGAATTACCGCAAATCAAATCTAATGAAAAAAGCAGCCGTTATAGCTTTGCTTGCTTCAAGCATCACATTTAATATCGGTTTTGCAAAAGATAGTGAAATTAATGACTTACAAGAAATTTATCATATATATGCTAGTGATGACTATATAGGGGCTGTATCGGAAAAGAAAGTTGTGGAAGAACTCGTCGATGAAAAAGCGGAACAAGCAAGCGCCGAATACGGTGACTTGAGAATGAGTGACGATACAAATTTAACGATTATCCCTGAACAAGTCTTTGATAAAGAAACAAATGATACGCAAACATTAGAAAAGCTAGAAAAGGCTGTAACGGTCAAAGCAAATGCATTTGCATTATTTGTCAATGATGAGATTGCCGTCTACGTCAAGGATTTAGAAGCGTATGATGAAGTGGTTCGTAAACTTAAACTTCAATCAGTTTCTGAAAAAGAACTCACTGAATTGGAAGCTCGTGAAGACTCTACCAATTCTTTACCACCATTAAAGAACAATGAAACACGAATTTTGGATATTGTTTTAAAAGAATCAATTTCCGGTGTTACCCAAACGGTGGTACCAAAAAATATCATGACTGTAGATCAAGCAGTTGAATATCTTCAAAAAGGTGTATTGGAAGAGCAAACATATACAGTACAATCTGGTGATGTATTTGGTAGAATTGCAAGTAAATATGAACTTTCGACAAATGAGTTAACGCAGTTAAATAAAGGCGTAAATGAAAATAGCGTGCTTCAAATTGGACAGGCTTTAAAAGTGACTGCATTGAAACCCTTGGTGAACGTCGCAGTTGTTCGCGAGAAAAAAGTATCAGAAGCAATTCCTTTTGAGAATCAAGTCCGCGAATCGGATGACATGTTTAAAGGCAAAACCAAAGTCCTTCAAGAAGGCAGCAAAGGCGTTCAAGAAACGACGTACGTGATTCGTGAACAAAATGGAACACGCGTCGGAAAGTCAATTAAAGAAGAAACAGTAGTAAAAGAAGCGAAAAACAATATTGTCGTAAAAGGTACAAAAGTGATTCCTTCTCGAGGTACAGGAAAACTTTCTTGGCCAGCCCAAGGAGGATACATTTCAAGTGAAATGGGTCATCGATGGGGTTCATTCCATCGTGGAATTGATATTGCGCGCCCGAACGGATACACAATCAAAGCGGCAGATAACGGGGTCGTGACATTTACTGGACGAGATGGCACGTACGGCAACAAAGTAATGGTTGATCATAAAAATGGCTATCAAACGGTATATGCACATTTGTCGTCAATCAGTGTGAGTGTCGGACAAACGGTACCAGTGGGCACGAAGCTAGGTGTAATGGGTTCAACTGGAAGATCTACCGGGACTCATTTACATTTTGAAGTGCTTAAAAATGGTGCAAATGTGAATCCATTAAGCTACTTAAGATAATAAACATTGCAGGGACGGTCAATTTGTCGAAATTGGCCGTCTTTTTATATAATGTTGTCGAAATATTGCCCGGGAAATATCCAACATACCTGTACCTACAGCCGATAGATGCGAAACACTGTAAAGCGTGATAGAGTTAGTAGTATAAAGAGGGTCAATTCATATTCATATAGATAGATGGCAAGAGAAAGGATGACTGGAAATGAGTAAAACAATTTTGGTAGTTGATGACGAAAAACCGATTGCAGATATACTGCAATTCAACTTAAAAAAAGAAGGCTACAACGTCGTTTGTGCATATGACGGGGACGAAGCTTTAAAAATAGCGGAAGAAATCAAACCTGATTTAATGTTACTAGATATCATGCTCCCAAACAGGGATGGAATGGAAGTTTGCAGAGAAATTCGAAAGAAACATGACTTTCCAATCATCATGTTAACGGCAAAAGACTCAGAAATCGATAAAGTATTAGGTCTGGAACTTGGGGCGGATGATTATGTAACGAAACCATTCAGCACGCGAGAATTGATCGCTCGAGTGAAAGCCAATATGCGACGTCATCAAACTGTACAGTCTGAGGATGCGGAAGAAGCTTCAAATGATATTGCGGTAGGTTCATTGATTATTCAACCTGATGCTTATTTAGTATTGAAAAGAGAAGAGTCAATTGAATTGACGCATCGTGAATTTGAATTGCTGCATTACTTGGGGAAACATATTGGTCAAGTGATGACACGGGAACATTTATTACAAACTGTATGGGGCTATGATTATTTTGGAGACGTTCGAACAGTGGACGTAACCATTCGTCGCCTTCGTGAAAAAATTGAGGATAACCCAAGTCACCCTGCATGGATTGTGACACGACGTGGTGTGGGGTATTATTTGCGTAATCCTGAACAGGAGTAGACAGAATGCAAAAGGTCGGGTTTTTTAAATCGATTCATGTCAAAATCGTCTTGGTTTATATTTTGCTTATCTTATTGGCGATGCAAATAATCGGACTGTATTTTGCACGTGAATTGGAACGCACGCTTAAAGAAGGCTTCACTAATTCCATTGAAGAGCGAGTGAACTTGGTTGAGTTCAGTGTCCGTGAAGAAATTATAAAGAAACGTGAAGAGGAAGACCCTACTATAGAGCAAAGTTTAAGGCAGGTCTTGTACAGTATTAGATCGGCAGATATCAATGAAATTCGAGTAATTGATCCAAATTACCGTATATTAGCCACGTCTGAAACGAACAATCAATCCATTGTTGGGACACGCTCAACAGATGGCATGGTCAAGCGGGCTATCTCTTCTGAATCATCTTCAGACAACATTTCTTTGGAACGTCAAACAGGGGATCGTATTTGGGTGCTTGCTTCCCCAATTGTTTATCAAGGTGAAGTCATCGGAACGATTTATTTGGAATCTAATATTGAAACCGTGTTTGAGCAAATGAATGAAATCAACCGGATTCTTGCTGGTGGTACAGCTATGTCCCTTTTCATTACGCTCATTTTAGGGATATTGATTGCTCAAACAATAACTCGTCCGATTTCTGATATGCGTAGACAAGCGCAAGCTATGGCAAAAGGAAACTTTTCGCGTAAAGTGCGCGTATATGGAAATGATGAAATTGGACAACTGGCAATTGCGTTTAACCATTTGACCAATCGTCTACAGGAAGCACAATCCACTACAGAAGGTGAACGCCGTAAATTGGCAACGGTACTCGCCAATATGACAGATGGTGTCATTGCGACAGATCGTAAAGGAAGAATCATTTTGATTAATGATCCGGCCCTCCGATTATTAAGAGTTTCTAGAGAAACGGTAATGCATCGACCCGTTTCTTCAGTTCTTGGAATTGACTCGCAGCATACGTTTGAAGACCTGATTCATATGAAAGACTCGGTTAACTTAGACTTCAGTACACCGGAGCGTCCATATATATTACGTGCGAATTTCTCAGTCATTCAGAAAGAAACAGGTTTTGTTAACGGGTTAATCACTGTTTTACATGACAATACCGAACAAGAAAAGATTGATATGGAACGCCGTGAATTTGTGGCAAATGTTTCGCATGAACTCCGTACTCCCTTAACTACCATGCGTAGTTACTTGGAAGCATTGGCAGACGGTGCATGGCAAGACCAGGAACTGGCACCGTCCTTTTTAAATGTGACACAGACTGAAACGGAGCGCATGATCCGTTTAGTGAACGACTTATTACAGCTATCTAAAATGGACAGCCGTGACTATGATTTGAATAAAGAGTTTGTTGAGTTTAATAAATTCTTTAACCGAATCATTGATCGTTTTGAAATGTCAAAATCACAACATGTACATTTCCATCGTCTACTGCCGGAAACACAATTCTTTGTGGAAATTGATACAGATAAATTAACACAAGTCATCGATAATATTATTTCCAATGCTTTAAAATATTCGCCGGATGGCGGAAATATTCGTTTTGGCATGATTGCACATGACGGATTTTTGAAAATCATGATTTCTGATGATGGAATGGGTATTCCAAAGGAAAATGTAGAACGTATTTTCGATCGTTTCTATCGTGTTGATCGAGCACGAGCAAGATCAATGGGTGGCTCAGGTCTAGGCCTGGCAATTGCCCGGGAAATGATAGAAGCGAATGGCGGGAATATATGGGCAGAAAGTGAAGAAGGACATGGAACGACCATATTCTTTACATTGCCTTTTGAGTTAGACGAGGCAGGTGAATGGGATTGAAATATATAGAGCATTTCAAATCGGTATTTTTAACACTTCTTGTAATACTAAGTGTGACTTTGACGTTTACGATTTGGACGTATACACCAAGTTATCCCACCATACAACCTACGCCGGTCGTAAATATTTCAATCGCTGAACAAAAACGAGTGAATGACGTGGTTAAACCGTACAAAATGATGGCCAGCTTGGAAAAAAGCATGGCAGGTACGTTGACACCGTTCAATTTAGATCGTGTCGTAGATGCAATGAAGGGCTGGGAAATTAGCGACTTAATGTTAGTAGATAACAATTTAAGCGTTACGGAATTAAATAAACTGATACGGACGCCTTATCGCTACACACTCTTTTTCCAAGGAGACGTGCCGTTTCCGGTGTACGATAGTATTTTGCCATTTTCCATCACCAACATTCCTGAAAGCGGCTTTGACCGTTTAATCGTGGATTGGCATCATTCGGATAACGACCATTTGAAATTATACTTTGCGAGTTCAAAAACCAATACGTTGTATTCAGCCGTGGCAGAAAATATTGATGATGTATTATTCCAGAAAGAAGTGGTATCACCAATGGCAGACTTCCCGATGTTCAAGGAAATTGAACGTCAAGGAAAGCTTTCGCTATTCGTTTCAGCTACAGATGTGGAAAGCATCCGCTATACGTATTATTTGAAAGAGATAGACACAAGTCGGTTCAGAGATGCTTTGTTCAATGATCCAAGTCTAGTTCGCCAAAGCCCAGTGAGTTCAACGATTGAGGAATATTCGGATGACAAGTCGTTAATGAATGTGAATCTAAATGAACGTACATTGAGTTTTGTCAATCCATCTGCAGAAACCTTCGTGCCAGCCGTTCCTTCAAAACTAGTTTTTGATAGTCTAGATTATGTTAATGAACATGGTGGTTGGACAGATGAATTTCGATTCGCTGGGCTAAATGCAGCTACTCAGAAAATTGACTATCAATTGTACTTGTTGGGATATCCAGTTTTCAGTAATGAAACTTCAACAAAAATTACGGCATACTGGGGGAATCCTGGTATCTATCAATATTTGCGACCTTATTACACACTCGTTCTTTCCCTGCCGTTCGACACGGTGATATCAACATTGCCTTCAGGTGAGAAAGCGGCGAGTATACTGAAAAAGTTGAAAGAAGTAGACTTTAACAACGTGGAAGAAATGACAACAGGCTATTATTTATCGCGAGATAATGACCAAAGACTTTTGACACTAGAACCATCCTGGTTTTACTATTCAAATAATCAATGGTCTCGCCTTTCGCCTGAAGCTTTAGGAGGTGGGCAGATTGGATTGGAATAAAACCAAAACCATCTTCATCGTCGTATTTTTAATCTTGAATGTTTTCTTATACAAATTGTATTTAAATCGGTACAACGATGCACTAAAAGTAGAAGCGTTAAGCGAAACATCCATTGAAGAGCGTCTACAGGCGGACAATATTCGTTTTGAAAGTAATCCAGTGGATACCGTTAATGAGTCATATGTTTCGGGGAACATTCGGGTGTATACCAATGAAGAGTTGAAATCAATAAAGAATCAAACAATTGAAATTGTTGATACAACCAAACTTGTGTCTACTTTTGAAGAACCCATTGCCCTTGGGAATCTTGAAAATCGTGCAAACTTAAATGAGTTTGTAAGTAAACATGTCTTTGAGGGCTCATCGTATGAATTATTTGAAGTCGATGTAGAGGCCAAAAAGGCGGTCTTTTTTCAAACCATTAACAAGCGTCAGATTTTCTTTAATCAGAATGCTCGCCTCATCATTTATTGGAATGAAGACAAAGAGGTATACCGTTATGAAGAAACGTCTCTGGATGAGCATGTGATTTTCGAGCAAACGGAAAATTTATTGACGGATGAGGCTGCAGTGGAAGGATTATATAAACAGAACAAGATAAAACCCAATTCTATAATTCGCTCAATTAACTTAGGGTATTCGACGCTGGTACAATTAACAGAGACGCAAGTATTTGCGCCAACGTGGTGGGTGCGTGTAGAATTACAAGACGGTACAGAGGAAGACTATTTTGTAAATGCAGTAGAAGGAAAAATTATTGAATTTAATAATGAGTTAGAGGAAATAGATGAAGAGTAAGGAGTTTTAGTCATGCGTTTTAGTGTTTTAGCAAGCGGCAGTAGCGGAAATGCCATTTTCGTTGAAAATGATGAACATGCATTCTTGGTGGATGCTGGACTGAGTGGACGAAAAATGGAGGAGTTGTTCGCCTCTGTTGACCGCAGTATGAAAAACTTGAGCGGTATCTTGGTTACGCATGAACATAGTGATCACATAAAAGGGCTTGGAGTTTTGGCCCGTAAATATAAAGTTCCGATATACGCCAATGCAAAGACGTGGATGGCAATGGAACATCTAGTTGGCAATATTCCACTGGAACAACGATTTCATTTTGATATGGAGACTGTGAAGACATTTGGTTCACTGGATATTCAATCCTTCGCTGTCTCACACGATGCCGTAGACCCGATGTTTTACGTCTTTCATGAGAATGGCCGCAAACTCGTATTGATAACAGATACGGGCTATGTGAGCGATCGTATGAAGGGTCATATCAAAGGTGCGGATTCATTTGTATTTGAAAGCAACCATGATGTGGGAATGCTTCAGATGGGGCGTTATCCTTGGTCCATCAAACGTCGTATTTTAAGTGATGTCGGGCATGTATCGAATGAAGATGCAGCTGTCGCGATGAGCGAAGTTGTGGAACAGAAACCGACTCGTATTTATCTTTCACACTTAAGTAAAGATAATAATATGAAAGATCTTGCCCGCATGAGCGTGACGCAAACACTCGAATCATGTGGCATCGTAACGGGCGAATTTTTGAACTTGTACGATACCGATGCAAGTAAAGCAACTGAATTGGTCACTGTCTAAACCTCACAATTTTGTGGGGTTTTTCTTTTAGCTAAAAGCCCGATTGCACAGCAAGTTTTGAGGGAACGTTGGATTATGTCTTGGATGTCGTATGAAATAAAGGGCAAGGACGTGGACATATGAAAAGTCAGAGTTTACGTAGGAAAAGGTACGATTTCTACTTTTTGAGCTAGTTTTAAAGTGATTTTCATCTAAATTTAATGTTAGGAGGGTAAAGTAAAGATAACGAATAACAGAGAGGGAGATTACGCATGGGATACTACGATCAACCAAATGAACCGCAAAAACGTGTTGTGAAAAAAGGAAGCAAAGGAGGCTACTTCTTTAGCGGACTCATCGGCGTCATGATTGGGGCATTAATCGTGTGGCTGATGCTTCCTTCACTTGTTGGTATGATGCCTACAAACAACACTTCCAGTGGAAATGATTCAGTCAAGTCGTCAACCACTACGCAACAACTATCTGCAGATATCACCACGGATGTTACCTCTGCAGTAGAGAAGGCGGCCAATGCAGTCGTCGGTGTAACCAATATTCAATCCTCATCTGATTTCTTAAGTCCTTCAAATGAGGGTCAAGAAGCGGGGTCAGGCTCGGGTGTCATATATAAAAAATCTGGAGATAAGGCTTATGTCGTCACAAATAACCATGTTATCGAAGGTGCCAATCAAATCGAGGTGACACTGGCTGACGGCAAGAAAGTGGAAGCAAAATTATTAGGAACTGATATTTGGACAGACTTGGCTGTTCTTGAAATGGAAGCTTCAAAAGTAACCACAGTTGCTGAATTCGGAGATTCCGATGCCTTGAAGCAAGGTGAAACAGTGATTGCAATTGGTAACCCACTTGGTTTGGACTTTTCAGGATCCGTTACGACGGGTGTTGTATCAGGTAAAGACCGTGCTATTCCAGTTGATTTAAATGGAGATAACCAAATTGATTGGCAAGCTGAAGTATTGCAAACAGATGCAGCCATAAATCCTGGGAATAGTGGTGGGGCACTTGTAAATTTAGCGGGACATTTAATCGGGATTAATTCAATGAAAATTTCTCAAGCTACGGTTGAAGGAATCGGTCTAGCGATACCTATAAACTCAGCTATTCCGATTATCGAAGACTTAGAGGAGTTTGGTGAAGTAAAACGTCCAACGATGGGCGTCACATTAGTTGATGTTACGAATGTTTCTGCTTTCCATCAACGTGATACGCTTCGTTTACCAGAAGAAATCACAACAGGCGTTGTCATTGACGAAGTTGTGGAAGGATCGCCAGCGGGTGAGGCAGAATTAAAACAATATGATGTGATTGTTGAAATGGACGGCGAAAAAATTGAAAATATGATTGATTTACGAAAACACTTATATAACGAAAAAGAAGTTGGAGATGACCTGAAGTTGAAAGTGTATCGTGGAGGTCAATTGATGGAAGTCACTTTAAAATTAACAGATGATACGACCCTATAGAAGTTTTGGATAAGTAGAAGAATTAGTTGAAGGGATGGTTGTGGATAACTGTTTTTATTCACAAAAGATTTACACAGCGAGTAGGAAGTGCAAAGCCGCACCTTTCCTACTCGCTTTTACTTTGTTAAAATAGATTGTGGATAAAGTTGTTAGAATTGTGTATAACTTAGTGAATTATTAGACAACCGAAAGGAGGTAAAAAAATGATTATAAATTGCTGTCAAACCCATATAGAACACGCACTTGACATGTTTGTGGCAGAGCAAAACACATTCCCGATAATGACAGAACTTTCAGATGAAGAAAAGTTATCCACAAAATGCACATACTGTGGAGACGCTGCAATATATTTAGTGGCGAACGAATGATTGTATACCATATATAGTTTATGCTTGTGGATATGTGTATAACTTCTGTGGATAGTGTGTTTGTAAATAAAGTGTGAAGGTGGATAACCTGTGAATATAGCAATTATTTCGGTGGGGAAGTTAAAAGAAAAGTATTTAAAAATGGGCATAGAGGAATACACAAAACGATTGGGAAGTTATGCAAAAATTGATTTAGTAGAAGTGGCGGACGAAAAAGCACCGGAAAATTTAAGTGATGCTGATATGGAAATCGTCAAGAAAAAAGAAAGCGATCGTATATTGGGTAAAATCGGTGCGGATGTATATGTCATTGCGCTAGCAATTGAAGGGAAAATGAAAACGTCCGAACAACTTGCCGCTGATATTGAATCACTCATGACCTATGGACGTAGCAAAGTGGCATTCGTTATTGGGGGATCTCTCGGTTTGCATGAGGAAGTAATGAAACGTGCGGATGAAAAATTATCATTTTCAAAAATGACGTTGCCGCACCAATTAATGAAGCTAGTATTGGTCGAGCAAGTGTACCGAGCATTCCGGATTATTAAAAATGAACCGTACCATAAGTAAATGAGGTTTTAACTTTTTCATAGGGTGATATCTCGTACTGAGAAGCTGAGCACCCATATCATAAAAGTACAAAGCACCTAGAAGGTGCTTTGTACTTTTATAGAATGATGTTTGAAAAGTGTGCAGTAAAATGATTTTTCATTATTAGTGCTCTATGGTAATGTGATATTTGAGGTCATACATCCCTCTTTTTTTCTATAAGTTGATTTAAAATACAATATTTCACTTTTGGTCACAAACCAAATCTCTTGAGAGAGAATATTGAAATATCAAATTGACTCTTTCCCTCTATAGCCATTTGGCATAATACTTCTCCCATAACACTTCCAAATTTAAAACCATGTCCAGAAAAACCACAGGCAAAAATGACATGGTTATTTTCAGGATGATAATCAATGATAAAATCATGGTCACTTGATAGTGTATATAAACAAGTTTTTCCTTGATTTAGTTTACCATTTGCCTGAGGCATGTAGGTTTCAAGCAAGTGCCTCAAATCACCTTCATCTGTTTCGTATAATCCAAAGTTTTGTGTATGTATGTTAGGATCAATTGCTTGTCCACCATCTGTTCTCCCAATTTTAAGACCTGAACCATCCAGGTTAGGGAAACCATAAAACATTTTTTCATTGTCCTCTATAAAAAAGGACGGAAAATTAACAGCATCGTATAGGTCGGAAGGTGTTTCAAACCAACCAACGGCTTTACGGGTTGGCTGAATAGGGAGGTTTAAATCTGGTAATAATTTAGCTACCCATGCACCTGCAGTGACAATTACTTTTTTAGCAAAAAATGTCGTGTTTTCGGTTATGATTTTCACACCATTCTTGTCATTCAAGTCAATATGCTGAACAGGTGTATTTGTTACAAGCTTTGCTCCATTTTTAATAGCCGTTTCTTTATATGCCTGAATTGCATTCTCACTATAGATTAATCCCGATTCTGCTTCAAAGCACCCGATAAAATGATCCGGTACAGAAAAACCAGACCATCTTTCTTTGATTTCATTGCCGTTTAGTATCTCTAATGGTAGATCATACTTTTTAGCAGCAGCCATTGTTTCCTGAAGAAATGGGGAGTCTTTTGGGCCAAGGCCAAGGACACCAGTTTTTTCGAAAATTTTATAGTCCGTTCGCTTTTCTAGCTCCTCCCATAATTGCTGGGCACGCTTCACTAGTGTAACGTATTGTCTGCCTTCGCCATATGCATGTCGGATTATGCGGGTATCCCCGTGATGGCTTCCATTACTATGTGGTGGATCAAAGGCATCAATTAATAATGTCTTAACTTTTTGTTGAGCTAAAAAGGCGCCGGCAGCCATTCCCATTGTCCCAGCGCCAATTATTGCTACATCAAAAACAGATTCTTTTGTCATTTTTATTTCACTCCGCTCTTTGTTAAAACCTTGCCTGTTTTAAAGCTAACAGGCAAGTGTAAAGTAAATGCTTTTATTACTTTTGTTTGTAGTCATCTAAGAAAGAGATTGGTTCTACAACTGGAACAGTAGCACCTTAAAATGTGATTTAGTAAAGTCTGTAACCTCTTTTGAATGATGCATCTCCACGATTTATTGGAGTACTCAGTCATTTTGTGTTCCATTGGGGCCTTTTAAAAGTGATTAATTCTGCTTTTTGCAATAATGGAGTAATAATTTGGCCGTCATCTTTAATACCATCAAGCGTTTTAACCTTTTTAGAGTAAAGTCCCATTGGCTATATATTAGTTGTGCCAACTGCTGAAAATTAGTACTTTTCATTAAATGATAGTTGCTAGACATTGACGGGCCTGTCCCTCAGTCTTTCAGGATAAGAAATGTATTTGTGGTATTATTAGATAGTATTTAAAATTCGAATTACTGTCAATTTTTTGCCGGTGAACCGTACCATAAGTTAGTGAGGTTTAGGAAGTAATAAAGGAAACAGTTTAATTATTTTACTTGGACTGTTTTTTTCAATAAGAAAGGGCTATTCTAGTTATTTTTCCAACTGAGATAGCCCTTTTATCTTTTACTCACTTAAATGAATTTCCACGGTTGTGCCGATGCCAACTTTACTCGATAATATAACATTACCTCAACAATATCTCTAGAAATAGCCATGCCGAGACCTGTGCCGCGAACGTTTTTGGTATTTGTACCTCGATAGTAGCGTTCAAAAATTTGTTTTAGGTCGTGTTTTGTTAAAGCCTTTAAAACTGTTATTCTAAAGTTCGAAAATTCAATCTCAGTCTTCATCATCATCATCGATAAATAAAGTAAGGATTGAATCTAGCGGTTCGGTTCCATTAGCAACCGCATTTACTTTATCAGTATATTGCTCACTGATCATATGTTTTAGAGGTTGTTCCACCTTGTTGAAATACTTAAATGACTCAATTGCCATTTTATCCCATTCCTTGTATAAAACTAGATAGTCATCTGCTGTCACTTTTGTTCTTGAAGTGCCTTCTTCAGGTGTACATTCAAAATCTTCATCTTCACCCAATGCAGCATAATCACATGTTATTTGTTCGCCAGGTTGAATGTCTCTCGCAGCTAACTCAAAATCATATACTGTATCTACTATATTTGGATTGAAGCTATGGTTAATATACTTTGCGTGATCATAAGAGAGAACATATTCGCCGTCATTATCTAAATATGAGTATTTATATATATACTCTTTTCGAACATCATCAAGATTTTCAATATATGACTCATCAAGAATAATATCTAAATCATCTTTAATCCAGACAATGGTTCCTTTAGGAATTAATTTTGTTGCAAAAACTCCAATTCCTACTTTCTCATTTACATACCGAATTTCGGTATCCGGATGCATCATTTTGCTATTCCTCCTTTATCGAATTCACTTTA
>Ga0209013_10003007_pt1 | contig 15121 bp, 19 predicted proteins | sample Cruoilmetagenom2_FD_187291 | JGI IMG/M metagenome (GOLD analysis project Ga0209013, IMG submission 187291) | Oil polluted marine microbial communities from Coal Oil Point, Santa Barbara, California, USA - Sample 2 (SPAdes) (version 2) | ecosystem: Environmental > Aquatic > Marine > Oil seeps ... | reverse complement strand
GAAAAAACAAATGCAGAAGAAATTAAGATAGATATTTCAAATGATAATGAATTAAATTCTAGAACGCCAGATACTGTAAAAAATTCTGATGTCTATTTGGAAGAAATATAGAATAAAAGTATCTAAATATTTAATATTTTAAAAATAAAAATATGCAAAAAATAACATTGCCAGAAAAACCAAAAATAATAAAACAAGAAGGTAACTTTGCGACTTTTGAAATTAGATCATGTTATCCAGGATATGGAGTGACTATTGGCAACGCTTTTAGAAGAGTGTTGCTTTCTAGCTTGAGTGGATCGGCAATTACCGCTATCAATATTAGCGGAGTCAATCATGAATTTTCAACTATTCCTGGTGTAGCGGAAGATGTTGTGGAAATAATTCTTAATCTTAAGAGAGTAAAATTTAAAATGCACACAGACGAAATAGCAAAGTTAACTTTGAAAGTAAGCAAAGAAGGAGAAGTGAAAGCGTCAGATATTAAAACAACGAGTGATATTGAAGTAGTTAATAAAGACGCTTATATTGCGACAATAAACGATAAAAATAGCAAATTGGAAATGGAAGTTAGGGTGGAGAAGGGGATTGGATATGTGCCGATTGAGCAACAGAATAAAGAAAAACTTGAAATTGGGACTATTGCGATGGATGCTATTTTTACTCCTGTGAAAAAAGTCAATTTCAAAGTTGAAAATATGCGGGTTGGAAAATTAACAAATTATGATAAACTTATTCTTGAAATAGAAACCAGTGGGGAAATGACACCAGAAGAAGCGTTTAAAAAAGCGGCAAGATTATTAGTTGATCATTTTAATTTATTTAAAGAAATCATAGAAAAAAAAGTTGAGACTGAAATTGAGATTATAGAAAAAGAAAAGAAAGCGAAAGCGGAAATTACAGAAAAAGAAGAACTAATCAAAGAAAAGAAGTTAGAAAGCGCAGAAAATGAAAAAGAGAAACAAGAAGATATTTTAAAAACGCCAGTTGAAGATTTTGGTCTTTCTCCTCGGATTTTAAATATTTTAAGCGATGGCAAAATAAAAACTGCCAGCAAACTTGTCAAGAAATCAGAAGAAGATTTAAAGGAACTACCTGGGATGGGAGATAAAGGAATTAAGGAAATTAAAAAAGCGTTGGGAAAGTTGGGATTGACATTAAAGATTTAGTAATTTTAGAAAACTATGAAACATAAAGTTAAAGGAAGACAATTCAAGAGAAATAAAGCGCAGAGAAAAGCTTTGTTGAAACATTTAACGGAAGCGCTTGTTTTGTATGAGAAAATTACAACAACGACTGCCAAAGCGAAAGAGCTTTCTGTTTTTGCGGAGAAATTAATTACAACAGCGAAGAAACAAAATCTTTCTTCCGCAAAAGCGATTCATAGTATTCTAGCGGACGAGCCAGCGAAGAAAATGATTAATAATATTTCTAAAAAATATGAAAGTAGAAACGGTGGATACACGAGAGTTATAAAAATTGGAGAAAGAAAAGGAGATGTTGCAGAGATGGCGATGATAGAGTTAGTATAATAAATTGTTACATTGTCAAATTGCTAAATTGTTATGCATGGCATGACAATTAGATAGTTGCAATATAACAATATAGTAATTTAATAATATTTATGACAGAAAATAATAAAAGTAGTGAAGTAAAAAATTCAGAACGAAGTTGGCATCTTTTTGATGCATCAGAAGAAAGTTTTGGGAGAATGGCTTCTAAGATTGCTGTTTTGTTGAGAGGAAAACACAAAACAGATTTTACGCCCCATATAGATGGCGGAGATTGTGTTGTCGTGACAAATTCCGATAATCTAAAATACACGGGAAATAAAGGCGAGGGAAAAATTTATTATAAATGCAGTGGTTATATGGGTGGACTAAAAGAAATAAATTTAAAAGATAAAATTAAGAAAGATTCTAGAGAAGTAATTAAAATAGCGGTCTACGGAATGTTACCGAAAAATAAATTGAAAGAAGAGATGATTAAAAGATTGAAAGTGTATAAAGATGAGAATTATTTAGAGAAAGATAAATTTAAGAAATAATATAATTTATGAGTGAAGAGAATCAAGAAAAAACTAAAGAGAAATATTTTTACGCAACAGGAAGAAGAAAAACTTCAGTCGCCAAAGTGAGGCTTTATGATGGCGTAAAAGAAAAAGGAATTACAGTAAACGATAAAGATTATCAAGAATATTTTGCAAAAAATAATACTCTTATTGAAAAAGTAAAATCTCCTTTGAAGCTTTTGAATTTTGAAGATAGATTCAAAATATCTGTTAAAGTTCTTGGAGGCGGTCCAAATGGACAGGCTGAGGCGATTAGACTTGGCATTTCTAGAGTGTTATTAGTTATTGATGCTGATCTAAGGAAAGAATTGAAAGCCCACGATTATTTAACAAGAGATCCAAGAACTGTTGAAAGGAAAAAGCCAGGACTTAAAAAAGCGAGAAGAGCGTCGCAGTGGAAGAAAAGATAGAAATATATTTAGATAGTTAAATTTTAAAAAAGACCTTGCGAGAGGGTCTTTTTTGTTTTATAATGTAAGCAGAAACAAGAAGAAAAAAATAATTCTATTAATTTTTATGTCTTATATTGTCAAGGCAAGTCATTATCAAAGCCGAGAAAAAATATTTGAAGGTCCTTTAGATTTGTTGTTAGATTTAATTGAAAAAGAAAAGCTTGATGTGACGGATGTTTCTTTGGCGCAGGTGGCTGATCAATTTTTGAAATATTTAGAAAACAGCGAAAGCGTAAGTCCCGAATATTTAGCGGATTTTTTATTAGTGGCGGGGAAATTAATTCTCATAAAATCAAAAGCGATTTTGCCAATTTTAGAATTGGAAAAAGAAGAAGAGGAAGATATTGAAGAATTAAAAGCAAGATTAAAAGAATATCAGAAGTTTAAAGAAATAGCGAAGGAGCTGATAAAAATGGAAAGCAGAAAGAAAATGTTTTTCTCTCGGCAAAGTTATTCGGGGATGAAAACAATTTTTTGTCCGCCGAAGAAGTTATCAATTTTAGATTTGCAAAATATATTCGAGAGTGTTTTAGATAAATTGCCAAAAGTTGAAATTCTTGCCAAAGAGACAATTAAAAAAATTATTTCTATTAAAGATAAAATTGAATATTTGAAAAAAAGTTTATTAGAAAGAATAAATTTGACTTTTCAGAGCGCAATAGTTGATCGTAAAGACAGAGTAGAAATCGTGGTGACTTTTTTAGCGATGTTAGAATTGGTGAGAAATAATGTAGTTGTTGTGGAACAAGAAAAGATGTTTGGGGAAATTAAGATTAAAAATAATATATGAAAACAGAATCAATTATAGAAAGTCTTTTGTTTATCTCTGGCGAGCCGATTAGTTTTAAAAAGTTGGCAAAACTTACTTCAGAGAACGAGGGCGAGTTAAAATTGTCAGCGGGGGTTTTGGCAAAAAAATACAGAGACGAAAATAGCGGGTTGAGAATTTTGATTAAGGAAAATAAAATCCAAATGGTGACGGCGGGGGAGAATAGCGAGTTTGTGGATAAATTTTTGAAAGCGGACATAGAAGGGGAATTAAGCCGTGCGGGATCAGAAGTTCTTTCTATTGTCGCTTATCGCGGACCGATTTCAAGAATGGAAGTTGAAGAAATAAGAAGTGTCAATTGCAGTTTTACTTTGCGACATTTGATGATTAGAGGTTTGATTGAAAGAATAAATAAACCAGATGATGCGCGGTCTTATCTTTATAAAATATCATTTGATTTTCTGAAAACGCTTGGTGTGGAAAGGGTAGAGGATTTGCCGAAGTATGGGGAATTAAGAATTAAGAATAATAAACAATGATTGAAAGTATCGCTATCATTACACTAGCTTTTCTAAGCCAGCTTAATATTATTTCTCCCGAGAAAAATAATGCTGGTTTTTTGGAGCAATTTATAAAGCAGGAATTTGTGGGGGAGAAATTTAATTTACAGGAAAGAAATCAGAATTATTATTTTGAGAATATAAATCAGGAAAATATTTTAGAGCCATTACCTTCTAAGATTAAAGGTGTGGCTGATTTTAATATTGAAGCAAAATCAGCGCTTGTTTTAGATATTGGAACGGACGCAGTTTTATATTCTAAAAATTCAGATCAGAAAATGCCAATCGCAAGTTTGACGAAAATAATGACAGCGCTTGTTGTTGTAGAAAATATTGATTTAGATGATACGGTAATAATTAGTAAGAACGCTTTTGACACCGCTGGTAGAAAAGACAGCTTAGCAATAAATGAAAAAATCAAAGCGGAAGATTTATTAAAAATAATGCTGATTAGATCCAACAACACTGCTGCTGTTTCTTTGGCGGAACATAGTAGCGGAAGCGTTGAGGAGTTTGTTAAATTAATGAATCAGAAAGCGAAATCACTCGGACTAAAAAATACCAATTTTTCCAATCCAACTGGATTTGATTCTGATAAAAATTATTCTACCGCTTATGATCTTGCTCAACTTTTTGATTTCGCTTCGGATGAATTATTAATTTGGGAAATCTTGAGAATGCAAGAATGTAGGAGCGGGTCGCGATCCGCTCCTGCATCTCTTGATGGGAAGATAAAACATAATTTGAAAAATACGAACTTGCTTTTGGGGAAATTAAAAAACATCACTGGCGGAAAAACGGGTTTAACGGACGAAGCAGGGGAGTGTTTGGTTTTAATAGTTGGCGATCCGATTGATAATCATAAAATAATTAGCGTAGTTTTAAATGCGGAAGATAGATTTTTAGAAACAGAGAAATTAGTGAAGTGGATTTTTGGGAGTTATGTGTGGTAGGTGACGGGCACTCAATTTGGTTAAATATTATTATTCTTAATTTATAAATATATTTCCGTGGCGCCCGTCACCGCTAATGCATATTAAATTTCAAGGGAAGCGGTAGTTATATCTTTAAATATTTTAGAGGATTAAATCCCTCTTATTTTTTTAAACCAAAAAACACCTTTTTACTCAAGGTGTTTTTTTTATTTTACAGGTTGAAACCTGAACTCCAGATAAATTTTATTTAATCACCGTTTTAACTTTCTCAACAACACTTTTAAAAATTTCTGGATTATTCATTGCTAAATCAGATAAAACTTTTCTATCAATTTCAATTTTAGCAAGTTTTAAAGCGTGGATGAATTTGCTGTAAGCCAAACCATGTTCTCTCGCGCCAGCGTTGAGGCGGATTTGCCAGAGGCGACGCATCACTCTTTTTTTATTTCGGCGATCTCGATAAGCTTGCGTGCCTGCTTTCATTAAGGCTTCTTTAGCAGCTCTATATTTCTTGCTTCGCGCGCCTAAATATCCTTTTGCTTTTTTAATAACTTTCTTTCTTCTCTTGTTGGCCATTACGCCTCGTTTTATTCTTGTCATAAAAATTAAATTGTTAAATTGTTAAATTGTTCTATTGTTATGTATAGCATAGCAATAATATAGTTGTAAAATAATAATATAATTGTGAATATGTGCTATGCATAACAATTTAGCGATAGAACAATTTAACAATTTATTTTACCAACTGCCTTTTAAGCGCTTTTTTAATTCCAGTCATTATTTGTTTATCTTGCCTTTTCTGCCTAGTTTTATTTCCAGATTCCCTTGAATTAAAATGATCCTGATTGGCGGTTCTAGCGACAACCTTTCCTTTTTTAGTTACTTTAAATCTTTTCGCAATCGCTTTTTTAGTTTTAATTTTCATATATGTTTTTAGCTTACAAAATATAGCGTTTGTCATTCCCGCGGAGGCGGGAATCCAGTTTATCTCAATAAATAATATTTATCGTAATAATTTTATTAAGTGAGACTTACTGGATCCCAGAATTTTTTATTCTGAAGGCGACATTCCGGAATGTCGCCTTCAGAATAAAAAATTCTGGGATGACAAAATTTTTACTTTTTCTTAAATTCTACAACCACATTAAATCCCTGTGGGGTTTTTTTGATTTCATATTCTTTCATTATTTCTTCTTCTGCTGTTTCTTTATTTTCCTTTGACATTACAGAAATCGTTTGCAGGAAATCTTTAAATTTCCCAAGCGCAAAATCACGATTCGCTTTTTCTCTTCCCCTTAAAATCATATCTATTTTCACCAAGTCTCCCTTTTTCAAAAATTTAATCGCATTCTTCGCCTTGAATTCAAGATCATGTTTTTCAATACGGACGCTTATTCTTATTCCTTTCACTTCCGTTTTTTTCTGTTTAGCGCTGTGCTGTCTTTTCTGCTTGGCGACTTTATAAAGATGTTTGCCGTAGTCTAAAATTTTGCAGACGGGGGGATTTAAATTTGGAGAAACTTCAACCAAATCAAGCCCTTTTTCGGATGCTAAATTTAGAGCGTCAAAAGTTTTCATCAACCCAAGCTGTTTGCCCTCGTCATCAATCATCATAACTTCAGGCGAAGTGATCTGTTTATTTATTCTGAAATTTTTTGCTTTTGCGATAAGTTTATCATTAAAACATTTAAGCATCTAAACATATAAACATTAAATTATAAACAAAAATTATGAATACTAAATTTGTTTATATGCTTAAATGTTTATATGCTTAAATGAACATAGTGGAGATGGCGGGAATTGAACCCGCGTGTAGAATGTCTGCTTGAAAACAGTCTACCAATATAGATTATTCTTTAGATTTAAAATTTATAAGCAATGAATAATCAAGACCTTATAAATTCGAGTTTAGATAAATTTTGGATTCTTGCGACTAAACAACGCAAGGTCCTATCTTGATAATATGACACCAGATTTTGCTTATCAAGAATCAGCAATCTGATGGCTACCAGTCTTTTAGACAGTAGCAAACGCAAGATTAGGCATCGCAAAGAACGATTTCATCTTGCTTACAAGTGTATTTTTTGCACTTATATTTTGAAAGCAAGTTTTACGAGATTAGCTAACATACTCGATTGGCAATTTTGAAGTCCGACTTCTATCGAAGCCTAACATCCCCATAATCATTTAAACATTTCAACATATAAATATTTAAACAACTGTGCTGATGTTTGGACAATATTTAATATTAAAACGATATTAAACACAATCATCTTTTATTTTTTATAATTCTTTCCATCTTCACTTTCTCTTCCCGTTTCTTGATACTTTCCCGTTTATCAATCTTTCTTTTTCCTTTTCCAACTCCAAATTGGAGCTTTATTAAACTATGTTTAGAGTATACTTTAATTGGCACTAATGTCAAGCCTTTTTGAGTTATCTTTCCAAGCAGGGATTTGATTTGTCTTTTATGCGCTAAAACTTTTCTTGATCTTGTGGAATCATAATCATCAGGCATATTCGCTGGCTGATAAGCAGGAATGCTGGCATTAGTTAAAAATAATTCATTTCCTTTGACAGTAACAAAAGCTCCTTTTAAACTAAGATGTCCAGTTTTGATTGATTTCACTTCGCATCCTTTCAACACTAAACCACCCTCTATTTTTTCAAGAATTTCATAATCATAATGTGCTCTTTTATTTGTGGCGTGTGTTTTCATAATTTTAGTTTAGCATAAAAAATTGGTAAGTAGCAAATAAAAAAATATCTGGGATGACAGATTAAATTAAGGAAGTTTCAGCATTGACACCTTTTATATCAGGCTTATAATTAAAATAGTTAAAAAACTAAGAATAACCATTATGAAAATAGGAATTGATGCGCAGACAATTTTAAATCCAAAAATGGGGGATGCGGCAGGACTGGGACATTATACTTATCAGCTAATCAGATATTTATTGAAAATTGATCAGAAGAATAATTATATCTTGTATTTCAATCATCGGGCGAGAGAGAAAGATTTTGAGAAATTTAATAAACCGAATGTGACGATTAGAAGATTTCCGTTTTCTTGTTATAAAAAATTTTTGCCTTTAGCCTATTCTGAAATGCTTGCTTCGGCGTTTTTTCTGCGAGATAAATTAGATGTCTTGCATGTCCCTGGAGGGAGAGCGCCGATAACTTATAAGAAAAAAATAGTTGTGACGGCTTATAATCTTGGTATTAAAAAATTTCCAGAGCTATTTTCAAAAAGAGAAATTATTAAAAATAAAATTAAACCAGTCGCTTTTAAGAGAGCTAATAAAATTATTGCCAGTTCAGAATCTGCAAAAAATGATCTAATAAATAATTTTAAAATTAACGATAATAAAATAAAAGTAATTCACAACGCTTTTGACGAGAAGTTTTTTCAGGACGCAAATATAGATGAAATTCAGAATGCGAAAAATAAATATAAAATTGAGGGAGAATATATTTTATTTATGAACACGATTAAACCTCTCAATAATTTAACAAGACTGATTGAAGCATTTTCTAAATTGCGATTGATTTTAAAAGGCAAAAAACCAAATTCAAATTACAAGTTAGTTTTAGCTGGAAAAAGCGGTTGGATGTCTGATGAAATTCATCAGATTGCAAAAGATTTTGGGCTGAAAAACGAAGTTATATTTCCAGGATATATAGATCCAAAAGATTTAAATGCGCTATTTGCTGGCGCTGATCTTTTTGTTTCTGTTCCTGTCTATGAAGAATTCGGCGCGCCAGTTCTAGAAGCGATGGCATCTGGTATTCCAGTTGTTTGTTCTAATGTTTCTTCTCTTTCTGAAATAACTGGAGAAGCGGCGATTAAGGTAGATCCTTATGATATTAAAGGAATTAAAAACGCTATTTTGAAAATTTTGGATGATGATATATTAAGAGCTGATTTAAAGAAGAAAGGATTAGAACAGGCGAAGAAATTTCACTGGAGAAAAACAGCGGAAAAGACTTTAAAAGTTTTTAAAACTATTAGTTAGAAATAAAAAAATTAGATCTTTTGCGTATATAGTTGTAGAATTATAAAATCTAAAAACACTTAAATGAAATTAAACAAAAATCTTTGGATCTCTGGTGGGTATTATATAGATTTTGACGCTTATGAGCAGTTTCGGATTATCGGACCGAATAATCATCTTTATTGCGGATTGATTGATGTGCCGAGACATAAAATTACGATTAATTTAGTAAAGGATGAAAATAATATTTTGTGTATTAAAGGATTTTTTAATAGCCCCAAAATAAATTTATATTATCCGGCAATGGATGATATGAGAACTGTGCGAGAAGAAATTGGCGCTGAAACTTTTTTGCAAATTAGGGAAAGGATTTATGACCGGCTTGTGCCTCATTTTGTTAGAAAAACCAAAAAAGACGGAAAAACATCTTTGAAATTTAAGAGAAAGTATGGCAGAAAATATTATCAGACAATTTTTGAGTTTAATAATAACATTGAGGTTAAAAAAATAAAAAAGCCCTTTGCCGGTTTCAAGATAAACGCCAAATCAAAAAAAATAGACTTCACTATAAAAGCAAGCACTAATGAGTTAAACAATAATAGAATAAAAAAAATAAGTCTAATTAATAAAAAAGATTTTGATTTTAACATTTTTGGCGAAAAGAAAGCTTTGATTGAAAAAATATGGTCTCAGACGGAAATTGAAATCAAGCATTTGCTTGAATGGGAAAAAACTTCCGGTGATCGTTTTGGAACTATATTTCCCAGAGATTGGATAGAAGCGGCGGATATTGGGCATCACGATTTGACTCCCAAGATTAAGAGCTATATGTATGAAGAGTCGTTAAAGAATGTAAATTCAAAAGGAGAAGGATGGCATGAAGATGTGGTAGGAGAATTTAAATATGAATATGAAATATCTGGCAAAGATATCCTGGACAGGCATATGATTGACATTGAACCGCACTATTTAATGAATATTGGATATCTTTCGCAAGATTTTTGGCTGAAAAAAGAAAACAGAAAAAAAATGCATTTGGTAGCAAAGTATGTTTTAAAACAAGCAAAAACAAGAGGACATATCACATTCAAAAAAAACAATGACACGGGAAACTGGAGAGATAGCGGAAATGCCTTCAGGAGATTAAGTGATATTATTGCTCCTTTTGATGTTAACGCTGTGTTTTATCCCAGAGCCCTGCGATCCATTAAAAATAATTATAAAGAATTTGGATTTGAGAAGAATGATGTTTCAGAAATAAATAAACTATATCATAAATGGAGAAACAAAAAAGATGAATATAAATTTAAAAACGAAGACGGAACGATGGCATACGCTCTCGCTCTTTATGGAATTAAAAATAAAGAGAATAAATTTGAGTATCAAAAAATGAAATTAAATCACATTGACGAATCTTATCTTTATACTTATTGCGAAGGAAATAAGGAAGAAATAGAAAGTTTCTGTAAGCGTTTGTTAAAGCCAGATTATTTTTGGACAGAGTCAGGACCATTGATCACCGCGAAAAAAAGCGGATATTTTTATACATCGCAAGAATATCACGGACTGGTTATTTGGATTAAGCAAACTGCGTTTGTTGTTCTAGGACTTAGCAAGCATTTGAAGCGTTCTATTATTGAAAATTGGCCAGTCGACACTCAGCGAATGATTAAAAAAACCATTTTAAAAATTACGGAAAACACTTTGAATGCAGTAGAACAAATGGAATCTATTCCCGAGGTCTATGCCGTTGTTAACAGCAAGCCAATCCCATATCATAATTTAACCGGAAATAAAAATCAAGGAAGCGAAGTACAACTGTGGTCCGCTGTGGGAATTAGAAGAATAATAAGAAAGTATTATGAATTATTAACTGATAAAATTTATGAAATCTAAAAACAAACAAACAAAAATTCTCGCTTTTGATATTGGCGGGACAAAAATTGCCAGCGGGATTGTTGAATTTGAAAAAAATAGTTATCAGATATTTGATTATCAAAAAAATGCAACGCCGAAAGATAAAAACGGAGTTATCCAGAAATTAATTGAGCTTGTTGTTTATTATCAAAGAAACAATGGTTTTGATAAAATTGGCATATCTTTTGCTGGTCAAGTTGATAATCAAAATGGCATTATTGTTTTTGCGCCGAGTATTAAAGGATGGAATAATAATAATCTGAAAAAAAATATCAAAGAAAAAACTGGCATAAACGCTAAAATAGACAATGATGTAAAATGTTTTGCGTTAGGAGAAATGAAATTCGGGCAAGCAAAAAAATATAAAGATGCGGTTTATTTGACAATAGGAACTTCAATTGGCGGAGCGATTGAAATTGATGGAAAATTATATAGAGGAGCAAATAACATCGCTGGTGAATTTGGGCATATGACTGTTGTTGGCAATGGTAAAAAATGCGGTTGCGGAAATACAGGATGCTGGACAGATTATGTTTCGGGAAAAGTGATGGAAAAATTATATTATAATTTATACAACAAAAAAAAGAAGGCGAAAGATATCGCCTTGGATTCAGTGAAGGGAGTTAAACGGGATCAGAAAATAATAAAAAAATCTGCTTCTTATTTAGCAATAGGGCTTGTCAATATTATCAACACAATCAATCCCGAAATTATTATCATCGGCGGTAGCATCATTAAGCAAAAGGAGATTTTAGATTTAGCGAAGGAGGATGCTTTAAAAAAAGTTTTAATTCCCGGGAGGAAGACAAAAATAATTAGGTCTGATTTGGGAGATGAAGCGATGTTGGTTGGTGCGGGGTTGTTGCAGAATTAAATTATTTTTTATTTAATTTAGATTTCAATCTTTACGAACCTCCTCTTTCCCACCTGAACAATCATCCCGTTTTTCACTTCAATATTTTCATCAAAATCCTTCTGAACAGCATAATCAATTCTAACTCCGCCTTGTTGGACTAATCTGCGGGCATTGCCCTTGCTGTCAGCTAAATTTAACTCAACTAACAAATCCACCAATTTCCAATTTCCAATTTCCAATTTCCGTTTTTTTATTTCTGTCGGCTTTTTCTTATCTCTGAAAATTTTATTGAACTCTTCTTCCGCTTCGTCAGCGGATTTTTTGTTGTGGTAGATTTCAATAATATTTTTAGCAAGTTGGACTTTCAAGTCTCGTGGGTTTTTTAAAGAATCTTTTAGATCAAGTTCTATTTTTTTAAGCTCATCTTCAGAAATATTAGTTAGCAATTTAAAATAATAAAAAATCATCTCATCTGAAATAGACATAATTTTCCCGAACATTGAGTCTGGCTCTTCGGCGATGCCAATATAATTGTCCAAACTTTTGCTCATTTTTTCTTTTCCATCAAGTCCAACCAAAAGAGGAACAGTTAAAACATTTTGTTCTGGCAAATTCATTTTTCTTTGCAAATCTCTGCCAGCGAGCATATTAAATTTCTGATCTGTGCCGCCAATTTCTACATCCGCTTTAATCATTATAGAATCGTAAGCTTGCATAACAGGATAAAGCATTTCACTGACGGCGATATCAATTCCACTTTTTAATCTTTTTGAAAAATCGTCTCGTTCTAAAATTCTGGCGACAGTAAATTTGCTAAGCAATTTTAAAATATCTTCAAAATTAAGTTTTGCAAACCACTCGCTGTTATATCTTATTTCTGTTTTTTTTATATTTAAAATTTTTCCGACTTGCTCAAAATAACTCTCAGCGTTTTTCTTCACTTCTTCTTTAGATAAAGCTGGTCTTGTTTTTGATTTGCCTGAGGGATCGCCAATCATTCCGGTATAATCGCCGATAATAAAAACAACTTGATGTCCTAAATCCTGAAACTCTTTTAATTTTCGCAAAACGATAGAATGTCCCAAATGCAAATCTGGTCGTGAAGGATCACAGCCAAGTTTAATTCTCAATTTTTTCTCTGAGTTTAATTTTTTCTCTAAATCAGTTCTAATAATAACTTCTTCTGTGTTGTGAGTGAGGAGAGTTTTGATTTTGTTGTTCATAGCATTGACATAGTTGGTTAAATTGTTTATTGTTTGGGTAATAGGAGGATAAAATGTATATCAATGTATATCATCGAGAAGAAGGACCTTTTCCTGGCAAAAAAATTGCAATCTCTGCTAAAATTAGAGGTAAAACAGCAGAAGAAATGAGTACGATTAAAATGATAGACAAAAGAATAAAAAAGGGAAAGCTTGATATAGAATTATGTGAAAGAGTTGTAATTTTCAAAAGCGGACCAAAAGAATGGAGGTTTGGACTTGACTTTGATAGCGAAGTTGAGGCAATGGAAAATTTACTTCAAAAAGATTTCAAAATGACAACGAGTTGTTTCTCAGAAAATGGGATTCTAAGAATTGCGTTTGAATATTAAACTGTAAAATCTTGCAGTTTCTTTTTTTTGGCTAAGATTTAAGTTGATTAAAATCAATCTTAATAATTTAAATTTAACACAGTTGTTATTTTGTGGCAATAAAATTTATTCTCTGAAAATGCTTAAATCAGATGAATTATAACCAAATAAAAAAAGCTGACAATTTGTTTGTCAGCGGTTTTGTTTTTAGTCCTTAATCACCTTTTCCCTCAACACTTTTTCCAACTTTCTAAAATCATTTTTAGTTCCATAAAATTCCCAGTCAACTTTTTTTGTAAGCATATTGCAATAGTCATAATATGCTTTTTTTGTTTTTATTAATTCTACGCTAAGGTTTTTTGAAATTTCCGTTAATTCTTTTTTGTCTTTTTTCTCATTCTTCTTATCAGACATTTTCTCAATTTCAAGATAACAATATCTGTCCGCTTCCACAAGCGAAACCAGAACACGATTTGGAAATTGAAAATTTGATGTTATTCTCTCACAGACCTTCGCGTAAAATCCGAATTGAGAGAAAATTTTGACCAGATCAATGAATTTATCATTAGAGATGCTTTGAGTATATTCGGTTCTGTTATGAGAATGATAATCTCCCTTCTTCACAACCACCTCTGATTTCCCGTCTGTTATTCTGACTTTAAGATCAAATGAATCTTTATTGCAAGTTCCAAAAAACATAACTGAAACCCTCTCAGTTGTTGATATCAACTTCCCTCGCACTTCAAGCTTTTTGAAAAGCAAATCAAAATCTTCTTTTTTAATTATTGCTCTGAGTTCTAATTCTATGTTTTTTGACATGATTTTAGAGTGAGTTTGTTTGTGTTTATATTTTTTTATTGGTAAGATTTTCTTTTCTTGATTTCTGTGAAATCAATTTTTAAACATCACCGTTTTTCATCAGATTCATTCATATGTTTCTATTTATTTCTTTTCTAATATATTCAACTACACATAACTTTACTGTCAAGCCAAAATTTACCTTTACAAAATGACATTATAGAGATATATTACAAATAACATTCGTTTTAAATGGAGGAAATGTAACATGAGTAAACCAACTATAAAAAATAGTACAGTAGTAGCTTTAAACCATTGGACCAAAATTATAAAAGAAGACCTATTGTATGAAAGTGGTAATACAGGAGAATATTTGATAGTTGAAAGAGATATTGCTGTTGGAATTATACCGCTTTTCATAAAGAACAATGAACCATATACCGCTATGGTTAAGCAATATAGGCACCCAATAAACATTGAGGTGTTTCAATTTCCAATGGGTAGTTTAGAAAAAGGTTGTGATTCAAAGAAACATGCTATGGATGAATTAAAACAAGAGACAGGTCTTAAAATGGGTAAAATAACTACGCTTAAGGAGTATTATGTAGAACCCAGGTCTTAGCAGACAAAAATGTGTTGTATATCTTGCAGAAAACTTAATCAAACAAGAATGCCAAGAGCTTGAAGAGACCGAAAGTGGAATGACCGTTCATCTTATGCCAGTCAGCAAACTTTCAGATATGATTGATAGCGGTGAAATATGTGATTCGTGGGGCATAACTCAGGTTTACCTGCTTTTAAACCATTTGAAACAACAAAAATAAAAAGGAGGAGAGACCTTGAGATAAATATATTATATGTTTACCTCTTTTTTTATTTAGATTTCAAAACTTTAAGCAGAGGTCCTTTAAAATCAAATTTAACATTATAAGTAGTATATCCCTCATTTACTAACGCGTTTTTAACTTTTTCACATTTGCCTTTCTTGCAATGCAGAAAAATAAAACCTCCACCACCCGCTCCGGCAATTTTACCACCACTCACTCCATTTTTAAATCCTATTGAAAACAATTTATCAATTTTCTTGTTTGTCATACTATAATGTAAGTTCTTTTGATTATTGAAAATATGATTAAGCAAACATAGGATTTATAATGTAAGATTGATATAAAATATCCTGTTTCTTTCGCACCTC
>Ga0209013_10003006_pt1 | contig 15122 bp, 12 predicted proteins | sample Cruoilmetagenom2_FD_187291 | JGI IMG/M metagenome (GOLD analysis project Ga0209013, IMG submission 187291) | Oil polluted marine microbial communities from Coal Oil Point, Santa Barbara, California, USA - Sample 2 (SPAdes) (version 2) | ecosystem: Environmental > Aquatic > Marine > Oil seeps ... | reverse complement strand
TTCTACGAGTTTACTATAAACACCTTGTTTATCGAGAAGCTCTTGGTGTTTACCTTGCTCAACAATTTTCCCCTTTTGCATGACTACAATAGTATCGGCATTTTGTATGGTAGAAAGCCTGTGAGCAATAACAATAGAAGTTCTATTTTTCATCATATTTTCTAGAGCTACTTGTACAAGACGTTCGCTTTCAGTATCTAAAGCTGAAGTAGCTTCATCTAGAATCATGATTGGTGGATTTTTAAGTACTGCCCTAGCAATACTTAAACGTTGTTTTTGTCCTCCAGATAATTTATTTCCAGAATCTCCAATGTTACTTTCTATTCCGTTAGGTAGGTCTTTTACAAATTCCCAAGCATTAGCAATTTTAAGAGCTTCAATTATATCATCATCTAAAGCATCTTCTTTACCTAAAAGAATATTGTTTTTTATAGTATCGTTAAACAATATTGAATCTTGAGTCACTAAGCCCATTAAATCTCGAAGCGATTGTTTAGTAAAATCTCTAATGTCTTGCCCATCGATTTTAATACTTCCTTTATTAACATCGTAAAAGCGAGTCACTAAATTTGCAATAGTACTTTTTCCGCTACCAGATTGTCCAACAAGAGCAAGGGTTTTTCCTTTGGATACATTTATTGAAAAATCTTTTAATACGTTTTCATCTTCATATTTAAACGATACATTTTCTAGAGCGATGGCATTTGTGAATTCTTTTTTATTAATGGCATTTGGTTTGTCTTTTAGAGGAGAGGTTGTATTTAATATCTCTAACACACGCTCGGCAGCAGCATTTCCTTTTTTAACACTATAACTAGCCTTACTTATTGCTTTAGCAGGCGTTAGGATGTTATAGGCAAGTCCCATATAAACAATAAAAAAACTAGCATCTAAAGTTTTTTCTACGAGTACCATTTGCCCACCATACCATAACAACACTGAAATAACTGTTATGCCAAGAAACTCGCTAGTTGGACCAGCTAAATTTTTACGATTCAATAAAGTGTTAGAGAAATTATAGAAACGTGTGGTTGATGCTCTAAATTTTCTACCAAATATGTTTTCAGAATTAAAACCTTTAATAACTTTTAATCCTCCTAGAGTTTCTTCAATAATAGATAGAAATAAGCCTTGTTCTTTTTGAACCTTGTCTGATTTACGTTTTAATGATTTACCTATTAAAGAAATTATAAATCCAGAAACAGGAATAAAAATGAATACAAATAAAGTGAGTTTAGCACTAATTAAAAACATAGCTAGAACTGTAAATATAATCATGAGAGGTTCTCTAACTATGAGTTCTAGTATTGATAAGAAGGAATGTTGAATTTCTAACACATCAGTAGATATTCGAGCCATAATATCTCCCTTACGTTTTTCAGAGAAATAGGAGAGTGGCAAATCTATTATTTTATCATAAAGGTCATTTCTTATATCTTTTAAAACGCCATTTCGTAAAAAAGTAATAAAATACATAGCCAAATAATTGAATACATTTTTAAGCAAAAACATGCTTACTACTAGTATTACCATAAAAATTAACACATCTTCATGACCTTGATTAGCTTTTTGTGTAACAAAATAGTTTAAGTAATCTTCAGCATAGTTTTTTAATCCAGAAATACCTTCCCAAATGGGTTTAGTGTCAATTTGTTTAGACTTATCAAATAACACATTTAGCATTGGAAACAACGAAACCATAGCAAGAGTACCAAACAATGCGTAAAAAATATTTGAAATAATATTTAAAATTGCATAGCCTTTATAGGGCATTGCAAAGCGTAGTATTTGCTTGAAATAATTCATTAATTAAGTTTCATGTCTTTAATTATAGCATCTATTTTAGTTTCTAATTTAACATTGGTTTTAGTAAACTCAGTAACTGAATCTAAAGTAGTATTTACGCTAATATAAAACTTAATTTTTGGTTCGGTCCCACTTGGTCGTAAAGCAATTTTACTTCCATCTTCAGTATAGTAAATAAGAACATTAGATTTTGGGATATCTATAGATTCTTCTTCGCTAGAAATCATGTTCTTTGCTATTGATGTTTGGTAATCTTCAAGCATCATTACTTTAGAACCATTAATTGTAGTTAATGGGTTTTCTCTAAAATTAATCATCATTTGGTTGATTAATGTAGCACCTTCTATACCTTTTTTTGTTACCGAAATTAAACGCTCTTTATAAAAGCCATGCTTTATATAAAGTTGAATTAATTCTTTATAAAACGAACTTCCTTTTGCTTTGGCTTGAGCTGCAATTTCACAAGCTAAAAGTGTTGTAGTTACAGCATCTTTATCTCTTACAAAATCGCCAACCATAAACCCAAAACTTTCCTCGCCACCACCAATAAAATCAAGCTCAGAAAAATCTTTAATCATTTTAGCAATCCATTTAAAGCCTGTTAGTCCAATCTTACATTCTACATTAAAAGCAGCTGCTAAATCAATCATCATTGGTGTAGAAACTATTGTAGAGCCAATAAATTCTTTCCCATGAATTTTATCTTGATTTTCCCATTGCTGTAATAAAAAATTGGTCATCATTACCATGGTTTGATTTCCGTTAAGCAAAATCATGTTATTATCTAAATCACGAACAGCTACACCAACGCGGTCGCTATCAGGATCTGTACCAATAACAATATCACCATCTACTTTTTCAGCTAATTCTAATGCCATTTTTAAGGCAGCTGGTTCTTCAGGATTAGGAGATTCTACAGTTGGGAAATCACCATTAGGAACTTCTTGTTCTTTTACAATATTGACACTACTATAACCAGCACGTTTTAAAGTTTCAGGAATTATAGTGATTGATGTGCCATGTAGCGGCGTGAATACAACATTTAAATCTTCTTTAGCTTTTGCTGTGGTATTAAAACTTCCGTTTTTAACTGAAGCATTTATAAAAACATCATCAGTTTCTTTTCCTAAGAAATTAATGAGATTTTCGTTAGCTTCAAATTTAATTTCGGAATATTCTAAATGATTTATTTCTTCTATAACTTCTGAATCTTGAGGAGGTACTAATTGTCCACCATCTTGCCAATACACTTTATACCCATTATATTCTGGTGGATTGTGAGATGCAGTCAAAACAATTCCACAGTGGCAATTAAGGTGCTTTAATGAGAATGATAACTCTGGAGTAGGACGCATATCTTCAAATAAAAACACTTCTATATTATTTGCCGAAAAGACATCGGCAACGAGTTTTGCAAATGGTTTACTATTATGTCTGCAATCAAATGCTATAGCTGCTTTAAGTTTTTCGTTTGGAAAACTTTTGTGCAAGTAATTACTTAATCCTTGAGTGTTTTTTCCAAGTGTGTACTTATTAATTCGGTTTGTGCCGATGCCCATTATACCTCTCATGCCACCAGTTCCAAACTCTAAATCTTTATAAAAACTTTCTTGAAGTTCTTTTGGGTTAGAAATTATTAAATCGTTAATATACTCTTGTGTTTCTTCATCAAAAGCAGGAGTTAGCCATGTACTAACTCTATCTAATAATTCATTGTTATTATCTTTCATATAGAAATAATTATGCTGCAAAAATAAACATTTAGGCAGTTGTAAATATGTAAAAAGAAGTTAATTTGGAAGAGTGATTTATAAATTTAATTCATCTTTAACTAAATAACGATTTTTGTCACGTTGTGATTTAAGAATAATTTCGCCTAAAAAACCAGCTACAAAAAATTGAGTTCCAATAATCATTGTTACCAGCGATATATAAAATTGTGGTCGATCTGTAATTAATCTACCAAGCGGATGAAAGAAAATTTTGTCAATACCTAAATAGATAGCAAAAGCAAATCCTATTATAAACATAATGACTCCTAATGCACCAAAAAAATGCATTGGTCTTTTACCAAATTTTGAAATAAAAGAAATCGTCATTAAATCTAAAAAACCATTAATAAATCGTTCCATACCAAATTTTGTTTTGCCATATTTTCTGGCTTGATGCTGCACTATTTTTTCACCTATTTTAGAAAACCCTTCATTTTTTGCTAATACTGGAATGTATCGATGCATTTCACCATTTACATCAATGTTCTTTATAACTTGACTTTTTAATGCTTTTAAGCCACAATTAAAATCATGTAGTTTTACTCCAGATGTTTTGCGAGCTGCCCAATTAAAAAGTTTAGAAGGTAAATTTTTTGCAATTATCGAATCGTATCTTTTCTTTTTCCATCCAGATACTAAATCGTAATTTTCTTCGGTAATCATTTTGTAAAGCTCTGAGATTTCCTCTGGATTGTCTTGTAAATCGGCATCCATAGTAATAATAACGTCACCTTCAGCTTTTATAAAACCAATATGTAAAGCTTGAGATTTACCATAGTTTTTTAAAAACTGGATCCCTTTTACGTTGGCATTTTTTTTTGAAAGCAGCTCTATAGTTTGCCAAGAGTCATCTGTACTGCCATCATCAATAAAAATGATTTCGTACGAAAAATGATTGGATAGCATAACTTTTGCAATCCAATCATGTAGTTCGTTTAAAGACTCTTGTTCGTTAAGTAGTGGTATAACTACAGATAGATTCATTTAAAGGATGTCTATATTTAATACCAAAAATAAAGAAATTATTCTGTTTCAGGATTTTTTTTCATTATAGCCGAAACTATTAAACCAATAACAGCAAAAAACACTAAACTTTGTGCTAGAGATTTTAGTTGTGTGCCAAAACCGAATGTATCTTGACTTTCAATATTGTCAACTGCTTCCGCCACGGATTCAGCTGGAGCTCCCATTCCCTCCATAAAATTTATAGTTTTCTCAACAATAAGTTCTTTAAGTGTGTTAGCTGCATCTGGGTCAATAAAATTAAATATAATAATAGATACTGCTGTACTTATCAAAATACCTATCGCAACTGTTATAAAATATGATGAAAACGCTTGTTTAAAGCTTAGAAACCCATTTAATAAGCTTTTAGATTTTGCAGTTGAAATAATTCCAAGTACAATAATAATAATTGGTAAGAGTAAAAGGGTAAGCCAAAAGTTTACTAACAATTCTAGATTTAAAGCATATCCTAGAACCGTAAATAAAGCTAATATAGCTCCTAAGTAAAGACCGTAATTAATTGCATTAGACTTAATTGAATTTTCCATGTTTATTGAATTTTGGTTATATGTTTAGTTAGTAAACAAAGATACGAAAACGTTACACTTTATTCCTGTGATTCAAGCTGAATTTGTTTAACTAAAACAAGAATCTTGCTAATTGAATTTACCTTAAAATAATTTTATAGATAATGCATTGTTATTTTATAAAAAATACTTAAATTTGCAGCTCGAAAAATGTAACGATTATAAAGTTTAAGCGATGAAAAAAGGTATACATCCAAAAAATTATAGATTAATAGCTTTTAAAGACATGTCTAATAACGATGTATTTTTAGCTAAATCTACTGCAAATACAAGCGAGACAATAGATGTTGATGGTGTTGAGTATCCATTAGTTAAGATGGAAATTTCTAGAACGTCTCATCCTTTTTATACTGGTAAATCTAAATTAGTAGATACTGCTGGTCGTATTGATAAGTTTAAAAGCAAATACTCTAAATTTAAAAAGTAATTTAAGAGTATATAAATATTTCATTAAAGCCTTTCAATTATTGAAAGGCTTTTTTATTTTGTAAAAGTTTTATAAAATGTAACTTTGAATACTCAATATTAAATCTATGAATTACATTCTTTTTGATGGACCTTCACGTAACAACTTGTTGCCATTTACATTTACGCGCCCTGTTGCAGATTTGAGAGTTGGTATTTTAACCATTAGAGAAAAATGGGAAAAATTTCTTGGGAGTACAACTACTACAATTACCGAAGATTATTTGTCAGATAAATATCCAATGGTAGAGATGGAAGAAAATATAATGATAAATGCATCCTATTTACCAAATAATAAACTAATAAAATTTATAAAAGACTTAAAAGAAAATCAAGCCATTTATGATGGTGAGGATGTTATTGCTTTTTTTACTAAAGAAACTCAAGAAGAAATAGATTTTGAAATTTATGAATCTATCGAATTTGATAATGCTATTATAAAAATTGAAAACACTTGGGATATTTTCTCTAAAAATGGAGAAGCTATTGAATCTGATTTTAGTTTGTTAACAAAAGGTAGAGAGTCGCAACCAATACCTGAGACTATACAATGTATTAACTCTTCACAGATTTTTATAGAAGAAGGTGCGAAAATAGATTTTTCAGTTTTGAATGCTTCTAACGGTTCAATTTATATTGGTAAGGATACTGAAATCATGGAAACATGTGCCATTAGAGGACCATTTGCACTATGTAACAATGCTGTCTTAAAAATGGGAACAAAAATTTATGGACCAACTACTGTTGGGCCTTATAGTACAGTTGGAGGAGAGGTTAAGAATTCTGTTGTTTTTGGATATTCAAACAAAGGTCATGAAGGATATTTAGGTAATTCAGTAATTGGAGAATGGTGTAATCTTGGTGCAGATACAAATAATTCTAATCTAAAAAATAATTATGCCGAAGTTCGCATTTGGGATTATATTTCAGAAGGATTTAAAAGAACTGGATTGCAATTTTGTGGTTTAATGATGGGTGATCATAGCAAATGTGGAATAAACACTATGTTTAATACAGGAACTGTTGTAGGAGTAAGTGCTAATATTTTTGGAAGTGGTTTTCCTAGAAACTTTGTGCCTAGCTTTAGTTGGGGAGGACATAAAGGATTTACTACCTTTTTAACAAAAAAAGCCTTTGAAGTAGCTAATGTTGTAATGGCTCGTAAAAATATTACATTAACAAATCAAGATATAAATATTTTAGAGCATGTGTTTGAAGAAACACAGAAGTATAGAAGAGATTAATATTTAATCAAACCCAATGAAAAAAGCAATCTACTTTCTCTTTTTTTTGATTAGCATTTTTGGTCATTCTCAAATAGAGAACTATAATGTTACAAATTTGAATATGAATGATGAAAAGCCTCATTTTGGTTTAATTGTAAATCAAGATAAAACTGTATTATTTGTATCATTTTTACTTAATAAAAAAGGGAAAATTGCAAAAGTTAAAGGAATTCCAACGTTAACGCTTTATAAAGGACAAAAAGAAGAAAGCGGAGAAATTATTAATGTAATCCCCTTAAAAATAGATGAAAAAATTGGTAAAATAACTTCTGCTACATTTAGTACAGATAGTAAGAAATTATATATCACAACTAACTATGGCAATAGAAAAGATAAACCCAAAGGAGTTAGTGCTACAAATTTTCATATAGAAGTTGGTGAGTTTGTTGAAGGTGTAGGTTGGACTAATTTTAAAGTATTACCTTTTTGCAAAACGAGATTTTCTTATGCACATCCAAGTATAAGTCCTGATGGAAAAACGATTTATTTTACTGCAAATATTAAAGGAGGAAAAGATACTACAAAAGGATCTTCAGATATTTTTAAAGTTGAAATTTTAGCAGATGGTACGTTTGGCGAACCTAAAAATTTAGGATATAAAGTAAATTCTTATAGCAAAGAAATGTTTCCTTTTATGAGTCAGGATAGCACTTTATATTTTGCCTCAAACAGACCTAATGGCTTTGGAGGCTACGATATTTATAAAAGTAAAATGAATAAAGACAAAACATTCGAGAAAGCTTCTAAACTCCCAAAACCTATAAATAGTAACAAGGACGATTTTTGTTTTATTATTGATGAGAATAATACTGGTTACTTGACTTCAAAAAGAACAGGAGGTAAAGGCGATGATGATATTTATTATTTTAAAAAAGAATAGAAAAGCACTTTAGTTAATAGAAACCAATTTTATCATATAATTTATTAGTTGTAAATTTGTTCGCTTGAAAAATTCGGAAATGAACACTAATAAAAAAGTCGCTTTTTACACTTTAGGCTGTAAGCTTAATTTTTCTGAAACTTCTACCATTGCTAGAAACTTTACAAGTGAAGGGTTTAATCGCGTCAATTTTTCAGAAAAGGCAGATATATATGTTATTAATACATGTTCGGTTACCGATAATGCAGATAAGCGTTTTAGATCTATTGTGAAACAAGCTCAGAAAGTAAACTCTAATGCATTTATTATTGCAATTGGCTGCTATGCACAATTAAAGCCAGAAGAATTAGCAGATGTAAATGGTGTAGATTTAGTTCTTGGTGCCACCGAAAAATTTAAAATTACAGATTACTTAAATGATCTTTCTAAAAACGATTTTGGAGAAATACATTCTTGCGAGATTGAAGATGTCGACTTTTATGTGGGCAGTTATTCAATTGGTGATAGAACACGAGCGTTTTTAAAAGTGCAAGATGGTTGTGATTATAAATGTACATATTGTACTATACCTTTAGCTAGAGGTATTTCTCGAAGTGATACTTTAGAGAATGTATTGCATAATGCTAAAGAAATTTCTAAACAAAATATTAAAGAAATTGTACTAACTGGAGTAAATATTGGTGATTATGGTAAAGGAGAGTTTGGAAATAAAATGCATGAGCATACTTTTTTCGAACTTGTTAAAGCTTTAGATAAAGTAAAAGGCATTGAGCGTTTGCGCATATCATCTATAGAGCCAAACCTTTTAAAAAATGAAACTATTGAGTTTGTTTCAAAAAGCAAAGTATTTGTACCTCATTTTCATATTCCATTGCAAAGTGGAAGCGATGAATTGCTAAAAAAAATGAAGCGTAGATATAATAAGGGCTTATATCTAAATCGCGTTTCTAAAATAAAGGATATGTTGCCACATGCTTGTATTGGTGTTGATGTTATAGTAGGTTTCCCTGGTGAAACTGAAGCTCATTTTTTAGAAACTTATAATTTTTTAAATGACTTAGATATTTCATATTTACATGTATTTACATATTCTGAAAGAGACAATACACTTGCTATTGAAATGGATGGCGTTGTAAATAAAAAGGATAGAGTAAAACGCAGTAAAATGCTTCGAGGCCTATCGGTAAAAAAGAGACGCGCTTTTTACGAAAGTCAATTAGGAACAATAAGAACTGTGTTGTTTGAAAGCGAAAATAAAGAAGGTTATATTTATGGATTTACCGAAAATTATGTAAAGGTAAAAACACCTTGGGATCCAGAATTGATAAATACACTACACAAAATTGAGCTTACTAAAATTGACGAAGATGGTTTGGTTCGACTAGAATTTAAAGAGGAATTTGTTGATCTTAATTTAAATTAGATTCTAATACCTACAGGAAGCATTCTTTTATATCTTCTGTTTTTTCTAATAAATTTTGCAATAGGAGGACTTGTAGGAACTACACTAATATTGCGTTCTTGAATATTTTCCATTACCAATTTTAAAAAATCTTCAGTAAAATTTTCATTATTAACTGTCTCAGGAATAATGAGTTTTGTTAAAAATATTTTTCTATCTTGAAGGGAATATTCAATTATTGCTAATTCGTCATCAGTCTTTAATTCGAATTGGCGTAAAAAAGAATTATCAATAAGGTCTGCTGCATCAATCATAATTAGTCTATTTTATTCAACGGAAGAAGCGCTATTTTTATAGCTTTGCATTACAAATTTACTAAAAAAAATGCTATTAACCATGTTGCTGAACCTTAATTACTTATAAATCAAGAGATGATACATGTATATTTTATGCCTGGAATGGCGGCAAATCCAACAATTTTTGAATATATTAAGTTGCCTAAAGACCGTTTTAAAACACATTGGTTAGAGTGGATTATTCCTAATCCAAACGAAAGTATTGCCAGTTATGCTGAAAGATTATCACAAAAAGTTGAATATGATAATAGTGTTTTAATTGGTGTTTCTTTTGGAGGAATCATGGTTCAAGAAATGAGTAAATTTCTAAAACTTAAAAAAATATTTATTGTTTCTAGTGTAAAATGTAGTAGTGAATTACCAAAACGTATGAAGATTGCTAAAAAAACCAAAGCCTATAAATTAATCCCTACACAATTATTGAGTAATGTTGAAGCTTTAGCAAAATACACATTTGGAGAAACTGTTGCAAAACGTGTAGAGCTGTATAAAAAGTATCTATCTGTTAACGATAAACGTTATCTAGATTGGGCAATAAAACAAGTAGTATGTTGGGAGCAAGAAAAACCGTTGCCAAATATAATTCACATTCATGGTGAAAAAGATGGAGTATTTCCTATATATAATATTAAAGATTGTATAAAAATAAAAGGCGGAACACATATTATGATAATTAATAAATATAAATGGTTTAACGAAAATCTTCCTAAACTCATATTAAGTTAAAATTAAGTGTTTTATGATATTTTTTTTTACATTTAAAGCAAATAAATTTTTTTGAAAATGAAGACAATTAAAAACATTTTGGCTATCGTTGGCTTATTAAGTTTATCTGGACTGTTTATTTTTGCTGTCCAAGATGCTCCGACTGACGAAAATTTAGAAAAAAAAATTATTAACGATTATAATGTATATGCATTAAATGTTCCAGATAATTTAGAATTTGCTGGAGAGCTTATGCCATTAAATAATCCTGATGTTTTAGAACGAATGGATAGAGAGTTGCTAGTAAATACCTATTGGCAATCTAATGGGTTATTAATGTTTAAGCGAGCCAATAAATACTTCCCAATCATAGAACCAATTTTAGCAAAAAATGGAATTCCAGATGATTTTAAATATCTTGCTGTAATTGAGAGTGGTTTAACTAATGCTGTTTCACCTGCACAAGCTAGAGGGTTTTGGCAAATTATGAAAGCAACAGGAAGGGAAAATGGTTTAGAAATTAACACCAATGTAGATGAACGATATCATCTTGAAAAAGCAACTGAGGTAGCTTGTAAATATCTACTTGACGCAAAAGAAAAGTTTGGTACTTGGACACTTGCAGCAGCGTCTTATAATGCAGGAATGGCTGGAGTTTCTAGACGGTTAAATAGCCAATCAGCCACTAATTATTATGATTTACTTTTAGGAGAAGAAACAGGACGTTATATTTTTAGAATTGTAGCTTTAAAAGAAATATTAAATAACCCTTCACAATACGGTTTTAACTTTAGATATAAAGATTTATATAATACAATTCCGACTTATCAAGTTTCAGTAGATACTGCGGTTACCAATTTTGTAGAATTTTCAAAACAATTTGGAATTAACTATAAGATATTAAAATTGCACAATCCTTGGTTAAGAGAACCACACCTTAATAATAAAACAAGAAAGCATTACTTAATTGAAATTCCAAAAGAAGGATATTATTCGATGCCGTAATATAATTAGCGTCTTCTTTGTTGTCGATGACCACCAAAATGTTGATTAGGCATTTGAGCCTTTTTCATTTGGTCTTTCATCATTTTAATTTGGTCTTTTAGCATGTCTCGTTTATCAAGCTTTTGAGCTTCTTGTAATAATTTATTGGCCTCTTGTTTACGCCTTTTACTAAATGCAATTCCAGCTAAATTTAATTTTGCCATTGCCAAGTCATGATCCATAGATAGACCTAACGATATAGCAGTTTTAAAATACTTTTCAGCTTCATTCATATTGGTTTGAGAAACCATAATGCCATTTAAGTAATTGTAATAACCTTGTTGCTTGGTAGTTAATGCGCTATTTGGATTTTTAATTTTATCTAACCATTTTTTTGCGCCATCAAAATCTTGCTTTCTTAGTTTTAAAAAAGACAATAAAATAAATTCGTTTTTAAAATAAAGAAATATAAAAATTGAGGATAATAAAATAAACATAATTCCATTGCCAATATATCCTTCATAAAATTGATAACCAGCGTAAGCAATAATTAAAACAGCTATAATAAGCTTTATATTTTTGTTATACATTTTTTCAGTTTAATTAAGAGAGTGCAAAGGTAGTAAAAACAATTAAAAATATTTTTAATTTTAGGTTTGTCAAAGTAAAAACTCTTTGTATATTTGCCCGCAGTTTTGAGAAAAACACAAAATTTTTTTTAGTTAAAAAAATAGACGATTTTTAAAGATATAAGATAATGAGTAAAAGAACGTTTCAGCCATCAAAAAGAAAGAGAAAAAACAAACATGGTTTTAGAGAAAGAATGGCATCAGTTAATGGTAGAAAAGTCCTTGCTCGTAGAAGAGCAAAAGGAAGAAAGAAAATATCTGTATCTTCAGAAATGAGACATAAAAAATAATGATTAACAATTGTTAATATATTAAAGGTGTTACTATAAGTAACGCCTTTTTTTATATCCGATTGATACTTATTTTTGAACAATTTTAAAGTAAACACTATCAATGCCAAAAAGAAAAAATCTTAACTCCATTTTAATTATAGGTTCTGGACCAATAATTATTGGGCAAGCTTGCGAATTTGATTATTCCGGAACTCAAGCACTTCGTTCACTTAGTGAAGATGGAATAGAAACAGTTCTTATCAATTCTAATCCTGCAACAATAATGACAGACCCTTCAATGGCAGACCATGTTTATTTACTGCCGTTGACAACAAAATCTATTATTAAAATACTTGAAGAGCACCCGCAAATTGATGCTGTTTTACCTACAATGGGAGGGCAAACGGCATTGAATTTGTGTATTGAAGCAGATGAAAAAGGTATTTGGAAAGATTTTGATGTAGAGATTATAGGCGTAGATATTGAGGCTATAAATATAACAGAAGACAGAGAAAAGTTTAGAACCTTAATGTTGGATATTGGTGTGCCAATGGCACCACAAGCTACAGCAACTTCATATCTAAAGGGTAAGGAAATTGCTCAAGAATTTGGGTTTCCATTAGTTATTAGAGCATCATTTACTTTGGGAGGTGCAGGAGCTTCTTTTGTTTATAAAGAAGAAGATTTTGATGAGTTATTAACTCGTGGTTTGGAAGTTTCTCCAATTCATGAAGTTATGATTGATAAAGCGCTGATTGGTTGGAAAGAGTTTGAATTAGAACTTCTAAGAGATAATAATGATAATGTTGTAATTATTTGTTCTATTGAGAATATGGACCCTATGGGAATTCATACAGGAGATTCTATTACAGTCGCCCCAGCAATGACCTTAAGCGATACGACATATCAAAAAATGCGCGATATGGCTATCCATATGATGCGTAGTATAGGTGACTTTTCTGGTGGTTGTAATGTGCAATTTGCAGTGAGCCCAGATGAAAAAGAAGATATTATTGCTATTGAAATTAATCCACGTGTATCACGTTCTTCTGCTTTAGCAAGTAAAGCAACAGGTTATCCTATTGCTAAAATCGCTGCAAAATTAGCTATTGGTTATACATTAGACGAACTAGATAATCAAATTACTAAATCTACTTCAGCATTATTTGAACCTACTTTAGATTACGTTATTGTTAAAATTCCACGATGGAATTTTGATAAATTTGAAGGAAGTGATAGAACTTTAGGACTTCAAATGAAATCTGTAGGAGAAGTTATGGGAATTGGACGCTCATTTCAAGAAGCACTTCACAAGGCAACACAATCTTTAGAAATTAGCAGAAATGGTTTAGGAGCTGATGGTAAAGGATATAAAAATTATGACCAAATTATTAGTAAACTAACTTATGCAAGTTGGGATAGGGTTTTTGTGATTTATGATGCGATACAAATGGGTATTCCTTTAAGTAGAATTCATGAGATTACTAAAATTGATATGTGGTTCTTAAAGCAATATGAAGAATTATATTATTTAGAAAAAGAAATTTCGAATTATTCTATAGATAATATTCAACGTGATTTATTATTAGAAGCTAAGCAAAAAGGATATGGTGATAGACAAATAGCTCACATGCTAAAATGTCTAGAAAGTCAAGTTTATAATAAACGTGATGAGATGAACATTAATCGCGTATTCAAATTGGTAGATACCTGTGCGGCAGAATTTAAAGCCCAAACCCCTTATTATTATTCAACTTTCGAAAATGAAGTAGAAACAGTTGATGGTAAGTGTTATTCTGATAATGAGAGTATAGTAACAGATAAGAAAAAAATTATTGTTTTAGGTTCTGGACCTAATAGGATTGGTCAAGGAATTGAGTTTGATTATTGCTGTGTGCATGGCGTATTAGCTGCTGCTGAATGTGGTTACGAAACCATTATGATAAATTGTAACCCTGAAACGGTTTCTACAGATTTTGATACAGCAGACAAGCTCTATTTTGAACCTGTATTTTGGGAGCATATTTACGATATTATTCGTCATGAAAATCCGGAAGGGGTTATTGTACAATTGGGAGGTCAAACCGCTTTAAAATTGTCTGAGAAACTAGATCGTTATGGGATTAAAATATTAGGAACATCATTTCAATCTCTTGATTTAGCAGAAGATAGAGGATTGTTTTCAAATCTATTAAAGGAAAATAATATTCCATATCCTCAATTTGATATTGCCACTACTGCAGATGAAGCTTCTGCAATAGCCGATGTATTAGATTTTCCAATTTTAGTTAGGCCATCATACGTTCTTGGTGGGCAAGGCATGAAGATTGTTATTAACAAACAGGAATTAGAAGAACATGTTGTGAGTTTACTTCGCAAAATGCCAGATAATAAATTATTGCTAGATCATTATTTAGATGGAGCCATCGAAGCAGAAGCTGATGCAATTTGTGATGGAGAAAATGTTTATATTATTGGTATCATGGAGCATATTGAGCCATGTGGAATACATTCAGGTGATAGTAATGCAACATTACCTCCTTTTAATCTTGGAGATCTAGTAATGCAGCAAATTAAAGATCATACTAAAAACATTGCATTAGCATTAAATACGGTTGGATTAATAAATATCCAGTTTGCTATAAAAGATGATATGGTGTATATTATTGAAGCTAATCCTAGAGCATCAAGGACAGTACCATTTATTGCAAAAGCATATCAAGAACCATATGTGAATTACGCAACTCAAGTTATGTTAGGTGAGAAAAAGGTAACGGATTTCGATTTTAAACCTCAATTAAAAGGATATGCCATTAAGCAACCAGTATTTTCGTTTAATAAATTCCCCAATGTAAATAAACAATTAGGGCCAGAAATGAAGAGCACTGGAGAAAGCATTTTATTTATAGATAGCCTAAAAGACGATCAATTCTATGATCTTTACTCTAGACGTAAGATGTATTTGAGTAAATA
>Ga0209013_10003005_pt1 | contig 15125 bp, 10 predicted proteins | sample Cruoilmetagenom2_FD_187291 | JGI IMG/M metagenome (GOLD analysis project Ga0209013, IMG submission 187291) | Oil polluted marine microbial communities from Coal Oil Point, Santa Barbara, California, USA - Sample 2 (SPAdes) (version 2) | ecosystem: Environmental > Aquatic > Marine > Oil seeps ... | reverse complement strand
CTGGAAAAGGTCCTGGACCAGGCTACCACCTACCAGGAATGGACGATTGCGGCACAAGCGCTGGATGAATTTGAAGGCAAAGACCAGTGGCGGCTTGATCCAAAATCAGATGAGTACGACTACCGCCTGCTTGCCTCGAGGGTCAGGTTGTTTCGAAAACTTCGCAAGGCGAATGACTATGACCAGATCATATTTCGCCTGCGCGAGGAATTGCACGGCAACATCGGCAACATGGCAAACCCGGCCCTGTACCAGCACGCGCTGAACGGCACCAAGAAACTGGTCAACAATTACATAGACGAGGTGACCGCATCGCTTAACCTGCTGTGCGACAGCACCGTCAGGACCATGCCACCCATGCGTAAACGACGCTTTATGAAACGGGCGGCCCGCAGTTTTGGACGATCGGCTCTCCTGCTCAGCGGCGGCGCATCGTTAGGCCTGTTCCACCTGGGTGTCATCGAAGAACTCCAGGCAGAGGGGATACTTCCCCGCGTGATTACGGGATCCAGCGCGGGATCAATCATTGCGGGCATCCTGGCCACGCACACCGACCTGGAACTTGAACAGATGTTCGAGCCTGGCCGTTTTGACTTCGAATGGAGCCGCATGTTCGGCCTGTACGACATGTTGAAGGGAGAAGGTGTACTGGATCAGAAATTGTTGCAGAAGTCCATCGATAAAAACATCCCGGAAATGACCTTTATCGAGGCGTATAGACACACCAGCCGTATTCTGAACATCTCGGTTTCCCCGGCTGACTCTCACCAGTTTCCCCGGCTGCTCAATTACCTGACTGCGCCAAATGTCCTGATCCGCAGGGCGGCCCTGGCCTCGGCTGCAATCCCCGGCTTGTTTCCCCCCGTTCAACTCAGGGCAAAAAACTTTGCGGGGAAATCCGTCGCCTACATGCCGCAAAACCGCTGGATCGACGGCTCGGTTCACGAGGATATTCCCAAGGAAAAAGTCAACCGGCTGCACAATATCAATCACTATATCGTCAGCCAGACGAACCCCTACGTGGTGCCTTTCCTGAACGAGGAAATTGAAGAAACCGGCCTGGTCCCGTTCATTCAGGACGTCATTCTCAAAGCGCCCATGGTGCAACTCGAACATTTCCTGGAACTGATCCACCAGCACTTCGACCTTCCGGGGCTCGGCTCGATCATCAAGAAAGCGCACGCCATGGTCAGCCAGAATTACAGCGGAGACATTACCATTTACCCCGAGCGGCACCTGATCAACATGAGTAAAATTTTCACCAATCTCGATCCGGATCAAGCAGCAAACATGATGCTCGAGGGCCGCCGCGCCACCTGGCCCAAAATCGAAAGAATCAGGAACACAACCCAGATCAGCCGGACATTCGACGACTGCCTGAAGCGGATGAGTGAAAGCTATCGCTATGTAAAGCGTTAACATAGCGCGATGAGCGAACAACGAAACATTGGCGGCAATGACGCGATTGTCGTCAAGTTCATGGCCAAGAAACTAAGCGCCGCAACCACACCCGCCTGGCGACGGCAATTACCCGACAGGGAAAGCAAATGGGGTCGTTGCCAATTTATATTTGACCCGGATTGCCCGGTCTATGACTGGCTGGCGGTCTACGATGACTTATCGCCCGTCGCGGGCGAGAAATTCTCGGAACGTATCGAGCCATTGGCCTGTCCCGCTGAAAACACCATCCTGGTCACGGCAGAGCCTTCCAGCATCAAGACCTACAGCTCGGGTTTTTGCCGGCAGTTCGGCGTGATTATTACCAGCCAGGAACCATGGGCCCTTGCCCATGAGCACATTGTGCGAACCCAGACGGCCTACCCCTGGTTTTACGGCCGCAGCGATACGGAAATGATGCCCTTTGATCAAATCGTGGACAATCCACCGCTGGATAAATCCAGGCTGATTTCAACGGTGTGCTCCAGCAAGCTGGGCCGCAAACACACCATGCACCGCGCCCGTTTCGAATTTACTGAGCGGCTGGTAAAAGAGCTGCCGGAAATTGACCGCTTCGGGAAAGGCGTGCGCTATCTCAACGACAAGTCCGAGGTGCTGGATTCCTACCGTTATCACGTTGCCATTGAAAACGACAGCGTACCTGATTATTTCACCGAAAAACTGGTGGATTCCTTCCTGGGCCTGGCTCTGCCGTTCTATTTTGGCTGCACCAATACCGCGGACTATTTTCCGCAAGAGAGTTTCATCCCAATCGATATTTTCGATTTCGAAGGGTCGATAAATACCATTCGCCGCGCCATCAGGGCCAAGGAGTATGAAAAACGTTTACCCTATATCCAGGAAGCCCGGCGGCGCGTGCTTGAAGAACACAACCTGTTTGCCCTGCTTTCGCGGGAAATCGAAAAACGCCATGACCCAGCCAGCGAGGGCGCCAGTGTGAGCAGTGCAGGCGTCGAGCTTTACAGCCGCCGCGCCTTGCGCAACAGCAGCACAAAGCACTTCCTGCGCACAATTTATGAAAAATACCGCCTGAAAAGATTGCAGGCGAAGCGAAGAGACTCATGACAAATTCACAGAGAATTCTTATCACCGGCGGAGCGGGCATGATCGGCTCCAGGCTCACCAGGCGCCTGACCGGACTCGGTCACCAAGTCATTGTGGTCGACAATCTGTGGCGGGGGAAAAAGGAATACCTGCACGACAGCAACGGCGAACCGGTCATCGACCTCGAAGAAAATCTGCACATCCTGGACCTTGCTGTTCCGGGCCAGATCGATGCATTGCTCGACGGAGTCGACTACGTCTTTCACCTGGCGGATATCGTTGCGGGTATCGGCTATGTGTTCAAGCACCAGGGTTCGATCTTCCGGCAAAATTTGCTGATCAATTCCAATGTGATTGATTCAATCCGGAACCATCCCGTCAAGGGGTTGGTATACGTAGGAACAGCCTGCAGTTTTCCGCAGGATAAACAGACAGGCGTAGATGCGGCGCCCCTGGTGGAAGAAGACATCTATCCCGCCTGGCCCGAATCCGCATACGGCTGGAGTAAACTGATGGGGGAATACGAATCCTTCCTGCTGGCCGAAGAGTTCGGCATTCCGGTTTCAGTACTCAGCTTGCACAATGTCTACGGCGCTCCCTGCGATTTCAGTCCCGAAAGCAGCCAGGTGATCCCTGCACTGGTGCGCAAGGCCATTGAATTTCCCGATCAACCGTTCGTGGTGTGGGGCAGCGGCGCACAAGGTCGTGCTTTTGTGCACGTAAACGACGTCGTGGACGCGTTGCTGTCCACCCTGGAAAGCGGATTTGGAAAAGGCGTGATCCAGATCGGCCCGGATGTCTGCATCTCGATCAGGGAAATTGCCGAGACCCTGGTGGAAATTTCCGGCAAGGACATAACGATCAACTACGACCGGAGCAAACCCGAAGGGGACCGGGGGCGCTGTGCAGATTACAGCAAGGCCAAAAGAATTCTTGGCTGGGAGCCACAAACCAGCTTGCGGGACGGCCTGGAAGAAACTTACCGCTGGATTGAAGCCCAATCACCTTGAAGGAGTACTAGGCTGTAATGCGGGTTTTGTATATCACCAAGAACAGCGACCGGCCGGAATCGGCCACGATCATCGGTTTACGCGAAGCCGGGGTCTCGCCAATCGTCATGGCCGATCTGCGGTCCGCGCACGTGCAGCGTATCCGTGATGCCGGCATTCCCGTGCTGGATATCCCCCTGGATCGCAAATTCGACCGCGAGGCGCTGAAAGTGATCCGCGAGACCATCCTTTCGAGCAAAATCGACATCGTTCACGCCTACACTAATCGCACCGTGCTGCACATGGTGCTGGCCACTCGCGGCCTGCCGGTGAAACTGGTTGCCTACCGTGGCGTGATTGGAAACGTCAGTTGGCTGTCGCCTTTGTCATGGTTGCGGTTTCTGAACCGTAGAATCACCCGGATTATATGTGTGGCAGAGAAAATCCGGGAGTATTTGCTGGGTTTGCATTTCCTCGGGTTCGCCCTGGACCCGGAAAAGGTGGTGACCATCAACAAGGGCCATGACCTGTCCTGGTACACGGCCAATCCGGTGGACTTGTCCCGGTTAGGTATCCCGCATGACGCCATGGTCGTGACTTGCTCTTCTCGCTTGCGGCCACGCAAAGGCCTGTGGGAACTGGTGCGGGCATTGGGTGAAACAGACTCCCGCAAAAACATCCATCTCCTGTTTCTCGGGCATGAGGGCAGCGATTCACTGCGCGAGGAGGTGGGAAAGCTGGAACATCCTGAGCGCGTGCATTTCGCAGGATTCCGCAAGGACGCGCCGGCCATTATGGCGGCCAGCGATGTGTGCGCCTTGCCGGTACTGGATGGGGAAGGATTATCCCGTGCCGTAATCGAAGCCATGGCCTATGGCGTCCCGGCCATCGTTACGCCGGTCGGGGGTAATACCGAGCTGATCGCACACGGTGAATGCGGGCTGGTTGTACCGGTTGGTGACGTGCCGGCTCTTGCCCGGGCAATGGAGAAACTCTACGATGATCCGGTACTGCGGCAAGGTTTTGGCGAAAACGCCAGGTCCCGCATCGCCACGCATTTCAGGAATGAAGATACAGTCAGCAAAACCCTGAGCCTTTACCAGGAAATCCTGGCCGGCTAAGAACAGTGCAAAAGCAGGCACGAAACCAGGCATGAAACGATACCTGTTTTATATTGAATATGATTACTGCTACGGGGTTTTGCGGCCCCTGCAGGCCGCCATTCGCCGGCGCGGCGGGGAAACCGCCTGGTTACCCGTCGGCCCTGAGATCAACACCGGCTTTTTACACCCCGATGAACGCCAATTCAAACATGTCTCTGAGGCCATCGAATGGAACCCTTATGCGGTGCTGGTGCCCGGCAATGAAGTACCGTCTTTCCTGCCGGGCCTGAAAATAGAGGTGTTTCATGGTCTGAACTCAGGCAAGCGCCGCCGCCGCGACGGGGTTCAATATCACTTTATCATTCGTGGCCTGTTCGACCTTTATTGCACCCATGGCCCGAATACGACCAACCGTTTCGAGGAACTGGCCGCGAAGTCCGGACACTTTCGCGTGGCGCAAACCGGATGGCCAAAGCTGGACCCCCTGTTCGACGGAACCTGCCCGGGGGGCAAGGAAGACCGGCCGGTAATCCTTTTTGCCTCGACTTTTTCACCACGCCTGACCGCGGCGCCGCATGTACTGGAAACCATCAAATCTCTGGCGGATAAGGGCCGGTGGAAATGGCTGGTGAACATGCACCCCAAGATGCCTCCTGAAATCGTAAAAAGCTACCGCGCTATCGAGGGGGAGAACCTCGAATTCGCCGAGACCGACGACATAATACCCCTGCTGGCCCGGGCCAATGCCATGTTATGCGACACCTCTTCGATTCTTTCTGAATTCCTGGTCCTGCATAAACCGGTGGTCACGTTCCGGACAGCCCGGCCGGCGGATTACCTGATCGATATTCAACGACCCGATGAAATCGAATCAGCCCTGGAGCAGGCCCTGGGCCATCCCCCCCGGTTGATGGAACACATCCGGCGCTATGCTGAAGAAACGCATCCCTACCGGGATGGAAAATCCAGCGAGCGCACGCTGGATGCAATTGACGCTCTGGCTGAAAGCGGTCTGCAGGGACTAAAGCGCAAGCCGCCCAACCTGCATCGCCACTGGAAAATGCGCCGGCTGCTGGACTACCACAAGTTCCCAGCGGGGAACGGCTAAACCCGGCCATGGGTGGACCCGGGTGCGGGTCAGTGCAAGCCCATCAGGACACGCATATGCGTCTCTACGCACCGGGCTAAACTATTCAATTCGTAACCTCCTTCCAAAACCGAAACGATTCGGCCCGAAGCGAAAATCTCGGCTAGCTGCACAATCTGCTCAGTCACCCAACGAAAATCAGCATCGGTCAGACCGACATCCGACATATCATCATCCTGGTGCGCGTCAAAGCCTGCGGAGATGAATATCATTTCGGGCTGGAACCGCTCCAGCGCGGGCAGCCAATGATCACTCACCGCAGTGCGGAATTCAGCACCTCTTGCCGTGGCCTCCAGGGGAACGGAGACGTTCCGGTCACTGTCTTCCGGCAGGGGCGTGTAAGGGTAAAACGGGTGCTGAAAAGTTGAACAATAAAGCACCCTGTCGTCATCAAGAAAAATTTCTTCAGTCCCATTGCCCTGGTGGACATCGAAATCGACGATGGCCACTTTCTTCACGCCATGCGCTTCCAGTGCATGGGCTGCACCGACAGCAATATTGTTATAAATACAAAACCCCATTGCCCTTGCGCTTTCCGCATGATGTCCGGGGGGTCGCACACAGCAGAAGGCATTCTTCAATTTGTCATTCATCAACAGATCGACTGCTGATACCACTGCACCTGCCGCCCGTTTGGCAGCCTGCAGCGTACCCGGGCTTATCACCGTGTCCGGATCGAGATATGCATACCCTTGTTGCGGCATCATCGCTTCCACGGTTTCCAGATGCCCAGCGGTATGCACCCGTAAAAGCTGACCCTGCGAGACTTCAGGGGCTTCGATTCTCCTGATGAAATCGGAAAGCCGGGAAGAGATGAGTTTATCTTCAATCGCGGACATCCGACGGGCGCTTTCCGGGTGCCCCTCACCGGTATCATGGGCGTGGTAATCCGGGTGGCTGATGTATGCGGTACTCAACGGTTAAGCCTCTTCTTTAAATTGTCTGCAGTTTAGTATATTTGTCCGGGACATGAGCGGAGATTTGGGCTAAATTGGGGGGATGAACACTCACTATTTGGCATCGCTATTCACACCACAAAAAATTGTACTTTTCGGGGCAAGCGACAGAAAAGACTCTGTCGGCGGAGTGGTGTTCCAGAATCTTCTTTCTTCGGGCTATCAAGGTCAAGTTTATGCGATCAACCCAATGCACGAAACGGTGCAGGGGAAAAAAGCCTTTGCATCCCTGGGTGAGATTGGCGAAACGATTGACCTGGCGGTGGTAGCCACGCCTGCCAGCACAATTCTCGACATAGTCGAAGCTTGCGGTGAACACGGTATCAAGATGATGTTGATCCTGTCAGCAGGTTTTCGTGAATCGGGACAGGAAGGCCGGCAGTTGGAAGACCGGGTAACCGAACTGGTCAGACGCTATGGCATTCGATTGATGGGTCCCAACTGTCTTGGCATTATCCGACCGGACAAACATCTCAACATCACTTTTGGACACAATGTCGCCAGGCCCGGTAACCTGGCCTTTGTCTCTCAGTCCGGTGCAATCTGCACAGCCATTCTTGATTGGGCGGAAACGAATGACATCGGTTTTTCAGCGGTTGTTTCCACTGGAATTGGTGCGGATCTTGATTTTGGCGACTATCTTGACTTCCTGATCTCAGATCCCCTGACCAAGAGCATCCTGCTTTATATCGAAGGTATAACGGATTCCCGGCGATTCATGAGCAGTCTGCGCGCGGCCGCACGCATCAAGCCCGTCATCGCTTTGAAAGTAGGCCGTCACCTGGCCGGTGCTGAAGCTTCCATGTCGCACACCGGTGCGTTGGTAGGAAGCGATGAAATCTTTTCAGCCGCTCTTTCGCGTTCAGGTGTACTGCAGGTTGAAAGCATCGGTCAACTTTTCGCTGCCGCCAAGGCGCTCTCCTCTTCACGTTACCGTGAAGCATCTGAACGCCTGGTGATCATTACCAATGGTGGTGGTCCTGGAGTGATGGCGGCTGACCGGGCGACCGATCGGGGAATTGAGCTGAGCGCCCTGAGCACGGAAACCATCACTGCGCTGAACGGGGTATTGCCGGAGGTCTGGTCGCACGGTAATCCGGTGGACATCATCGGTGATGCACCACCGGAGCGTTACCGGGCAGCGATAGACATCTGCCTTGCAGACCCCGGTGTGGATGGCGCCATTGTCATCCTTACGCCCCAGGCCATGACACAACCCGCACAAGTGGCTGAGGCGTTGATCAAATCAGCAGAAAAAAACAAGAAGCCCATATTGACCAGTTGGATGGGAGGTCAGCAGGTTGCAGAGGGCCGGCAATTGCTCAAAAAAGCCCGCATACCGGATTTCAGCATGCTGGAAAATGCGGTGGACGCTTTTTCGTTTATCGGAACATACAACAGAAACCAGCGCTTGTTGTTGCAAACGCCCGCAAAACTGACCAGCGGCCAGGAGCCACCGGATATTGTGGGGGCCCGTCTCATTATAGAAGGCGTTTTGACCGAACGGCGCAAGATCCTGACAGAGCCGGAGTCCATGGCGGTGTTGACTGCATTCCGAATTCCATCCGCACAAAATGCAATTGCCCATACGGCCAACGAGGCCTTGATCGTCGCTGAATCCATTGGTTTCCCCATTGCCATGAAGGTACTGTCCACCGACATTTCTCATAAATCTGATGCCGGGGGGGTGAGGCTGAACATCAACACAGCCCAGGAGGTAAGAGGCGCCTACCGTGAACTGATCGACCGGGTAAGGATGAAATTACCGGATGCAAATATTTCAGGAGTGACGGTAGAGAAAATGTATCGCAACCCAAACGGCCGTGAATTGATGATTGGCATCATTCGGGACCCGGTTTTTGGTCCGGTCATCAGCTTCGGCAGTGGTGGTACGATGGTGGAAGTCATGCAAGACTCGGCTATTTCATTACCCCCGCTTAACCGCCGGCTGGCCCGGGATCTCATTGACCGCACAAAAGTGTCGCGCATGCTGGCCAGCTTCCGGCACATGCCCGCGATCAACATGGAACTGTTAATCGATATTTTGCTGCGCGTATCCAACATGGCATGTGAATTGCCGTGGATCCGGGAAATGGATATCAACCCCTTACTTATGGATGAAAACGGGGCCGTGGCCGTGGATGCCCGAATTCTCGTAGGTTACCCGAAGCCGTCTACGGACCCTTATAATCACCTGGCCATTCATCCTTATCCCGCCCACCTGGTCACCCGGGTCCAGTTGAATGACGGGACTGATATCATCATCAGGCCCATCCGGCCCGAAGATGCAGAGATCGAACAGCAATTCATTCGCAGCCTCTCCGCCAAGTCAAAATATTTCCGGTTCATGAATACGATTCAGGAACTGAGCCTGGAAATGCTGGTTCGCTTCACCCAAATCGATTATCACGACGAAATGGCCCTGATTGCGGTTAAACCCGATGGCGATAACGAGGAAGAAATTGGCGTCGTTCGTTACATGACCAACCTGGACAAAAAAAGCTGCGAATTTGCCCTGGTCGTTTCAGACAAGTGGCAAGGCAGAGGAATCGCTCATCACCTGATGCAGAAGCTGATTGAAGTCGCCCGCGACAGGGGACTTGAAATGATGGAAGGCCAGGTACTGGGCAATAACATCAAGATGCTCGCTTTGATGGCTTCGCTGAATTTCCGGATAAACAATGACCCCAGTGACACCAGCCTCAAATTGGTGGAGCTTCGTCTAAATTGATCATTGGCAAGGGGCTGAAGCGCACATAATGTTAAGCAGCCGGCAATTCGATGAATTCATTGCGCAACACCGGCTGCCGGACAAGTTTCGGGACCTGATCAGGCTGCATTACCTGCCACTGGCCTCGTGGGTGGAGTCACAACATCAGCCGGATGAGGCCCTGTTCGTCGGAATAAACGGGGCGCAGGGCACAGGGAAGTCGACGCTTGCCGCCTTTTTACGCCTAGCACTCGAGCAGACCGCCAACTGGCGCGTAGTAGTTTTATCAATCGATGACTTCTATCTGACCAGGGCAGAGCGCGAAAAACTGGGCGAACATATTCACCCCTTGTTGGAGACCCGGGGGGTTCCCGGCACGCACGATATGCAAATGCTCGCCACTTGCATTGAGCAGCTCAAAAATCCCGGTTCAGAAAAAAGCCTGGCTTTGCCGCGCTTCGACAAATCGCGGGACGAGCGTGCCGATCCCGATTCCTGGCCCCTTGTCAGCGGGCCGGTCGACCTGATTATTCTCGAGGGATGGTGCGTCGGCTGCACTCCCCAGTCTGGCGACGAATTACTGGAGCCGATCAATTCACTGGAACGCGAAGAAGACGCATCGGGCGAATGGAGGCGTCATGTAAACGATCAGATCAAAGGGAGTTATTCCAAGCTGTTTGCAACACTGGATGCGCTGATTTTCCTGCAAGCGCCCAGTTTTGATGCTATTTATCGCTGGCGCCTCGAACAAGAAAAAAAGCTGGCCGCAGTCACACCCGACGATGCCGCCGGAATCATGAACAGCGGGCAAATAGCACGCTTCATTCAACATTATGAGCGAATAACGAGGGTGAACCTGGCCACCCTGCCCGGTACTGCCGACGTTGTTCTGGAACTAAACGAAAATCATGACTGTGTGCGCAGTAGCTACACAACGTGAAAAACGCCGTGCCATCAAGCGGAGGCGGTTCGCTCTTACGTACCCTGCCGACCGTGCTCATAGAATATTGGATGTTCAGTGTTTATAACGTTGCTGGAATTCACACTTAGTGCCCCATCGGGTCGTTCCACTCGCCGAGAAGCACCAGGCAATTCGGGTTGAAACCGTTGTTTTTCAACGTATCCCAACTGCTAATGACTTCCTTTGACTCCAGGTCCACCACCGAGATGGATCCGTCTCTCATGCCCGGCAGGTTGATAAAAGAATTCTGCACGAACGCATATTTTCCATCTTGCGTGTAGGCGACGTGGTGCGCCCCGCCTGCGGTATCGATGGTCTTGACGAGAGTGGCTTTTCGCCCGCCGTCGCTGAGATCAAAGAAGTGCATCTTGCCGGGAAGGGACGTTGTAACGTGCATTTCCGAGCCGTCTGCGTTGAAGTAAATTTCAAGCGGTACGGCGGCCTTTATCTGCGCAAAGTCATAACCCGGCGCGGAGTCGAAAGTGCCGGTCTCAGGATTCCAGGTCACGGTCCACAGCGTGGCGTCATTCATATTGGTCACCCAGGCGACTGGTGGGTCTGACTGCGGCACAAAAACCACTTCCACCGGTGCAATATTATTCGGCGCAGGCTTGTCGGTCACGCTGACTGATCCGAGGTTCTTGCCGGTACTGGCCTCGATAATGCCAAGCGTGCTGCCCGGATCAGCCATGTCGGTGGCGCGTACGGTACTGGTGACGAGGATGCGGTCTATGCCTTCATGCATGGCAATCCCGTGTGGATACGGCACCGGGGATTCCAGCGTGTGAGTATAGGTATCGTTTACCGCGTCTCCGACAACGATCTTGCTTGACCCCATGCAAGTCTCATACCACCGGGTGTTGTCCGAGGAAAAAATCACATCTTCGCCCACCTGGCAGTCCGGCACATTAATAACCTTCACCCGGTAGGGATTCTGCGTCATGTCAATGACCCGCAGTTCCGCCTTGCCCAGTGCCGTCATATAGATCTTGCTGTGATCGCGGTTCCAGAAAAGGTGGTGCGCCACCAGGTCGGGCGGCAGGGGAATCTCAATCAGTATGTCACCGTAGGTTTCCGATTCCGGATCCACGTCAAAAATAGCCACGCCTTCACGGCGCTGCTGCGTACCGAACGGCATTTTCAGATCCTTCAGGGAATCGTCAGGCTTCGACTCGAAATTTGCCATGGCAAGGATTTCCGCCTGGCCTGCCAGGGGTATCGCCAATGCACAGAACGCCAATACAAGTATGGTCTTTTTCATAATGCTCTCCAAAATCCGTGATGATGTTTCTTTTAATGTCGATCTGCCGCTTCTTGAAAAGCGCAATCTAATAATAGTCTATACTCAGGAAAACGCTAGCTCGGGCATTATTTATGAACACTTCAAAACTTTTGCGGTGGTGGATACCTCTGGCCACCTTGCTGTTTTTTATCGTCCCTGTGTCTGTCAATGCGGACGCAGATGAGGGGACAGCCAGGCAAATAGAGCTGGTCATCAGCGAGCGCAAGGTGCAGCGGGAAGAAAAAACAATACGCGTGACCCAGGGCGAATCGCTTGAGCTTGTCTGGCAAAGCGATGAGACCGCCGAACTGCATCTGCATGGCTACGACATCAGCTTCGAGGTCTCGCCCGACGCACCTGCCATTGTGACCTTCGAAGCCCATGCGACCGGCCGTTTCCCGATCACCAGTCATGGGTTCGGAGGGGAAAAGGGACACGGCCATGAGGCCCTGCTCTACATCGAAGTCTACCCCCGGTAGACCCTTTACCAGTACCCCTTCAAGGTGCGTCTGATACTCACTCAAGCGGTTTGGCTGTTGGCGTTGGCGCCAGGTGGTCTTTTTGCGCACGGATTTGCGCAGCGCTACGACCTGCCCGTGCCCCTCGGCCTGTACATGGGGGGCGCAGCGGCGGCCGTAGTGCTTTCATTCCTGGTCATTGCGTTTTTTGTCCGCGGTGAACGCGTCATCGAGAGTTATTCCCGGCTCAATCTGCTGGCACATCCGCTGGGCCGCTTTATCGCCGGCACATTCATTGTTCAGTTGCTTCGAATATTTTCGGTCGGTTTCCTGGCGCTGGTTATTGTCGCCGGCTACATCGGCCACGAAAACCCGTTCGAAAATCTGGCGCCCACAGCCATATGGGTTATCTGGTGGGTTGGTTTCGCCTATATTTCCGGGCTGGCGGGTGACTTCTGGGCCGTCGTCAATCCCTGGTCTGCTGTTTATGGATGGGCTGAAAAGCTCTGGCAAGCCCTGTTCCCTTCCAGGAGCCTGGGGTTTGCCATCCCCTGGCCCGGTTGGCTGGGGCGCTGGCCTGCCGTACTGCTGTTCGCCTGGTTTGTCTGGGCGGAGCTGATCTGGCCACTAAGCGATTCACCCGCCAGCCTTGCAAAAGCGGCTCTCACTTACAGCATCATCACCTGGCTGGGCATGTTCGTGTTTGGGCGGTACCGCTGGCTGCGTAGCGGTGAGGCGTTCACGGTGGTGTTCGGCTTTCTCGCCCGGTTCGCACCCAGCGAGATCCGCGTCACTGACGCCGCCGTGTGCGCTGCTTGCGGGTCCGGTCACTGCCGTGATCGTTTTGCAGGCTGTGTGAACTGCCTTGAATGTTTCGAAAAAACAGCGAAAGAACAGCGGGAGTGGAACCTGCGGCCGTGGGCTGTGGGACTGCTGACGGCCAGGCCGCTGTCGGCGTCATCCATGGTGTTTGTGCTGCTTATGCTGTCCAGCGTGACATTCGACGGCCTGCTGGCCACCCCCCTGTGGGCTGATCTGTCCCGGTGGATGATCTATTCCGAGACCATGCGACCGCTGATCATCGCCCTGCAGGACATTACGGGCAATGCCGTCGCTGCGGTCGGAACCATCGCTCTCGCTGCCTTCCTGCTGGTGTTCCAGTTGCTCTACCTTTTGTTCAGCACGCTGATGTATTTCAGTGTCCCTGCCGCCAACCGGGCGGGAATTTCTGTCCGGCAGTTAGCGGGGCTTTTTGTGCTGAGCCTGGTTCCCATCGCGCTGGCTTACCACCTGGCCCATTACCTGTCTTACCTTGCGCTTGTCGGGCAATACATCATCCCGCTGGCCTCCGACCCGTTCGGCATGGGCTGGGACTTGTTCGGCACCAGCCTGTATACCGTGGACATCAGCATCGTTAACGCCCGCATGGTCTGGTACACCTCGGTGATCGCCATAGTCACGGGCCACATCATCGCCGTGTGGCTCGCCCACGTGATGGCCCTGCGAACTTTTCACAGCAACCGCGCAGCGCTGCTCAGCCAAATCCCAATGCTGCTGCTGATGGTCGGCTACACCATGCTGAGCCTCTGGATCCTGGCCCAACCCGTAGTGGAAACCACCTGAATGAATTAGTTGTGAATTCCAGCAACGTTGTAGACATATTTGTTGTGCTACTTGTTGGTGACCCCTTTCGAAGCAAGGGGTCTTCTTCCAGGACACGGCATAAACCCTTCCCTGGGGCCTCCTCTTGAAACATCGTGTTTCAAAGGGTCCTGGAAGAAGACCCCTTACTCCGAAAGGGCTTGTGCCAAACTGAGAGTCAGATTCACCCGGCGGACTAGAATAAATAAACAAACCAATGCTCACGCCCTGGATATCAGGGTTAACAGGCTGTGTCTCTTGACCTCGTTACCTTCCTGGGGATGATTCGGTATCAGCCTGGCCAGCAGCAAGGAGCCAATGGCCATGGCGGTCCCGGCCAGGAATACGAAGCGCGGCGAATACAACCAGATGATCCCGAAAGTCACCGGAATCACCACTGCAGCAGTGTGGTTGATCGTGAATGACACGCCGGCGGTCGAGGCGATATCGGCCGGGTCAGCAATTTTTTGAAAATAACTCTTGATGGCAATAGCCATTGCAAACAGGATGTGATCGCAGATATACAACAACGCCGCGATCCAGGCCACTTCAACATAAGCATAAGCCGTAAAAATAACAATCAAGCCCGCATATTCCAGGCTCAGCGCCAGGCGCTCTCCGTAGCGCATGATCAATCGACCGATTCTCGGTGCAACAGCAGCGTTGATCACATGGTTGACCAGGAACAGGAGGGCGATATTGGCTGCTGAAAAACCAAACTTTTCCACCATAAGGAAACCGGCAAAAACCACGAAAATCTGCCTGCGCGCACCGCTCATGAAGGTCAGCGCATAAAAAAGCCAGTAGCGTTTTCTCATCAGCAGGTGCTTTCGCTGCGGCACCTTGTGCGCAAAGGCCGGAAAAATCCGCCATGCAACAAGCGCAATAATAACGGCAATCCCGCCGGCGCCCAGGTACAGCGACTGGTACTCAAAATCCAGGTATTCCATACCCAGCCAGACGCTGCCATACGCCGCAATCGCTGCCAATGAGGAGGCTGCGGAAATGCGGCCCATTACCAGTGGAGCATGCACAATGTCAATCCACTGCAGGGTGAGAGATTGCTGAATGGTATACAAATAATGGAAACCGAAGGACATCAGCACCGTCGTGAAATACAGGCCGTACTCGCTGGGCAGAAACCCGGTAATGGCAACCCCGGCGCCCAGCAGCGCCACCGATATCAGGGCAAAGGTCTGTTCCTTTAGCACCAGCAGGACAAATACAGCCATAAACGCCAGGAAACCAGGCAATTCGCGCAAACTTTGCAGGATGCCGATCTCCCGGCCGGTAAATGCAGCCTGTTCAATGGCGAAATTATTCAGCAATGCCTGCCACACAGAGAAGGCCAGGGACGCTGCAACCGCCATCAGGAT
>Ga0209013_10003004_pt1 | contig 15125 bp, 13 predicted proteins | sample Cruoilmetagenom2_FD_187291 | JGI IMG/M metagenome (GOLD analysis project Ga0209013, IMG submission 187291) | Oil polluted marine microbial communities from Coal Oil Point, Santa Barbara, California, USA - Sample 2 (SPAdes) (version 2) | ecosystem: Environmental > Aquatic > Marine > Oil seeps ... | reverse complement strand
GCAGACATAGACGCGTTCTCCTTCGGCGTGCCTTCCCGGCTGCTGGTCATCCAGCGGCGTTGGCTACGACTTTCACCGAGACAATCTTGTCCGGATTGGCGGGCGGCTCGCCCTTGTTGATCTGATCCACGTTTTCCATGCCTTCGATCACACGGCCCCAGAGCGTGTATTTGCGATCGAGGAAGGTGGCATCGTCGAAGCAGATGAAGAACTGGCTGTCCCCCGAATCCGGAGACTGGGCGCGCGCCATCGACACGGCACCGCGGGTGTGCGGTTCCGCATTGAACTCGGCCTGGAGCTTCTGGCCAGAGCCGCCCGCGCCCGTGCCGGTCGGATCGCCCGTCTGGGCCATGAACCCTTCGATCACCCGGTGAAACGGAACACCGTCATAGAAGCCTTGCCGGGCGAGTTCCTTGATACGGGCGACGTGATTGGGGGCTAGGTCGGGGCGCATCTCCACGACGACATTGCCCTTGCTGGTCTCAATGATGAGTGTGTCTTCAGGATTGGCCACGTGCTGGGCTCCTTGTGCTGTGCGTTTAGCTTTGAGGGGACCGACCGGCTATTGGATGGTCGCCTTCTTGATGTAGTCGAGTTTGGGGAACTGGGTCAGGAGATAGGCGTTCCCTTGCGACTTGAGCAGCCCCTGGTTGGGACCGTTCCCGCGCGGCGCACCCTCGCCGTACCCCTTGTAAAAAGAATCGACCACATTCATGCCGGAGACGACCTTGCCGAATGGCGCGAAGCCCTGACCGTTCAGCATGGAGTTGTTGTTAAAATTGATGAAGACCTGGGTCGTGCGCGTGTTCGGGCCGGCGGTGGCGAAGGTCACCGTGCCCCTGGCGTTCGATTCCCGGACCGGATCGTCCGGGATCGTGGCGTTGGTCCAGGCTGCGGACACATCCGGGTTCCCGCTGATGCCGAACTGGACCATAAAACCGTCGATCACGCGGAAGAAGCGCGCATCATCAAAAAAGCCGTTCTTGACCAGGTTGTAGAACCGGTCGGCTCCGTTTGGTGCCCAGCTGCGGGTCACCTGGATGACGAAGGCTCCTTTTGAGGTCTCGAATTTCGCCTTGTAGCTTTCGGGCGCCCGCGCATTCAGGGACGATGGGTCGCCGAGACTTGCCGCCGACGCAGGGGCAAAAGCCGTTGTAGCTGCGAGCAGCAAGGTTGCCGCGAAGAGGACGGCGGTCCGGATGATCATGGGGTTTCCTCATTTGTTGAACTCGAAAAATCAGGGAGCAAGTTTGCGTTTCAGAGCCTCGTTGACGGGGTCCGGAACGAAAGGAGAGACATCGCCGCCCATCGCGGCAATCTGACGGACGAGACTGGCTGCGATATGGCGCGTCCCAGGCGATGCGGCAAGGAAAACTGTCTCGATCTCCGGCGCAAGTGCGGCATTCATGCCAGCCATCTGCATCTCATAGTCGAAATCGCCCGCATCGCGCAGGCCGCGGAACACGACCGTGGCCCCCGCGGCGTTGGCGGCATCGACCGTCAGCCCGTGATAGGTCGTGACGTCGAGCTCGAGCCCCAATTTGCCGGCGACCGGCTCGAGCGCCGCGCGGGCGAGCGCGACGCGTTCGTCAGGGGTGAAAAACGGGCCCTTGCTGTGATGCGCGCCGATGGCGATGACCAGCCGGTCGACGAGCTTGGCCGCGTGTCGCACGATATCCACGTGCCCCAACGTGACGGGATCGAAACTCCCGGGATACAAACCGACGCGCATACCGCTCACGCTCCTCTCGACCCGTGCGCAGCCCCGGCTTCCCTGGTGCTGGCGCCGAAGCCCTTCTGCGGCCCCTTCTAGCCGCGCTGGGGCCGTGTCGGCAAGGCCGGTGCGTGGCAAGCCTGGCGGCGCGTACAAAGAAAGGGCCCGGTGTCGCCACCAGGCCCTCAGAGGTCTCAAATACTAGGCAGAGTGACTATTTCAACTCTTCGTAAGCCGTCGCGCTGCCATGGCCGCCCAACAGGTCACTCAGATTGAAGCGATAGCCGAAGCCTGCGGAAACCACTAGCGGATCGAGGTCGACATCGGCGGTGATCCCCGTGCCACCCGACCTGTGGTCCATACCGAGCCAGGTCTTCTTCACATCGGCGTTGAGATACCAGCCATCGCCCACCGCAATGTCGAGGCCGCCCTGAAGTGTGAAGCCGAAGCCATCATCAAGTGCGAAGCTTGTGCCGGGGCCCAACTTGCTGGATTCGTTGAAGAAATGGATGTACTGGACGCCAGCACCCACATAAGGCTTGAAAGTGCCATCTGGATTGAAGTGGTACTGTGCCGTCAAAGCCGGCGGAAAGATCCAGGTGTCTCCGATGTCACCAACCGACGCGATACTGCCGGCGGCTTCGACGGTATGCTTTGCGAAACAGCAGAACAGCTCAACTGCCCAATTGTCGGTAAAGAAATACGTCAGCGTCGTAGCCGGGATAACTTCATCACTCACATCGACGCTAGCACCGGGGATGCGGGTGCCGTTTGCCTTCACCGACGCGTCGGCATCGGGCAGCACACCTGACACAAGGCCGCGAATCATGAAGTCCCCGTGATTATCGCCAGCCAGGGCTTGATGCGGGTTACCAGCGAGCAAAACGGTAAGGGCGACCCCGGCCGCTAGCGCAGTCACAAATTTTCTCATTGCGTCCCCCGATAACTGCGGTGTCCTGGACACCGTCGTTCAGTGAATCTCTTCCTGCCTTTTTTTGATACTGTTTGCTGCATTGCGCGAGTCTGGAACAGCCCGCTTCCCTGACCGATGTCAGGAATTGTCGGCTGCGTGCCAACCTGTTGCTGCTGCGACACAGTTTTTATTGACCTTAGTCAATAAGTTGTCCGCGGCGAAAAATGCCGCTCTCCGTTGCTGCAGCGCGGTTGATCGGCGTCAATGTCAGATTCGCCGAGTTTTGCCATAAGTGGATCGACAAGGGGCAGTTGTCGGGCTGCTTTGCAGGGTATCCACTTGACGACAGACAGCTTGAAAGAACTTGACCCTCTCTCACGGGGAGACATCGGGCCCGGTGCGAACAGCCCCGAGACGTTCCCGCCCGAGCTTGCCGAGCACGGCACGCTGTTGCACACGCGGCACGGGCAGCCGCTGCCGCTCTCCCTCGGCGGCGAGGAGACTGTCTTCGTCGTCCGCAGGGCGACACTTCTGTTTCGCTTGACCCTTGCCGACCATATTCGCCAGGGAGTCACTCTGCTCTATCCCGGCGATGTGTTTCGATCCGCCTTTGCCCCGCCCGGCTCCGCCGCGCACCTAATCGCGCTGACATCGGGCGAAGTGCTGCGGTACCGGTTCGACACGTTCTCAAGGCTGCTGACCGCAAGCCCCGCTGCACGAGACTATTTCGACCTGGCGGTAGCACGGCAGGCGGCGCGCCAGGCGATCCACCTCACAGCCGTCGGTCAGCTCGACAGCTCTCAGCGTCTCGTCACATTCCTAATGGAGTTGGCCACCCATACCGGGGTTCCGGCCTCGGAGGGACGCATTGTGTTCGAGATGCCGCTCAGCCGCACCGAAGTGGCCGAGTATCTCGGCCTGAACGCCGATACGCTGTCCCGGATCATGTCGCGGCTGCGCAATGAAGGCCTGCTGACCCAGCCGGACCGTCACACCGTGTTCGTCCGCGATCTGGCGGCCCTGGCCGCCTTGACGCCGGCATCGCAGTCGATGATGTCCACGCGCCACGCGGCACCGGCGGCGGATTTCCCTGAACGCTAGGCAGTCTCTCCGCCGTCCGGATCGGGCGCACCGCTCTCTTCGCTATCGCCGTCCTCACTGTCGTCTTCGTCGCCGTTGCCGGTCTCCTCGGGAATATGCTCCACCGAGACCACCCGCTCGTCGGTGGCAGTGTCGAAAACGATGACGCCTTGGGTGGACCGTCCCACCACGGAAATGCCGTCCACGGGAACTCGGATAAGCTGTCCGCGATCGGTTACCAGCATGAGCTGGTCGCTGTCCTCGGCCGGAAACGAAGCGAGCAGCTTACCGTTCCGCTCGTTCACGATCATGCCGATGATGCCCTTCCCGCCACGGCCCGACACGCGGTACTCGTAGGCGCTCGAGCGCTTGCCGTAACCGTTCTCCGAGATCGTCAGCACCATCTGCTCATAGGCGCTGAGTTCGGCGTAGCGCTCGGTGTTAAGCGCGAATTCTTCGCCGCCCTCGGTCTCTGGCTCGATGTCCGATTCTTGCTCACCGCCCCGGCGCACCATATTGGCCTGACGGACATAGGCCGCCCGTTCCGCAGCCTCCGCCTCGACATGAGTGAGGATCGCCATGGAGATGACCTCGTCGGCCTTCCCCAGATTGATGCCCCGGACACCGGACGACATGCGGCCCTTGAAGACCCGGACATCGGTCACCGGAAAACGAATGGCTTGGCCGTCCCGAGATGTCAGCAGTACATCTTGCTGTTCGTTGCAGACCTCGACGCCGACGATGCGATCGCCCTCTTCGAGCTTCATGGCGATCTTGCCGTTCTGGCGCACCTCGATGAAGTCGGACAGCTTGTTGCGGCGAACACCACCATCGTTGGTGGCGAACATCACGTCGAGCTGTTCCCAGGACGCTTCGTCCTCAGGTAGAGGCAGGATCGTGGTGATGATCTCGTCCTTGCCAAGCGGCAGCAAATTGATCAACGCCTTGCCGCGCGCCTGCGGCGCGGCCTGCGGCAGGCGCCAGACCTTCATCTTGTAGACCATGCCGCGCGAGGAGAAGAACAGCACCGGGGTATGGGTATTGGCTATAAACAGACGGCTGACGAAATCTTCGTCGCGCGTCGCCATGCCGGCACGCCCCTTACCGCCACGGCGTTGCGCCCGATAGGCCGAGAGTGGCACGCGCTTAATGTAGCCCTTGTGGGACACGGTCACGACCATGTCCTCACGCTGAATGAGGTCTTCGTCTTCGACCTCGCCCATCATCTCGGTGATCCCGGTGCGCCGTGGCGTGGCGAACTGGTCCTTGAGTTCGTTCAGCTCGCCTTTGACGATGTCGACGATCCGCGCACGGGAGCGGAGAATTTCCAGATAGTTCGAGATCTGCTCGCCGAGCCCCTTCAGTTCGTCGCCAATTTCGTCGCGGCCGAGTGCCGTCAAACGCTGCAGACGCAAATCCAAAATCGCCTTGGCCTGCTCCTCGGACAATTTGTAGGTGCCTTGCGCCGAGACTTTGTGGCGCGGATCGGCGATCAATTCCACGAGTGGGGCAACATCCTTGGCCGGCCAATCCCGCTCCATCAATTGCGTCCGCGCGGTGGCCGGGTCCGGCGCCTTGCGGATCAGCGCGATGACCTCATCGATATTCGCAACGGCGATGGCCAGACCCACCAGCACATGCGTGCGGTCGCGCGCTTTCTTCAACAAGTGCTTGATACGGCGTCCGACGACCTCTTCCCGGAAGTCGGTGAAGGCCCGGATCAGGTCCTTCAGATTGAGCACTTCGGGGCGTCCGCCGTTCAGCGCGACGATGTTGCAGCCGAACGTGCTTTGGAGCGGCGAGAAACGATAAAGCTGATTGCGCACGACATCGGCCATGGCCTCGCGCTTCAACTCGATGACGACGCGCATACCTTGGCGGTCGCTCTCGTCTCTAATGTCGGCGATGCCCTCGATCTTCTTATCGCGCACGAGGTCGGCAATCTTCTCAACCATCGAGGCCTTGTTCACCTGATAGGGGATCTCGGTGACGATCAGGGCCTCGCGGTCCTTCCGAACCTCTTCCACATGAACTCGGCCGCGCATGATGACCGACCCGCGTCCCTTGTGATAGGCGGAGCGAATACCTGCACGGCCAAGGATGAGCCCTCCGGTAGGAAAGTCCGGACCCGGAACGATTTCGATCAGTTCATCGATCTCGATGGCCGGATTATCGAGATAGGCGATACAGGCATCGCAGACTTCGCCGAGGTTGTGCGGCGGAATATTGGTCGCCATGCCGACCGCGATGCCGCCCGCACCATTGACGAGCAGGTTGGGAAACTTGGCCGGCAGAACGACCGGCTCTCTCTCGCGCCCATCGTAGTTGGGCTGATAGTCGACCGTATCGTTTTCGAGGTCGTCGAGCAGCGCCATGGCAGGCTTTGCAAGACGGACTTCGGTGTAGCGCTCGGCCGCCGGCGGGTCGCCATCGACGGAGCCGAAATTCCCCTGCCCGTCGATAAGCGGCAACCGCATGGAGAAGTCCTGCGCCAGCCGCACCAGCGCGTCGTAGATCGCTTGGTTGCCGTGCGGATGATACTTACCCATCGTATCGCCGGTTACACGTGCCGATTTGTTGTACGGACGGTCCGGCGTGTAGTTGTTCTCGCGCATCGAATACAGGATACGCCGGTGCACAGGTTTCAGCCCGTCACGCGCATCCGGCAGCGCGCGCGACACGATCACGCTCATGGCGTATTCGAGATAGGAACGCTTCATCTCATCGATGAGCGAGATCGGCCTGATGTCGGAGGAGGACGGCCCCTCGACGCCTGAGTCTTCTTCGTCAGCCAAGGACGGAAATGCCTTCTAAAATCGGTCGGTGAACGCTCTTCCAGGGGCGCAAACGCTGTGGCCGCGCTCGTCTCGGAGATGCATTCGGGGAGCTATTTCTATAGCTGATTTAGGGGCGTTTCCGCAACCGTCAAGGGTGCTTTGAGGACGTTATTTTGCCTATAAATTACAGCATGTTGCTTCTCCGGATCACGAAAGCAAGATGCACCGAATCCGTTGACAAGTTCGAAGGCCGATTCGGGGCGCGCGCAGCCGCGATTCTGCGGCGAGATGTCGGTCTGTTTTGGGGTCTTGAGAGCCCCGAAAAAAGCCCCCCGTGGCCTCCGGTGAGCATGCATTCGTGCCATCCGAGGCGGCAGCGAATGTCAAGACACGTCAATACAAGGCAACGCGATAACTGATATTTGAAATGTTCCCGGCGACCCCCACATTCCAGTTGACCGGATTGCGCGAATACAGATCGAGGAAAGTCAGCATGAGCAACGAAAAGACGATGAAGAACCTTCAGAAGGCGCTGCGGATGGAGCTGTCAGCGATCCATCAGTATCAGCTGCATGCGCATGTTTTGGATGACTGGGGACTCGACAAGCTGGCAGCCCAAATGCGCGTGGAGATGCAGGAGGAGCTGGGCCACTCTAACGAATACATCAACCGCATCATTTTTCTGAACGGCAAGCCCGAACTCGATTTCTACAAGAAGCCGGTCCAGGCGGACACTCTTGCGGACATGTTCAGGGCCGATCTCACCGACGAAGAGGAGGCCATCGCCTTCTACACCGAGGCCGCCATGGAAGCCGCTCAACAAGCGGACGTCGGAACGCGCACGCTGTTCGAGAAGGTTTTGCTCGACGAGGAAGGTCACAAGTCCTGGCTCGAGCTTCAGCTAAGCCTTCTCGATCGCCTCGGCGAGAAAACGTACAGCTCCAAGTTCGTTTCCGGTGTCGAGACGTCCGAGGAAGGTTAGACAGCCCCTCCCGATCGCCGACCTGTTGCGCATTACGTCATGCGGCGGAATGCGCCGCGGGGCTCCGCGACACCAATCCGCATTTCGAGAAGAGAGGATCGCGGTACGGCGCCCCTAGAACGGGATCTCGTCATCCAGTTCCTTATTGAACGACCCGCCACCGCTGAGGGGCTTGGTGCGGCCGAAATCGCCACCACCGCCGCTGCCACTTTCGCTTGCCCCACCGCTTTGCTGGCGTCCGTCCAGCATGGTCAGCGTCGAATTGAAGCCTTGCAGCACGACTTCGGTGGTGTAGCGCTCCTGGCCGGACTGATCTTCCCATTTGCGGGTTTGCAGCGCGCCCTCGACATACACTTTCGCGCCCTTGCGCAAATACTGCTCGGCCACGCGGGCAAGCCCTTCAGAGAAGATGACCACGCGATGCCATTCGGTCTTTTCGCGCCGCTCCCCCGAGGATTTGTCGCGCCAGCTGTCGGTGGTGGCCAGGCGCAAATTGACAATAGGACGGCCGTCCTGGGTGTGGCGAACTTCTGGGTCGGCACCGAGATTGCCGATGAGAATGACTTTGTTGACCGATCCGGCCATGCTTCCGATCTCCCTGAGTCTTCACCACTGTCGCATCTAGGTCGCGGCGCTGCCGCGTCACATCGATCTTCTCCGGGCCCAGGGCCCGCAAAAGATAATCCGGCAAGATAGGCGCAAGGCCTCCCGCGTACCAGGAGACTTGAGCGCCCTGTCCCAACTGTCCACAACCTGTCGGATCAGAGGGTTCGGCCCCCTATGTACCTGTTTTGTTCTCACTCGTCTAGCATGTTGCCCTCTTGTGATTCCTGAGCAGCCGCCATATGGCTAACAAAAAGATAGACAATGTGTCGGCGGTGGGCCCCTTCCTCCGGGGCGGCCTCCCTTAGATCCAGGAAAAGCAAGAACGATGCAGCGGCAGGTCCGCCAGGGACAGACATCAGCGCGCCGAAAGAACAAGCGGCGCGACCCTCGGGTGAAGTATCTCGGCTTCACCGCCATGCAGTGGCCCTTCATCGCTACGCTGGTGGGCAACTGGCTGTTTTCGGCGACCGTCTTCGCCGCCGGTAAGACGTTTTGGGATTGGACCCCCGAGACGTGGGGTATTGCCGACCGGTTGGCGCTCGTCATCAAGGATGCCGTGATCGCCCTCATCCCTGGCATCATCGGCATTTGCGTCGTCGCCGCCCAGCGTCTCGACCCGTCCATGTTCGTCGGCCAAACGCCGAAGCCGAACTCTCCGGTCGAGATCAATACCAAGTTTATCCTCAACACGTTCGAGCAATTCACCGCCTATTTCATCGCCAATGCAGGCCTTGCGATGTATTGCCCGATCGAAGAGGCGCGCACGCTCCCGATCCTCACGGGGCTATTCGTGGTGGGCCGGATCCTGTTCTGGGTCGGCTATCACAAGAACCCGTATTTGCGGGCCTTCGGCTTCGGCGTTACGTTCTATCCGACCGTCATCGCCTATGTATGGCTCATCCTGGTCATGCTGTTCGACATCCGCGTGCCGCTTTAGCCGCTACCGGCTGTTCTGCCACTGCAGGACCGTTTCGCTCGGCCACAGCAGCATCAGCACGTTGAGCGCGAGGCCGTCCCGGATCATGAGACCGGTGAAGACTTCGAACGCGACCGCGATCACCACCGTGAGCCAGACAGGCAGCCTCGCCGCCAGCACGAAACCCACGACCATGAACAGAATGTCGCTCACCGAATTGAGGACACTGTCGCCATAGTAATCGAGCGTGACCGTGGCCTCGCGGTAGCGGTCGATCACATAGTCCGTGTTTTCGGCGATCTCCCATCCAGCCTCCAGCAGGATCGCGAGAATGAGCCGGGTCCCGAATGAAGCGCGCGGTGCCACCAGCCAAAACAAAAAGTAGAACAGGAAGCCGTGGATGATGTGCGAGGGCGTGTACCAGTCGGAAATGTGCTGGGAGTTCTCCGAACTGACCACCTGGAAGTGCCAGAGTTTGACATAGCCGCACTTGCATATGAGCGGATGCCCCATCCCGTAGAGCACGAGTGCGGCCGCAAGAATCAGGCCGGCGGCGATGGCAAGCTGGGCGCGGGTTATGGTCATGTGCTTCTCAGTTGCTGCGAATCGGAGCTCTGCTATTCCGTTATGCGGGATCGGCCCGTTCTCAGCCAGGGCAGCGTAGGAGATAGGAATGACACAAGACGAGGCGCTGGCTCTGCTCAAGACCGGCGCCAGCATCTTCCTGACCGGTCGGCCGGGGAGCGGGAAAACCTACACGGTGAACCGCTATCTCCGGGACTTGGCGGAAATGAAGATCGATTTCGCCTACACCGCGTCGACCGGCATTGCCGCCACGCACGGGCATGGCGTCACCATCCATGCCTGGAGCGGCATCGGCGTCCGGGACACGCTGTCACGGCGTGACCTGGATACAATCGCAGGTAATCGCCGCATTGCCGCCCGCATCGAGAAGACGCGCGTTCTGATTGTCGACGAGGTTTCCATGCTGCCGGCTCGTACGCTGACCCTGGCCGATGCCGTCTGCCGCCACATCCGGGCAACCAACGCGCCGTTCGGCGGCATGCAGGTCGTGCTTGTCGGTGACTTCTTTCAGCTGCCGCCCGTCGTACGCCGTCAGTCCAATGAGGGCATGTTGCAGTTTGATCAGGGGGACGACGAGTCCGGGCCGGCGTTCGCTCATGCTTCGGCCGCGTGGCGGGATCTGGATCCCACCGTTTGTTATTTGTCGGAGCAGCATCGGCAGGACGATCAGCCCTTTCTCGACATTCTCGATGCGATCCGCGCCAATGCCTGCACGGGCATTCACCAAGAGCGCCTCGCCGCGCGCATCGTGGATCGGGATCAGCTGCCGCCGACCCGTACGCGCTTGTTCACGCACAATGCTGCCGTCGACGACATCAACCGGCAGCAGCTCGCAAAGCTCGACGGCGAGACGCACAGCTTTTCCATGACCGGCAAGGGACCGCAGTTCTCCATCGATGCGCTGAAGCGGGGCTGCTTGTCGCCGGACACGCTCGCTCTCAAGAAGAATGCGGTGGTGATGTTCACCAAGAACGATCCGGCCGGGCGCTACGTCAACGGCACGCTCGGACTCGTGGAGGATTTCGATCCCGAGACCGGTTCGCCGGTCGTGCGTGCGCGTAGAGGGAAGCGGATCGTCGCGGAGCCCGTGACCTGGAAGATCGAAGAAAACGGCAAAGAGCGCGCGAGCGTCACGCAAATTCCCTTACGGCTTGCCTGGGCGATTACGGTGCATAAGAGCCAAGGCATGTCGCTCGACGCCGCGGTAATCGACCTGTCCCGCGCCTTCGAGTATGGCCAGGGCTATGTGGCGCTCTCCAGGTTGCGCAGCCTGGCGGGGTTGCACCTTCTTGGGCTCAACGACCGAGCCTTGCAGGTCGCTCCCACGGCCATCGAAAAGGACGCTGAATTTCGCAGCGCTTCGGAAGATGCGTCCAAGGCCCTGAATAGCCTTGATCCTAAGGAACTGGACCGGCGTCAGCAGGAATTCCTGGAAGAGTGCGGGGCAAATGCGCTGGATACGTCCACAAAAAGCTACGACGTTGCCACGCTCCGTCAGAGCCACGGCAAGGCCTATGCCCCCTGGACGGACGGGGAAGAGCAGGAACTGCGCCGCCTGCACCATGTCGGTGAAAGCGTCACCGTGATCGCCGAGATATTGGGCCGCAAGCCAGGCGCCATACGGTCCCGCCTGAAAAAGCTGGCATTGCTTTCCTGATGAAAAACCGCCTTTTCCGACGCGCCTGCGGCCTCTTATGCCTTGCGCGCTAGCCTCCCTCCCACGACATTAGCTCCCAGTATGACGGCAAAATCCATTTCCATTCGCGGCGCCCGGGAACACAATCTCAAGAACGTCTCCCTGGACCTGCCGCGCGAGCAACTCGTGGTCATTACCGGCCTCTCCGGCTCCGGCAAGTCCTCCCTGGCCTTCGACACGATCTATGCCGAGGGGCAGCGGCGCTATGTGGAGAGCCTCTCCGCCTACGCCCGGCAATTCCTCGACATGATGCAGAAGCCGGATGTGGACCATATCGAGGGTCTGTCGCCGGCCATCTCCATCGAGCAGAAGACCACCTCAAAGAACCCGCGCTCGACCGTGGGCACGGTCACGGAGATTTACGACTATATGCGCCTGCTCTGGGCGCGGGTCGGCATCCCCTACTCGCCCGCCACGGGACTGCCGATCGAGAGCCAGACCGTGAGCCAGATGGTGGACCGGGTTCTGGAGCTACCCGAGGGTACGCGGCTCTACCTGCTCGCGCCGATCGCGCGCGGCCGCAAGGGCGAATACAAAAAGGAGCTGGCCGAACTTCAGAAGAAGGGCTTTCAGCGGGTCAAGATCGACAACGAATTCCACGAGATCTCCGAAGCCCCGAAGCTCGATAAGAAGCTGAAGCACGATATCGACGTGGTGGTGGACCGGGTTGTGGTGCGCACCGATATGTCGGCGCGGCTCGCGGATTCGCTCGAGACCGCACTCTCGCTCTCCGACGGCATCGCCATCGCCGAATTCGCCGACGAGCGCGGCCCAAAAGAAGACCCGCGCATCATTTTCTCGGCGAAGTTCGCCTGCCCCGTCTCGGGCTTCACCATCGAGGAGATCGAGCCGCGGTTGTTCTCCTTCAACAACCCCTTTGGCGCCTGCCCCGAATGCGACGGGCTCGGCACGGAGCTGTTCTTCGAGCCGGAGCTTGTGGTGCCGAACGATTCGCTGTCGCTCAATCGAGGCGCCATCGCGCCCTGGACGCGCACCTCCGCCACCTCGCCCTATTACCAGCAGACGCTAGAGGCAGTCGCTAAGCACTACAAGCAATCCATGACGAGGCCGTGGAAGGATCTCCCCGAAGACTTCCGCGAGATCGTGCTCTACGGCTCCTTGGACGACGTCACCTTCACCTATGACGACGGCGTGCGCCGTTACGCGACCGAGAAGCCGTTCGAAGGGGTGATTACCAATATCGAACGGCGCTGGCGCGAGACCGAATCCAACTGGGTGCGCGAAGAGCTGGAGCGCTATCAGTCAGACCAGCCTTGCGAGGCTTGCGCCGGCTATCGGCTGAAGCCGCAAGCGCTCGCCGTGAAGATAGCGGACCACCACATCGGCGAAGTCACCGACATGTCGATCAGGGAGGCGAAGGATTGGTTCGATACCCTGCCCGGCGAGCTCACGGACAAGCAGAACGAAATCGCCGAGCGCATCCTCAAAGAGATCCGCGAGCGCCTGAGCTTCCTCAACGACGTCGGGCTCGAGTATCTGACCCTCGCCCGCGCGTCTGGCACACTCTCGGGCGGCGAGAGCCAGCGGATCCGGCTCGCCAGCCAAATCGGCTCGGGTCTCACGGGCGTGCTCTACGTGCTGGACGAGCCTTCCATTGGCCTGCACCAGCGCGACAACGCCCGCCTGCTCGATACGCTGAAGCATCTGCGCGATCTCGGCAACTCCGTGATCGTGGTCGAGCATGACGAGGATGCGATCTTGGAGTCCGACCACGTGGTCGATATGGGCCCGGGCGCCGGCTCCCATGGCGGCGCGGTGGTGGCCGAAGGCACGCCGAAACAGATCATGCAGAACCCGGACAGCCTCACCGGGCAATATCTCACTGGCTTCAAGCAGATCCCGCTGCCCAAAGACCGCCGCAAGGCCAAGCGCGGCGGGCGCCTCAAGGTCAAGGGGGCGCGCGAGAACAATCTCAAAGACATCGACGTGGAGATTCCGCTGGGGCTCCTCACCTGTGTCACGGGCGTCTCGGGCGGCGGCAAGTCCACCTTCCTCATCGAGACGCTGTACCGCGCGGTGGCCCGCAAGCTGAACAATGCGCGCGAGTTGCCCGGCGACTACGACACGATCGAGGGCCTGGAACATCTCGACAAGGTCATCGATATCGACCAGAGCCCGATCGGCCGCACGCCCCGCTCCAACCCCGCGACCTATACAGGCGCCTTCACACCCATCCGCGAATGGTTCGCCGAGCTGCCCGAGGCGAAAACGCGCGGCTATAAGCCGGGGCGCTTCTCTTTCAACGTGAAAGGCGGCCGCTGCGAAGCCTGCCAGGGCGACGGCGTCATCAAGATCGAGATGCACTTCCTGCCGGACATCTACGTCACCTGCGATGTGTGCAAGGGCAAGCGCTACGACCGCGAGACGCTCGAGATCAAGTTCAAGGGCAAGTCCATCGCCGACGTGCTGGACATGACCGTGGAGGAAGGCGCCGAGCTGTTCAAGGCGGTGCCGTCCGTGCGCGACAAGCTGGAGACCCTGAAGCGCGTCGGCCTCGGCTATATCCATGTGGGCCAGCAGGCGACGACGCTGTCCGGCGGCGAAGCTCAGCGCATCAAGCTCTCAAAGGAACTGTCAAAGCGCGCGACAGGCCGTACGCTGTATATCCTGGACGAGCCGACGACCGGGCTTCACTTCCACGATGTCGCGAAGCTCCTCGAAGTGCTGCACGAGCTGGTCGACCAGGGCAACACCGTGATCGTCATCGAGCACAATCTCGAAGTCATCAAGACGGCGGACCATGTCGTCGACCTCGGCCCCGAAGGCGGCGACGGCGGCGGACACGTAGTCGCCACAGGCACGCCCGAAGAGGTCGCCCAAGTCGCAGACAGCTATACGGGGCACTATCTCAAGCAGTTGCTTGGGAAACGCGGCGGAGCCTCAGGCTCTGGTGCATCAAAAGCGCCCGCGAAGTCGGGGGCCACGGCCGCTAGCGGCAAAGCTGGGACGAAGGCGAAGCGCACGCCCCGGAAAAACGCTGAGGCTGCGGAGTAAATGAAGGTGCCCCTTGCCGTCAGCTCCGGCGGCGAGATTGCGGCACAAACTAGACTGGGACTTGAGATATGATGCTGAAGCACGCCCCCGACCCATTGCCAGTCGATGCCGGGCTTATCGAGATCGCGGGGGATGACGCCCGCAGACGGGGGATGCGCGAAGGCGAAGTCGCGCTCGGCTTGCTGCATCCAGACTTTGGCGTGGGTGAAGTGTTTCAGGTTCCCGGTGTGATCCAGATGCGCATGGCTCAGGATCACATGGCGGACGTCTTCGGGGGTGGCGCCGATCTCCGCTAGTTGAGTCAGCATTTCGTGGCAAGGCCAGACCACGGGCGCCTCCCAGCCATGTTGCGCGAAATGCTCTTCGCGCAGCGCGGGATCGCGCAGGAGGCTCGAGTCAAACCCGGTGTCGAAGACCACGAGGCCTTCCCGCGTTTCCAGGAGGTAGGCGCAGATTGGCACACTCATGACGAAGCGGTCCCCGCCCCCGCGGATGGAGACGCCGCGCGGGATGATCTCGTAGCCGCAGAGCAATACGGTGAGCTTTTCGACCGCCGTCATAGACGCATCCCTCTAAGCTCTTGCATCATCTGCGCTCAAGTCGGCCTTGCCCTCAAGCAGACCCCACCCTCAAGCAGGCCGAAGGCCCGTAGGGCGAACGAAATAGCCGGCAGCGCATCAAAGAAAAGTATTATTGATCCAGAGCAAGGCCGCGCGGGCGCCTGCGCCTGCTAGACTGTCCGGATACAACCGGCCGCAAGGGAGAAACCATGAGCATCGAAGACCTGAGCCTTGAGGAAGTGGAGCGCCGCATCCAGATCGTCGAGGACAATATGCGCGAG
>Ga0209013_10003003_pt1 | contig 15130 bp, 14 predicted proteins | sample Cruoilmetagenom2_FD_187291 | JGI IMG/M metagenome (GOLD analysis project Ga0209013, IMG submission 187291) | Oil polluted marine microbial communities from Coal Oil Point, Santa Barbara, California, USA - Sample 2 (SPAdes) (version 2) | ecosystem: Environmental > Aquatic > Marine > Oil seeps ... | reverse complement strand
AATATGTAATCAAAGCACTTCTTGAAGGGGCCGACGCAGTCCTTGTCAGTGGATGTCATCCCGGAGACTGCCATTATATCAATGGAAATTTTAAGGCAAAGAGGCGGATCAAGCTTCTCAAAGAGATCCTTTCCCAATTCGGGTTTGGAGATGAGCGGCTTAGGTTGACCTGGATCGGCGCAAGTGATGGGATCCAGTTTGCCGAGACCATGCACGAAATGGTGGCGCAGCTCAAAACACTGGGTCCCAACGAGGCCAAAGCAACCATGGTGATATAGATTGAAGTTTGTCGATTGAAGACTGAAAAAACAATCGACAAACTCCAATTCATAGGAGGAGACTGACGGTGAAAACGGCGAAAATCAATGTAAAAAACGGAGACCTTCTGGAAACTCTTCAAGAGTTTTTTCGATCCATCCTCCGGTTGGATAATATCAGTGCGATCTTGGTTCCACAACATCTCCCCATGAAGAACGTTGTGATGCCGACGCTTGTCACCGATCCTGAACATTTGGATGGTACCGATCCTCTGGCACCGGCATTTCCTATGAATTCAGCCAAAATCGTCTCCCGGCTCACACGCAAACCCATGGGTGGAAAATTGGTAGCTGTACTCCGTCCATGCGAGATACGCGCATTTGTCGAACTGGTAAAACTAAAACAGGGCAGAATGGAAGAGGTGGTGCTGGTGGGAATTGACTGCCTGGGATCCTATAGGAATACCGATTATGCTCAAATAGTCGGGGAAGAAAAAACCGAATTTACTTCAAGATTCTACCGAAACGCTTTATCCGGGAAAGAATCGGCCGTTGAAAACTTTGACCTGTTCCCGGCCTGCAAGGCCTGCGAATTCCCGATCCCAAACGGTGCAGACATATTAATTGGGCTTTTTGGGGTCGATACAAACGAAAATTTGCTGGTTCAAGCCCGGACTCCAAAAGGTGAGGGGCTTTATAAAGACCTTGATCTTTCTGACGCAGAGGAACCACCAGAACGCCATGCAGTCGTCGAATCCCTAATAACTAAGCATACGGCCTATCGCGATGGCATGTTTGCCGAAACCACGGAGGCCACGAACAGCCTGGAAAAACTAGGCACCTATCTTGCCGATTGCGTAAACTGTTACAACTGCCGGGTTGCCTGTCCGGTCTGCTACTGCAAGGAATGTGTTTTTGTAACCGATGTCTTCGACCATGAACCTGACCAGTACCTTAGATGGGCCAACCGCAGGGGGGTAATCAAGATGCCCACCGACACCGTTTTTTACCACATTACTCGGCTTGCACACATAAGTACCTCTTGTGTTGGATGCGGTCAGTGCACGAATGCCTGCCCCAACGACATTCCGGTGATGGAGCTGTTTCGAACCGTCTCATACCGCACACAAAAAGCGTTTGAGTACGAGGCTGGTCGTAACATTGAGGATGATCTTCCGCTGTCGGTATTCCGTGAAGACGAGCTTGCCGAGGTTGTCGGTATCGGGAAAGCAGTTTGACAGGATTAACAGGATATTCAGGATAAGAAGTTTAAGTTGACAGAAATTCGCATGTCGACAGGAGGTTTTGCCGGTTTACCGGTTAGCCCGTTGGCCCGTATGGATTATTTAGAACATCACGGGCGAACCGGCAGACGGGCACACGGGCAAACCTATGATGGTAAGGATTTAAACTGCAATATCCGGCACAACGGTCGAATTATAAGCAAATCCAAATTGTATCTGTAGAGGGAAGCTTATTATGAAGAAAAAAGTTGGCACAGCGTTGGTGGTGGGGGCCGGAATAAGCGGTATCCGGGCTGCCCTGGATCTGGCGGAATTTGGCTATGGTGTAACCCTCATCGACAGGTCACCACACATTGGAGGGATTCTAAGTCAGCTCGATTATCAGTTTCCCACCGATCGTTGCGGTATGTGCAAAATGCTTCCCCTGGTGGATCGAGATGCTGCGTCTCAGTATTGCCTTCGCAAGGGCCTTTTCCACGAAAACATTGAAATTCGTCTTTCCACAGAACTTGTCTCGGTGGAAGGCGAACCGGGCCATTTTCAAGTATCACTTCATCAAAAGCCGAACCTTGTTGACCCTGGTCGTTGTATTGGGTGCGGGGAGTGCGTTAACGTATGTCCGGTGGAAGTTCCGGACTCCTTTAACGCCGGGCTTACCGCGCGAAAGGCCATCTACCTTCCGATTCCACATGCCATCCCCAACGCGTATGTAGTCGATACGATTGCCTGCAACCGGTGCGGAGACTGTGAAGCGATATGTCCTACGGGGGCCATCAAAATTTCAGAGGAAATCCGGAAAGATTTTCGTATTCTGGTAGTGGATGACGAATTGATCATGCGCGATTCTCTCAAGGCCTGGCTTGAAGATGAAGGTTTTACCGTCGACACGGCCCCATCCGGCCCGGAAGCCCTTGATCTTTTGTCAAAACAGGTCTACCAACTGATGCTCGCAGATATCAAAATGCCGGGAATGGACGGTGTGGAACTCCTTCAGAAGGCCAAAGAGATTTTTCCCGACCTTGTTGTTGTCATGATGACGGCCTATGCCACGGTAGAGACTGCTGTAGAGGCCATGAAGATAGGGGCGATCGACTATCTCCTCAAACCGTTTGACCCCGACACGCTTGTTTCTATGATCCTGAGGATATATCAGGAACTTGAAGTTGAAAAGGAACCTCCGATGGAGGTCGGTGCTCTGGTCTTGTGTGGCGGTACGTCCTATTTCGATCCCTCCAGCGGTAAGAACACATACGGGTATGGGGTATATCCGAATGTGGTAACGAGCCTTGAGTTCGAAAGGATCTTAAGTGGTACCGGACCGAATCAGGGCCGTCTGGTGAGGCCCTCCGACGGCAAGCCGCCGGGTAAGGTAGCCTGGCTCCAGTGTGTGGGTTCACGAGACATTCAGATGGACGCCGACTTTTGTTCGTCCATCTGTTGCATGTATGCCATTAAAGAAGCCCTTGTGGCCAAGGAAAGGGCGGGTGGGGAGTTTGAAGCTGCCATCTTTTATATGGACATGCGCATCTTTGGAAAATCCTTTCAGCGCTACCGTGACCAGGCGGAAAACCCGAAAGGAGTGAGGTTTGTAAGAGATCGGGTCCACTCTGTGATCCATGATGAAAACAGCGGTGATCTCATTATTTATTCCATTGACGATTCCGGCAACCGCCAAGAGGAGATCTTCGATATGGTCGTACTCTCCGTGGGCCAACGGCCGGCTTCAGGCACAACAGCCCTGGCCGAACTGGTGGAAATGCCGCTCAATCCGTGGGGATTCGGTCAAACCGAACCCTTTTCAATGACGAGGACAAGTCAGGAAGGCATCGTTTTGGGAGGTTCATTCTCCGGCCTGAAGGACATCAGTGAATCTGTAATTCAGGCTTCTGCCGCTGCTTTATCCGCATCCCGCATAATTCATACCACCGGGGGCAGCCTTGCTCTTGAACCAGCACCCATGAAGTCTTTAATAGATATTTCACAGGAACCACCCAGGGTTATGGTAGTGGTGTGCACCTGCAGCGGTTTGCTTGCCAAGCTTTCAGATACGCAGCAACTTGCCCGGCGTCTTGAGACCGACCCGGCTGTGGACCAGGTCATCATGTTTGATCAAACCTGCACTGTTTCGGGATGGGAAAATATTGCAAAATTAGCCGAAAAACACAAGCCAAACCGTATTCTGATCGGTGCCTGTCTTCCCTATGCGTATGCACGAAAAATTAGAGAACTGGGACAACTGGTAGGGCTGAATCCTTCTCTCATAGAGGTGGTTGATATAATGCCCACTGCTCATAGCTCAAAGCTGAAAGCTGAGATCCCGTCAGCAGATGAAATATCGGACGTCAACAATGAACTTTTGGCTATTTTAGGAATGGGCCTTGCCAGGCTTAAATGGGCTGACCCGGCTTCTGCACCCAGAGTGCGGATTCTTCAGAAGGCTTTGGTGGTGGGCGGCGGAATTGCCGGAATGACATCAGCCCTTGCCATTGCAGATCACAGCTTTCACGTAGATTTGGTAGAACAAGAAGAGATGTTGGGTGGTAATCTTAACTGGCTTGACCAAACCTTGGAAGGGCACTTGACAAAGGCCATTCTAGAAGAAACATTGATGAAGGTAGAAAAGCACCCTCTCATCAATGTGCACACCCGTAGCCAGGTGCTCGCTTCCTATGGTCAGGTAGGGCATTTTTATACCACTATTGAGGATAAAGAAAAAGGCGATTTCACCTTGGAACATGGCGTGACAATCCTTGCTACCGGAGGAATGGAAGCCGCCACCACATCATATAACTACGGCAAGAGCGAGGCCATCATCACCCAAAAGGAGCTGGAGAAAAAACTATACGACCATACCATCGATCCGGATCAACTCGAATCAGTAACCATGATTCAATGTGTCGATTCAAGGCAAGAGCCAAGGAATTATTGCAGCCGTGTATGCTGCGCCACAACCTTAAAACACGCACTGTATTTCAAAGCTCATAATTCCGAAATTGCTGTCTATGTTCTTTATCGGGACATGATGACCTATGGATTTGCCGAGTCTTATTACACTCAAGCTCGCAAAGCCGGTATAGTTTTTATTCAGTACGATGTGGCTGAAAAACCACAAGTTGCTGTCAAGGATGGATCTGTTCAGGTGACAACCGTTGAACCGATTGTTGGACAAAAAATCCAAATAAATACCGATCTTGTTGTCCTTGCCACCGGCATTGTTCCCAGACTTCCCAATGACTTGGCAGAATCCTTTGGCGCCACTATGGATCAGGACGGGTTCTTTGAAGAAGCAGAATCGAAATGGAGACCTGTGGACTCGCTCAAAGAAGGAATTTTTGCCTGTGGTCTGGCTCATTCTCCCCGCAACATCACGGAATCGATTGCAACAGCCGAAGCTGCGGCCCAGCGATCCTTAAGAATTCTTTCTCATGAAAAAATGCCTGCCGGGAAGGTGGTGGCAGAGGTCCGTCACAGCCTTTGCAGTCTGTGTGAGCGGTGCCTTGAGGTTTGCCCCTATGGCGCCCGGAATTTCGATCTTGATCTGGAAAAAATTCTGGTCAATGCTGCTATGTGTCAGGGGTGCGGATCATGTGCCACGGTTTGTCCCAACAGCGCATCGATCCTCGCAGGGTTTTTAGACCAGCAGATGTTCGAGGTGATCGATTCGGCACTTGAAGGAACGGTATAGGATTGTCGATTGATGATTGTCGATTTTGGGAATCGTTTTAAGCCGACGTAGCTCAGGCTACTATGTCAAAGTCGATTTTCTTCGTTTTTAAGTAAAATTGAGAAAGTAAATTCAATCGACAATCATCAATAACAAAGGGGAAGCCATGAACCAAGCAGAGAAAATAGAAAAAAAGCAGGGATCTGTATCAGTGCCTGAATCTGTCGTCGATTCACTGGCTGCAATTCGGGATATGGTAAGCACCTGCATCCAGTGCGGTACCTGCACAGGTTCTTGCCCCAATGCCTTTGCTATGGATCTCACTCCGCGTCAGTTGTGGTGCAATGTTATTAGGGGAGAGAAAGAGACAATTTTTCACAGCAAGACCTTTTCCCTGTGTTCCGTCTGTTATTACTGCACACTGCGATGTCCCCGGGGCCTTCCACTTACCGAGGCGATGAGTTCACTCAAGCAGATAGCTGCAAAAGAGAACCTGGCACCCTATAAGAAAAGTATCCGATTTTACAAAAGCTTTATGGAGAGTGTCCGCCGTCATGGCCGGGTCAGAGAGATGGAGTTCATGACTCTCTATTTTCTATCCATGAAAAATCCCTTGATACCCCTTCAGTTTGCTCCTTTGGGGATGAAGCTCATGAGCAAAGGAAAAGTCTCTTTTGAAATTCCTTCAAAAGGGAGCGGTGCTTTAGAGTCGATCTTTCGAAAGGTTGAAGAGTTAGAGCAGAGATGAGTAGAATACTTTTTACCAAAATAAGCGGCGAAGCCGCATTCTATAAAATCGAATTACGATTTTATTACCCCGGCAATTAAAAAACCGTCATTCCGGCCGTAGCGAAGCAGAAAACCGGAATCCATAACACATTGTATTTCCTGGATTCCCGCTTTCGCGGGAATGACATGAGGGGAAAACGTTGTTTGCATATTTAATTGCCGGATTAATATAGGGGGTAAATATGAAATACCTATATTATCCGGGCTGTTCTCTGGAGGGAACAGCATCTGAATATAACGCCTCAACTCGGGCCTTAATGCAAAAACTGGGAGCGGATCTGTTGGAACTTAAAGACTGGACCTGCTGCGGTGCCAGCGCTGCCGAGGCCACTAGTTATCTTCTTTCTATGGTTTTGCCGGCTTGCATTTTAGCAAGAGCAGAGGAGATGAGCGAGGCAGCGGAGATTTTAGTTCCATGCAGTGCGTGCTACCTGAATCTGAAAAAGGTTGAGGAAAAAACCCGAAAAGACCCGGTGCTCCTTGATAAAATCAACACAATATTAGAAGAAGAAAAGCTCCACTTGCACGGTCAGGTGCGGGTTCGGCACCTCCTTGATGTGATATCCCGTGATGTCGGTTCTGAAACAATATTTAATGGAGTGAAAAATCCTTTTATCGATCTGAGCATTGCTCCCTACTATGGATGCCAGTGCCTTCGTCCTTATGCTATTTTTGATGACCCTGAAGAACCCCGCTCCATGGAACCGCTTATTGAGGCCGTAGGGGCAAAGATTCATCCATGGAACATGGGGGGCAGGTGCTGCGGAGCGTCCCACACGACCACAAAGCCTGAGGTGGCCTTGGAGCTTGTAGCTGCTATATTAAAGGCAGCCCGAGGAGCCGATGCTATCGTTACGGTATGTCCCATGTGCCAGATGAACCTGGAGGCGTATCAGAAAAAAATTTCAGAAATGTGCAATAAAGATCTAAGCATGACCATCCTTTATCTCCCTCAGTTTTTGGGACTTGCTCTTGGCCTGTCGGAACAAGATTTGAGATTAGATTTAAATCTTTCCGTTACCAAGGAATTCCGGGATAAGCTATAACCTGAATCTTGCATGAAAAATGATGAGAATCTTTAGGTTGCTTGATTGAAGAAGGTGTAAAATCGATTCGCGATTCTATGATTGGCTCTTTCCTCCTGCCTTACAATTAGGCACAAGGCAACTGAACTCTAAAAGTGCTTCCCTTGCCAAGCTCACTTTCCACTGTGATGGTGCCGTTGTGTTTGGCGATAATCCCGTAAACCACCGAAAGGCCGAGGCCTACACCTTTCTCCTCTTCTTTGGTAGTGAAAAAAGGCTCGAAAATATTTTCCATATCTTCCTTAGCAATGCCGCAGCCTGTATCAGAAATTACAACTTCTAAAAATGATTTAGGTCCGGCAGCTCTATTGGCCGATACTGTCAAGGTCCCCCCGTTTGGCATTGCCTCTGAAGCATTGTGCATAAGGTTTAAGAAGACTTGTTGGATCTGCTTAAAATCGCATTTAACTTTTGGCAGATTCGGCGCGATATTGTTTTTGAGCTGAATTTCTTTCATCCCCAGGTCATGGGAGATAAGATTCAAGGTTTTGTTGATAATGCCTTTAATACTGTTACTCTCAATTGTAATTTTAGTACGACGGGCGAATGCCAGAAGGTCTTTAACGATTTCACTGCAACGGGTGATCTCCGATTCCACAAGTTTCAAATATTGGGAAACATCCTCAAGTTTTTCATGAGAAAAGTGATTCCGTGCAAGCATTTTTAAAATCAACCGGACATAGTTCAAAACCCCGGCAAGTGGGTTGTTTATCTCATGGGCAATGGTGGCGGCCAATTTGCCCAAAGAAGCCAGTTTTCCCGTCCAGACAACCTGTTCCTGGGCCTCTTTCAGATCCTGATAGGCCTCTTTTATAATTTTATACAAATTGGCGTTATTCAAAGCAATACCGATATGGTTGCCGATGGCGGTCAAGAATTCAACAAATTCGGTTGAAAAATTATATAAGGTGCGGCTGGACACACATATCACGCCCATTGATATTCCTTTGGTTGTTAGTGGGACATAAGCGGTGGATTGAAGGCCTTCTTCAACAAGCAGATTGACATGGGAGGCAGTGGACTTTTGAGTATGGTTTACAACCTTTGTCTCACCATCAAGTAAGGTCTGCCACAGAACGCAGTTTCCGGATTTACGAGATTTTATAAAAGAATCGTTGATAAAACCGGCTGAAAGCCCTTTGTGCGCCACCAGATTAAGGACTTTTTCCCCATCGTCCAGCAAATAGATCCTGACACTGTCAGGCTCATCGGCCTCAAGGATTTTGTCAATTGTGCTGCTTAGTATTTCGCCAAGATTTAAACTGGTGCTGACAGTTTTGGAGACGGCATTTAAGGCGGCAAGCCGCATTTTATACTGCTTAATTTGCTGCTGGGCATCAACTGTTCGATATTTTTCTTCAGTTTCCATAATGAATTAGAAGTATTTGATGTTTTTTAATATTATTATAAAGGCGTCCCTTTATAAATGGGTGTTCCACAGAAATCTTGGGGCCATGTTCATCAAATAGAAGATCTTTTCTATAACACAATCTTACTAAAACAGCAAAGGGGGTCTCAAATCCTAAATACACCATAAACTTAACGACTCAACGAATTTTATCTTGAAAATAAATTGAGCAATATTCGCAAAGATCAAGCGACAATTCATCCACTTCATCGATACCACCCGAGAAGTGCATGAGACAATTTTTATGCTCGCAATGAAGTAGATCTAAAAGATGGCCCAGTTCATGAAGCGCTACTTTTGCCGCACGTTCATGAATGAGAGATATATGCGGGGTGGAACCGTCCGGGTTCTTCACCAATCGAAATAATGAAACCAACCCACATTCTCCGCCCTGTCTGGCTTCGCCGAAGACATGGGTAAAAATTGGGATAAAAAGGTCCTGATTTAAAACAGCTATAACCTTATCGTGATCCTTAAAGTGCATGGCTTCGAACGTTTCGATGATGATGCCGGCATTGTATTGCAACCTTCTTTCATCAAAAGCATAGTCAGGTAGTTCCATAGGGGGAAGAATTTGAGTCGTAAGCTTGAAACATCCGATGATATGGTCTGCTATAACCTGTAAAGCGCTTTCTGAGACATCTCCCAGAGGTACTACACCGACGGGTTTTTTATTTGAGGTCATGAGATAAGATATCGCCTCAATTGATCAGAATTACTCAAATGAAAGTTATTTGTTACTCGTTAATCGAAAAGACTATCCCGAATAACCTAAAGAGTGTCTATCCATAAATAGTTATATTGCCCAATCTGTTCGTTATGCTCGAAAATTAATCCTTGGAATATCAACTATATGCACCCCAAGGGCATTTCCTGCGGGGCACCTGTGGTTAATTTTCTCGCATGCCTCGATCTTGAACAAAATACCTTATTTCTGTATGGACACTAAAGAGATCTTTCAGGCCTTTCTAAGTGATACCGTTTAATCATTTTGTGCAAAGTAACCCTGTTAATCCCCAGGATTTTGGCGGACTGGGTCACATTCCAGTTTTTTTCTTCAAGGATCTTTTGAATGTATGCTTTTTCCATTTCACGTAACGATAGAGATTCTTGAAATTGTATACCGGACGGTTGAATGAAAGAAAAATCATCAATCCTGAGCGTACGGGATTTGGAAAGTACAACAGCTCTTTCAATGGCATTTTCCAATTCCCTGACATTTCCCGGCCAGTCGTACTGCTTTAACAATCCCATAGCATCGCTGGTGACATGATCTACTTTTTTATTCGTTTCCTGACTATACTTTATAAGAAAGTGTTCAATGAGCAAAGAGATGTCTTCCTTTCTTTTTCTTAACGGCGGAATTTCGATCATGATAACATTGATGCGGTAAAAAAAATCTTCCCTGAAAATTCCTTCAGCTACTTCCTTCTTCAAATCTCTTCGTGTGGCCGAGATGAGTCTAAAATCAACTTCTACAGGTTCTCTGCTTCCAATGCTGGTTATCTTCTTTTCCTCCAGAACGCGCAATAAATTGATCTGCATCTTTGGACTGATTTCTCCAATTTCATCAAGGAAAAGGGTTCCGCCTGAAACCACTTCCAAGAAACCCTTTCGAGCACGGGTCGCACCGGTAAACACTCCCTTTTGATGCCCAAAAAGTTCGCTTTCCAGAAGGGATTCCGGTATCGCACCACAGTTAATGGCGATAAAAGGTAGATGGGATCGGCGACTTTCGGCGTGAATGGCTTTAGCCACCAATTCTTTGCCGGTACCGGTTTCCCCGACAAGCAAAATAGAAGAATCGCTCTGGGCAACCTCTGGAATTAGACTGAAAACCGCCTCCATTGGCGGTGATTGCCCGATGATGTTATCGAAACGGGTGATTTTTTCTAAACGTCCTTTTAGATAGTTGTATTGTGATACAAGCTTCTTTTGAACGGAAATCCGCTCCATTACAAGGGAGAGCTGGTCAGGCTTGAACGGCTTGAGCAGATAGTCGGTGGCGCCGATTCGCATGGCTTTTATGGCCGATTCAATAGATCCATACGCTGTAATAATGATCACGAGCGTATCCGGATATTCTGTCTTAACTTTTTCCAGCAATTCTATTCCGTCCATCCCGGGCATTTTAATGTCGACAAAAAGGAGCTGAAAAGGATATTTTTCCAACTTCTCCAAAGCTTCAAAGCCCGATGAAGCAGTCTCTACAACATTACCGTACTTTTTAAACCAGTGGAAAAGGGATTCCCTAACGATTTCCTCATCATCCACGACCATGATACTCATCTTTTTATCCATAATATTCCCCCGTATTCGCAACATAAGGCCAGCAAACATTTACAGAGCGGGAAATTCCAAGACAAATGAGCTTCCTTCTCCCACTTTGCTGTTCATCTCAATTTTTCCTTTATGATTTTTGGTGATGCCATAGACAATGGATAATCCAAGCCCGGTCCCTTCCCCCACTCCCTTTGTGGTAAAAAAAGGATCAAAAATGTGCTCAAGATTTTCCTTGGAGATTCCATATCCGGTGTCCTGGACCTCCACTCGAACATTTTTTTTGTCACGTTTCAGTTCGGAAATTATCCGTAATTGTCCACCGCCCGGCATGGCTTCAATGGCATTGAAAATCAGATTGAGAAAGCATTGTTGCAACTCTCGGTCATCGCCCTTTATCATTAATAACCCCGGATATAGTCGAGTGGTCAGATCGACATTTCGAAGCTCCATTTTATGATGCGTTAAGGTAATGACGGAGTTTAAGACGTCGTTAAGATCTATTTCCTTGTATTCCTTAGGGCTTTCACGGGCAAACGAAAGAAGACCGGAAATGATGTTGCCACAACGCACTAGCTCTTTAGACATAAAAGAAAGATGTTTCTTGAACTGTTCCACGTCCTCGGAACTCGGCTTGCCTTCGGTAAGTATATCCTGCATTAAATCGCTGAAGGTCAATAACCCTTGAATAGGATTGTTGATTTCATGTGCACAACTGGCAGCCAGTTTTCCCAAAGAGATCATGCGATCTTCTTGAACCAGTTTTTGAAGGTCGGATTTTAATTCTTTAACTTGCTTATCCCAACGGTATGACAATTGCTCTGTGAGGTCTCTCCAAACTTCGATGATTCGATAAATTTCGCCGTTTTGATCCCTTAAAGGGTAAGTGACCAAATTGCAAAATTTGAAATGGCCTCCCGGCTCGGGATGTTCGTGAATAACATGAGCGGATCTCCCGGTTCTCAGAGTTTCCACCAAGGGGCATTTCATATCGGGACGCGAACTCGAACACGGGACCTTGTAGCCATGGGAAATCTCGTAACAGTGTCCACCAAGGACTTCTTCTTTCGATTTATTCACCGTTTTCAAATACGCATCATTAGTTTCAACGATTTCAAAATCTGTATTTAAAATCACAATGGCGCCGGTGCTCTGCTGGATGAGAAAGTCGGAAAAGTTTTTCTCAAAGACCAACAGTTCTTCTGCAGATCTAAGGCGCTGATCGACCTCGAAAAGTCGCCTCATTAACCTGCCGATGTTGTGTTCCAGGACCCCGACTCCCTTAGGCCTGAGACGGATGATCTCCAGCAGGACATCTTTTTTGCCGGTCAGTTCAATGATGCTGTCTAAGTCTTTTATTTTAAAGAGATCCTGAAAGTTATTTGTAGTATAGATTTCCAGCTCTTTGGCCAGAACAAGGCCTTCAGCCTCTGGATTTATATCGCAAACACCGATGATATTGATCTTTAGGTAGGTAAAGGATTCGCTAAGGAGAAGATCCAGAAAAAATTTACAGGCTCTGCCGCCGCCGACGATGGCCAAATTAATGGTATGGGCAATTGTATTTGGCGAGAAAATCGATTTGTCAGGATTTTTTTTTGCAGTTGGATTCTTTTCGTTCATGATCCACTCCTTGTGGTCTGTTCAAGGCTAATTCACAAGCTGAAATTGTTAACGGAATATTGTCTCAGACGGAATACTCAAAAGAATCAAATAGGCAGAGCAGTGTTTACAATAAGTCTGGCAGCATGCCTTTATTTTTTAAAAATAGTTGAAAATAAATCGAAAATCAAGACCTGATTGCTTTTTAAACCAAATTTTGGTTCCATAATCATCTTCTGGAATATTGCCAAATTCGGTATTATTACCTTGCACCATTCCAATTAAAAGAAAGGTAAACCAAGTTCTCAGGTTTTGCAAGCGAGATCCCTGCGGACAGAAAAGGTGATACGACTTGGGGGAAAATCGGATAGGAAGATAAATATCATATTGATTGGGTTTCTAACAAGGGAATATCGTATTTTGGGTCGCTGAATTTTAAGTAATACCCTTTGATCCTCATGGGGTTTCTTTTTGGTCCTGCAATTTATTTTTGGCAATGAGGTTCCGGATCATGGTCAACACTTCCCATTCCTCGTAAGGTGCCAGGATGCAGGCGTAGACACCGAGTTCCACGGCCTGTTTGATTAGTCCTCGATGGTCTTGATCACAAAGCATAATGGCTTTACAGCCGGGGCAAGCAACATTAATTCTTGAGTAGATCCTCGTGCCATAGGAGTTTACAACCTCGTAGTCCATAATAACGATGGCGCTGCGCATCTTTTTAATTCTTTTTACAAGTTCTTCGAGATCGGCACCTATTAGAGGACGCAGGTTGTTTCTCTTGCATAAACCTATAACATAACTTCGGATTTTCTTATTTGCGATCAGTACGAGGATAGGAATTTGTTTTGTGTAACCATTCACTGGCTTGAAACTTTTAATATTTTTACTGAGCCTAACTCACAGATGTAAGCGTTCAGCTGATCAAAGTTCAGGGTAAACCGGCTGAAAACCTCAAGCCCAGAAGGTGTATATAAAAAAAATCCCTGGCATTTGGTGTGAAACAGCGGAGAAAAAGCGCACCTTCCCCGCTGTTCCGGAGGCAATAGGAGCGGCTAAATGCCCCTACTGGCAATTTCATGTTTTAAGCTCCAAAAATAAAAATCAGGATCGGATGAGGGGCGCGGAATATATCTTGATACACTCTTTTGGAGTTTGTCGCCGAGACGGTGAACACGCACTCTTTGAAGAGGGTTCAAAAAAATATTCTTCCGTCGCCCCTCACACACGATCCATGTTCAACGGTTATGATTTAATCTATATATTCAAGGACAAAGTCCAGGTTCATCATCTCCTCGGGCCAGAATTTTTCGCTCATTTTCTCTTCGCCGGGGTAGACGTCTTTGTCGTCAATCTTATCAATGAGCATCTCAACGAAGTGACACTCGGTGAGCTTGTATTTGGCGATGACATCAGACGGCAGCACAACAACAAGGCCCGACTCCTTGGATGTTTCCCATTCAAAGGGTTCATTGGGGCCTGCGGATTCTTTTCCATCTTTTCCGTTATAGACCTTCAACAGTTTGCCGGAAACCTTCATTCCCGGTTTCATGTCAAACTCCTCGTACAGCTCGTCAGATATATGCCACCACAAGGCTCTGATATTTGCTGCCAAGTATCCTTTCACGAGCATGGGGTCGTATCCGCAGACACCCACACGACATTTTTCAGGCATTTTATACCTCCTTTTTGCTTTGCTTGGTCTCCACATCTTTCAACTGGTCGCGAAGATCTTCCACCTGTCTGTAGCAATTATTCATGAACTCTTCGGCTTCAGAAACGCTGAGGTGTTTTGTCTCATACAATCTTCTGACATAGGGATAAACGTAGTTCTGGAGTTCTTCAGAAAATTCATGATGCACATAATCGTTATCCCCTGAAGGGGATGCCCAACCTAAAAAACTCTTTTTCCAGTTGAGCACCATCCCCTCGAGATCTTTGAGTTCCTTTATAACATTTTCTTCCATGCTACTTCTTCCTTGCATCAAAGGAGTAGCACTTCTTGACCACGTTGAAATCCGCTACACACCAGTAGTCGGGCCAGTAGATTTTCGTGCACCAGCCAATGATATCCGCAGGCGGGAACTTTGAACCTTTGAGGACCGGCTTCAAATTCCTGCACTCCCAGCATATATGATCACTTTGTTTTTCCGGCACCAGAACTGTGGCCAGAAATTCTTCAGGTGTTAACTTTGCCATAGGACTCTCCTTTCTTTTTACCACTCGCCTACTTCACCTTTTTTCATTTTCTCCTGATACTCCTCCCATACCTCGGGAGACAGTTTCTGAATATCCCATTCAAAGCCAAAGCTTCCGGCAATGCCGGCAGACGGCGGCTGCGGACGCCAGCCCCTGACCGGACGGCCCCTGGCGCTGAACTTGACCATATCGGCCGTTCCCAGGTAGATATCCCTGGGCAGACACTCATACGGTCGGGTCCTGCCCTCGATGCCCGGCAGATGGTTCGTATAACCGTCCAGAGGCTTGTCCGCATAGAGCGGGCTGGTATCCGGTTTTTCGTCAACCTCATCAGGGCCTATGTACATGAAGCCCTGAATCATGTGGATGTAATACACCGTTTTGCATTCAGCGCAGTTTACCTTCCCCTCCCAGTTCCAAAAGCAATAAGGGTCAAGGTAATTAACGGTGTTACACTTTTTCCCATTAATTTCTTTCTTACACCAGATAATATCACACACGGCGCCCTCCTCCTTTTATATCCAGCTCTTATCGTACCATTCCTGGACGGTGCCAGTCGGATAACCAAGCAACTCATGGTAGATCTTAATATTATCAGCACC
>Ga0209013_10003002_pt1 | contig 15134 bp, 9 predicted proteins | sample Cruoilmetagenom2_FD_187291 | JGI IMG/M metagenome (GOLD analysis project Ga0209013, IMG submission 187291) | Oil polluted marine microbial communities from Coal Oil Point, Santa Barbara, California, USA - Sample 2 (SPAdes) (version 2) | ecosystem: Environmental > Aquatic > Marine > Oil seeps ... | reverse complement strand
ACAGAAAGTTTAAAAGCATTTTCCATGGTTTCTTTTAGTAGAGAAATTAATTTATTTTTTTCGGTTAAATGCATGTCAAAAACGAGTTCATCATGTACTTGTAATAACATTTTTGTTTTATAATTTCCGTCTTTTAGAAGTTGATTCATATTTATCATGGCAATTTTTATAATATCGGCGGCACTTCCTTGAATTGGAGCATTTACAGCATTTCGTTCATCTGCTTTTCTTACAATGGCATTCTGAGAATTTATGTTTTTTAAATACCTTCTGCGCCCTAAAATAGTTTCTACGTAACCATTTTCTTTTGCAAATTCTATTTGCGATGAAATATAATTTTTTAAAGTGGGAAAAGTTGCATAATAATTATCTATCAACTCTTTTGCTTCTGCTCGAGATTTATTTAGTTGTTGTGCTAAAGTAAAAGCTCCTTGCCCATAAATAATTCCAAAATTTACCGCTTTAGCATCGCTTCTTTGAGCTCGTGTTACTTGGTTTAAAGGAACATTAAATACTTTTGACGCTGTTGCTTTGTGAATATCTTCTCCTCGTTTAAAAGAGGAAATCATACTTTTATCTTCGCTTAAAGCCGCAATAATACGGAGTTCTATTTGAGAGTAATCCGCAGCTACTAAAGTGTAATTTTCGTCTCTTGGCACAAATGCTTTTCGTACTTGTTTTCCTCGCTCTGTTCTAATAGGAATATTTTGAAGGTTAGGGTTATTAGAACTTAATCTTCCAGTTGCGGCAACTGTTTGGCTATACGTTGTGTGAATTCTTCCTGTTTTTGAATTTACTTCATTTGGTAAGGCATCCACATAAGTGTTTTTTAGTTTAACTAATCCTCTCCAATCTAAAATATTTTGGACAATTGGGTGTTTTGATGCTAACTTAGATAATATTTCTTCTCCTGTTGCATATTGACCAGTTTTCGTCTTTTTTGGTTTTTCAACTAATTTTAAATGATCAAATAAAACATCTCCTAATTGTTTTGGGGAAGCCAAATTGAATTCAATTTTAGCTACGTTATAAATTTCTGTTTCTAATTTTAAAATGTCTTCCGATAGTTTTTGAGATAAAGAATTTAAAAATTCGCTATCCATTTTTATACCTTCTATTTCCATAGATGCTAAAACTGAAAGTAGTGGTATTTCAATGGTGTTATATAATTTGGTTAAATTTAGATCTTCTAATTTCTTTTCAAAAATTGGTTTTAATTGAAAAGCTATATCTGCTTGTTCACAAACAAAATCTGCCTGTTTTTTTAATTCTATTTCATTGAAATTTAATTGATTTTTACCCTTTTTTCCAATAATAGATTCTAATGTAACGGGAGTAAAATTTAAATAAGTTTCCGACAATACGTTTAAGTTATGTCGCATATCTGGCTGTAACAAGTAATGTGCTAATCGGGTATCAAATAATTTTCCTTGGAGTTTTATATTGTGTGTGCTTAAAAGTTTGCTGTAAAATTTTAAGTGTTGTCCAATTTTTTCAATTTCTGTATTTTCAAAAAATGGCTGGAATTCTTTTAATATATTTAAGGTTTCACTGGTATTAAAAGGAATGTAATATGCAGAGTTTTCTTGGAAGGAAAATGCCATTCCAAGCCATTTGCAATTTATAAAATCAGTTCCTAAAGTTTCTATATGAAAACTTACTTTTTTTTGTTGATTTATTTTTGAAAGTAATAATTTTCTAGATAAAGAAGTAGAAACGTATTGGTATACTTTTCCAAAATTTTTAGTCTTTTTTTGTTTTGCGTCTTCCGTGGAATTTGAAACTGAAAACAAATCGAATTGCGCATTGGTATGCTTAGAATCTGAATTGGATTCTTCAATTTTCTTTTTGTTGTTTTCAGGATTTATATCTGGATGATTTTTAAATATTTTAGGTAAACTTTCCGCTATTCTTCTAAATTCTAATTCCTTAAAAATTTCATTTGCTTTATCAAAATCAGGATGATTTAATTCAAAATCTTTTTCATTAAAAGCAACAGGGCAATCGAGCATTATGGTAGCTAATTTTTTAGATAGAATACCTAATTCTTTATTTGCTTCTATTTTCTCTTTCATTTTGCCTTTTAGCTCATGCGTGTTTGCTAACAGGTTTTCCATGCTTCCGTATTGTTTTAAAAACTTTTTGGCAGTTTTGTCTCCAACACCTGGTAATCCTGGAATATTATCTACAGCATCTCCCATCATACCTAAATAATCAATAACCTGTTCTGGACGTTCAATTTCAAAACGTTTTTGAACTTCAGGAATTCCCCATTTTTCAATTCCATTTCCCATTCTTGCTGGGCGGTACATAAAAATATTTTCAGAAACAAGCTGTGCAAAATCTTTATCGGGTGTTACCATAAAAGTCTGAAAACCTTCTTTTTCAGCTTGTTTAGATAGTGTTCCTATTAAATCATCCGCTTCAAAACCTTCTTTTTCAATAATAGGAATGTGCATTGCCTTTAATATTTTATGAATATATGGAACGGCAATTTTTATAGCTTCTGGGGTTTCCAATCTATTTGCTTTATAAGATGGAAAAGCTTCTGTTCTGCTATGCGATCCGCCTTTATCAAAAGCAACCGCTAAATGGTCTGGATTTTCACGTTTAATAACATCTAGCAGTGAATTTGTAAATCCTAAAATAGCAGAAGTATCCATGCCTTTAGAGTTAATTCTTGGGTTTTTAATAAGTGCATAATAACCTCGAAAAATTAAGGCGAAAGCATCTAAAAGGAAAAGGCGTTTTTTTTGCATTTTATTTTGTAATGTATTAATTGTTACATTGTTAAAATTCACTATTTATTGTAAATATGATGTTTATCATACAATAAAACGTACCATTTGTTTATATTTGCATACTATAGTTAAAATCTTAGGTTATGAAACAAAAAGATTTTATTACTTTTTTAATTGTATTTATTTTCTTAACCCCAATTTTTTCCCAAATTGTTAATGAGGGTTTGTTGAAAATTACTACACCAACTATGGTCTATTTTGGCGATGAATATACGAATAATTCAGGGGCAACACATAACAATAATGGCGATTTATATTTAAATAGTAATTTTATTAATAATGGAATTACAAGCTCTACCTCTGGAACTACTTTTTTTGCAAGTTCAACGAATACCATTCAGACAATTTCAGGAATTACCGAAAGTATTAATTTTTATAATTTAGATGTTAATTTATCATCCATTAACAAAAAAGGTGTTTCTGTTTCTGATAATTTTGGATTAAAAGTTGAAAATAAAGTAAATTTAGTTAATGGTGATTTACGATTGGTTGGTGATGCCCAATTATTTCAAACTCATTCTGGAATTGATAATAATACTTCAACAAATGGAAAACTTTTAAAAGATAGAAAAGGTTATGCCTCAGCTTATGGATATAATCATTGGTCTTCACCAGTAAATAACGGAGGTACATTTTCTTTAAATGGAGGCTTGTTTGATGGAACAGATTCAAGTTTAAATTCATTTACACCGCAACAAGTGCTTTTTAACAGCGGATCGCCTTATAACGGATTGCCGTCTGTTTTAGATGGCAGTGAAAATGTAATTACGCCGCTTACTATAAATACAACATGGCTTTATAAATTTTCACGAGGAGGTGTTGGAAGTTATTCAGATTGGATAAAAATAGATGAAAATGGTATATTAAATCCCGGGGAAGGCTATACAATGAAAGGTACAAACACATTGGATAGTGAGCAAAATTATGTTTTTAGAGGTGTTCCAAATAATGGAGATTATGCTTTTCCAATAAGTGTTGGAGAATCTTCGTTATTAGGAAACCCATATCCTTCTTCATTGGATTGTGATAAATTTATTAATGATAATTTAAGTGTTATTGATGCCTTATATTTTTGGGTAGAAGGTGGTTCTACATCACATAATTTAGCCGACTATTTAGGTGGTTATGCAACAATAAATTTAACAGCAGGAGCACCTCCTTCAGTTTCACCATCTCAAATTTCGGGATTAGGAAATGCAAATTCTGTAACTTCTCCAACTCAATATATGGCTGTTGGTCAAGGCTTTTTTATAGAAGCTATAGGAGATGGTAATATTGTATTTAAAAATTCTCAAAGAGTTTTTAAAACAGAAAGTTCAGGAGAATCGGTACATTACAAAACAGATAAACCAAATAAGAATATTAGTAATAAAACCAATATTACAAATAGTTTTGTTAGAATTGGATATGAAAATCCGGATGGTTATCATAGGCAAATTGTTTTAGGATTTTTACCTGATTCACCTGCTGATTTAAACTATAATATTGGTTATGATGCTATAATGACAGATCCTAGATCTGATGATTTTTTCTATATTATTGATAATGATTTAAGCAAAAAATATGTGATTCAAGGAGTTGGAGCTTATGATAATAGTTATGTTTTTCCTGTTGGTTTAACAATTTCTAAAAAAGGAATAAATAGCATTATGTTAGATGAAGTTGAAAATTTTAGCGATCAGGTTCTAATAAAAGATAAAGTGTTAAATATCACCTATAATTTGAGTGAAGCTAATTGCGTTCCAAACCTTTCAGTTGGGGATTATTTAGATAGGTTTGAAATTATTTTTCAATCTCAAGAAACACTTGACATTGTAGAAAACAGCTTAAAAAAGATAAAAGTATTTTACAATGGAAGTAAACAAATAATTATTCAAAATAAAAAGCAACTTAAACTAAATAAAATATCAATATATAACCTATTAGGACAAAATGTTTTACAGGTAAACAATGGTTTTACAACAGGTGATAATATGGTAATTCCTTTTAATTATAAACAAGGAATTTATTTAGTTTTAATAGAAACAAATTCAGGAAAAGAAACCTTTAAAATTATAAATTAAAAGCATATAAAAATGAAAAAATCAACTATTAAAATATGGTTTGTAGTATTTTTTACGCTCATTTTAACAACTAATAATATTACAGCTCAAGTTGGTATAGGAACTTTAACACCTAATTCTTCAGCAATGTTAGATGTTCAATCTACTTCTAAAGGAGTTTTAGTTCCAAGAATGACAACACTACAAAGAACTGCTATAAGTAGCCCTGCAACAGGTTTATTGGTGTTTGATACTACAACACAAAGTTTCTGGTTTTATAGTGCTGCCTGGGTTGAGCTTGTTTCAGGTAGCTCAATTGTTGATACTGACGGTGATACAAAAATTGAAGTTGAGCAAAGTGCTGATGAAGACAAAATACGTTTTTCAACCGCAAATCCTGCTGGAGATGCATCTGTAGAAAGAATGTCTATTGGTAACAATGGAGAAATTCTTATGGGATCCGATCTTGCTGTTCAAGCAACAACTTTTTTTGAAATTGGCTCAGATGGCGTTATAAAGTTAGGAAATAAAGGCGCTTCAACACTTACTGGTGGAGTTTTAGGAGGGTTAGAATCGGATGAAACTGGTTTAGAAAATTATACCAAGATTACTACTGATGGTTCTTTAAGTTATGTTGGAAATGCAACAAGATGGGAAGATTTAAGAATTCCTACAACTTCACTTAAAGATCGAATTGTAGATATGCCAAAGTGGGATCCTTTTATTAATGATGGCCAAATTGGACCTGGACTATTTTTGCATTGGTTTGAGGATAAGACAGGGGGTGAAGGTGATGCAGAGCAAGAACTTTTTTTTACAGCACAAATGCCACATGGTTGGAAAGAAGGCTCTGATCTACAACCTCATGTGCATTGGACAACAAAAGATGATGCATCTGGAAAAAATGTAGAATGGGGTTTAGAATACGTTTGGGCAAATGTAACAAGTCAATTTTCTTCAACTACAAATATTATTTATACAGACAATACAATTGGCACACCAGGTATAAGACAGCATAATATCTCTACATTTCCTAAAATTGATGGTGCTGGGCATTTATTGTCAAGCATGTTAATATGTAGAGTGTTTCGTCATAGTTCAGGAGGTAATGACACTTTTGATGGTAAACAGGCTGGGTTAATAGAAATAGATTTTCATTACCAAGTTGATAGTGATGGAAGTAATCAAGAATATACTAAAGAATAATTTTTTGTTAAAACCCTCTTAATTTTAAATAGCACTTCACATTTTATTATAAAATAGAATTAGATTTGTTTTATGATTAGATGGCTTATTTTAGTAGTATTTCTTTTATTTATAGATTTTTATGCTTTTCAAAGCTTAAAAATAATTTCTAAAAACAAAATTATCCTAATTTTATATTGGATTATATCTATTGGAATTTTAGCAAACTTTATATTAAAATTAACTTCTTTTAATGGCTCAAAAGGATTTACACATGGTATTATGTTGGCTATCGGTTTGCTAATTTTATCGGTAATTCCTAAAATAACAGCAATTATAATTTTGTTTTCAGAAGATGTTTTTAGAATGATAAAAACGAGTATTTCTTTTTTTTCGCCAACTACTACAACCCATTTTCCAGCTCGTAGAGAGTTTGTTGCTAAAATAGCTTTAGGTTTAGCAGCTATTCCGTTTGCCTCTATAATTTATGGAATGGCCAAAGGAAAATATAATTTTAAAGTAATTAAACACACTTTATTTTTTGATGATTTGCCGGATGCCTTTGATGGATTTAATATTACTCATATATCTGATATTCATAGTGGTAGTTTTGATGATGAAAACAAAATTGATTATGCTATAAATTTGATTAATGAACAGGCTTCAGATGTAATATTATTTACTGGTGATATTGTAAATAATATGGCAGATGAAATGAATCCTTGGATTGACCATTTTAAAAAATTAAATGCACCGTTTGGAAAATTTTCAGTTTTAGGAAATCATGATTATGGAGAATATGTTAGATGGAAAACAGTCCAAGAAAAAGAAAGTAATTTTCAGGCAATAAAAGAGATTCATCCAAAAATAGGATTTAATTTATTATTGAATGATAGTGTTTATTTAGAAAAAGAGAATCAAAAAATAGCAATTATTGGTGTAGAAAATTGGGGAACTCGCTTTAAAAAAGCTGGTGATTTAGAAAAAGCTTCTCAAAAAATTAAAAAGGAAGATTTTAAAATTTTATTGAGCCACGATCCTTCACATTGGAATGCGGAAGTTAAAAATAATGATAATAATTATCAGTTAACATTAAGTGGGCATACTCACGGAATGCAATTTGGAATTGAAATTCCTGGGTTTAAATGGAGTCCTGTACAATACGTTTATAAACAGTGGGCAGGAATTTATAAAGAGTTTAATAGATATATTAATGTAAATAGGGGTTTTGGGTTTTTAGCATTTCCGGGTAGAGTTGGTATTTGGCCTGAAATAACGGTAATTACACTGAAAAAGAAGTAAATACTAATTTTTTAAATTAAAATGTTACATTTGTATAGATGCATTTTGTTAATAACAAGTTTTTAAGAATAAAATTATGGCAAAATTTGGAGAATTAATTAGTTCAGATATTCCTGTTTTAATAGATTTTTTTGCTGAATGGGAGGATGAAGAAAATAATTTACACAATATTTTACGTGATGTTGCTGCTGCTTTAGGAGATAGAGCTAAAGTAATTAAAATTGATATGGAAAAGAATGAAACTTTGGCTAACGCTCTTAGAATAAAAGGTAACCCAACGTTTATTATTTATAAAAACGGAGAAATGAAATGGCGCCAATCTGGAGGTCAAGATGCTAATACTTTAATAAGTTTGGTTGAGCAGTACGTTTAACTAATATTCTCAAACACATAACCTTTTTCAGAATAATATTTTAAAACTTCAGGTAAAGCAAATTTTAAATTTTTAGAAGCTTTTTCGCTGTCATGAAAGGTAATAATGCTTCCGCTTTCTGTATTTTTAATTACGTTATGCAGGCATTGCTTAGAGGAAATAGTGGTGTCAAAATCAGCACTTAAAACATCCCACATAATAATTTTATACCCTTTTTTTCTTATTTTTTTTGATTGATAAAATTTAATTTTACCGTAAGGAGGTCTAAATAAATTAGTCTTTTTTTTGGTAATTTTTTGGATAGTATTTTCTGCAGCATTCACATCGGCCAAGTATTCTTCTGTTTTTGTATGTAGCCCATTAAAATGGTTGTAAGTATGGTTCCCCAGAGAATGACCATTATTAATTATTGAAATAGCTAAATCAGGATTATTGGCTACATTTTTTCCCAAACAAAAAAAGGTGGCTTTTGCACAATATTTTTCAAGCTCATTTAAAATCCAATTTGTTATTTTTGGTGTAGGTCCATCATCAAAAGTTAGGTAAATTATTTTTTCTTCTTTTGAAAATTTCCATTTCCAATTATTAAAAATGTGTTTTACTATTTTAGGTGTTTTTACTACATACTTTTTCATTCTGGCCCTTTAATTAAAAAATCATACAATTTTAAGTAGCTAATATATTCTTTTTTAATTGTATTTGCATAATCTACATCGTCATACTTTGATGCTGTTTTTACTAATTGATCGTACATTAATAAATTTCGTTCAATTTCATCATAAACAGAGGTTATTTCAGCTTCTGAATATTGGCTGAAATAGGTTAAATCTTCTTGAAAAACAGTTTTAAGTTGATTGGTTAATTGACGTGCTTTTTCTTTTTTGTCTAATTTATAATATAATTCTACATATGGAATAAGCATGCTATAATGTCCAAATTTATGAACAGGCATTTTTTCTAAAGAAATATCTAAAATTTCTTCTGCTTTTTTCATTTTGTTTTCTTTGATTAAAGCTCTAACCAAACGCTCCATGTTATTACGATAGGTGACTGCATTTTTTCGGGTTTCAGGATCTAAATAAACATTATCATCAGTAATGCTTCCCCAATCCCAGTCTTTAACTTTTTTATATAATACATCAGAATCTATTCTTCCCATATCAAAAAAGCTACCTTGATCTGGAGTTTTAATTGGAACTAATTTGTATGCTAAACCATCTAACTGAAGATAATCTTTCATCCAAATATATTCTTCATCTGCTTGAGCTCCACCAGTAAAATAAATAGATCTTTTCCAATCATTATTTGCTAAAATATCGAGCATTAAAATTCTGTTTTTAGTCAAAGTGCTTCCAATGTTAATATCGATATAAGGAACAATTAAAGCAGAATCTTTTGCTGCAACAATACCATTTTTTAAGACTGCTTCTTTATCTACTGGAATTCGTATTTTGTTAGTAGGTAACACTTTATCTGGAATTCCATCGTCGTCTAAATCATAAAAAGTAATTTTATTTTTACTTTGAATCCATTTCATAAAATAATCAATATCTACTACAGAATCTTTATATTTAGGAAAAAGTTCTTCAAAATAATACGCTACATCTAAAGTTCCCCATTTATAATCACTATGTTTTAATTGTGATGGAATTGGGTCAGCTTTATAGGTTTTGCGTTTCATTTGATCTATATACCAATCGGTTTGAAATAAACTTGTATTTATAGTTTTAATATCGGTTCTATAATTTTCAGCTTCTTGCATATACCAAAGTGGGAATGTATCATTGTCACCAATGGTGAATAGAATAGCATCTTTATCGCACGAATCTAAATATGCTTTTGCATTTAGGCGAGCGGTATATCTATTAGATCGGTTATGGTCATTCCAGTTTTGAGAAGCCATAATGGTTGGCACGGCTAATAAGGTAATTATTGTAGTAGCAATTGCCACAGAATTTTTGTTGGCGTATGTTTTTAATTTTTCATAAATGGCTAAAACGCCAAAGCCAATCCAAATAGCAAAAATGTAAAAAGAGCCAACTACGGCGTAATCCCTTTCACGAGGTTCAAAAGGTTTTGGATTGGTGTAAAAAATAATTGCTAATCCTGTAAATAGGAAAAAGAGTAATAAGGTGTAAAAATCGTTTTTGTTTTTGTTGAGTTGAAAAAATAATCCAATAAAACCTAAAATAAAAGGAAGAAAATAATAGGTGTTTCTACCTTTATTATTTTTTACATCGGTTGGTAAATTAGATTGCGGACCTAAATGCCATTCATCAATAAATTTTATACCACTTAGCCAATTGCCATTTAAATTATCTAACTGTCCTTGAACATCATTTTGTCTTCCAACAAAATTCCACATAAAATAGCGAGCGTACATATAACCAAATTGAAAATCGAACATAAATTTTAGATTTTCTAAAAAAGTTGGTCTTCGTTTACTTTTTTGAGGAATACCAGCAATGGCTTTATAGTTTTTAATTACAGAACCATCGGTACTAACCATTCTAGGGATAAATCCTTTTTGAGCACTACTCCAATTAGGTAATGCATTTTTGTAATGATTTACAATAACGTATTTCCCAATTTTTTCATTTTTTTCATATTTTGGTTTGTCGTTTTTTGTAGGGTTATCTTGATCTGTTTCTCTATTATAGATTAAAGAATAATACGTGTCATAAAAAACATTAGCATCTCCGTACTGTTCTCTATTATAGTAAGCAAGCAACTCTCTGGCGCTTGACGGGTCGTTTTCATTTATAGTAGTATCTGCATTGGCACGTATTGGTAGCATTAACCATGTTGAAAAACCCATCATAATAAAAAGAATTGAAAGGATTAAGGTGTTTGCGCCAACTAAATTCTTTTTATGCGTGTGTTTTAAACCAAAATAGAAAGCAGCTACCAAAATAATCATGGCAATTATACTACCAGAGTTAAAAGGAAGCCCAATAGAATTCACAAAAAATAATTCTAAACCACTAAAATATTTTAATGTAAACGGGAAAAGCATTTTAAAAACAAATACGAGTACTAAAATTGCTGCCAAATTTGCAATAACAAATTGCTTTAGATCTAAGTTTTTATATTTTTTAAAGATGTATAAAAATACAATAGAAGGAATTACTAATAACGATAATATATGAACTCCAAAAGATAAGCCAACAATAAAACTTATTAGTAAAAGCCATCTGTTTCCTTGTGGTTTGTATAAATCCGCTTCCCAACGTAAGCCAAGCCAAAAAAGTAATGCCATTAAAAAAGAGGACATTGCATATACTTCACCTTCCACCGCGCTAAACCAAAAACTATCGGTAAAAGTGTAGGTTAAAGCACCAACTAAACCACTTCCTAAAATGGCAATTCCAGTACTTTTTAGTAAAACTTCTTTTTTAGGAACAAGTCTTTTTGCTAAAGCAGTTATTGTCCAAAACATAAATAAAATGGTTAAAGCGCTTGATAAAGCCGACATTAAATTCACCATTTTAGCTAATTCTGTAGCTTCTGAAGTAAACATTGCAAAAAATGCACCTAACATTTGAAATAGTGGTGCTCCTGGTGGATGTCCAACTTCTAATTTAACAGCTGTTGGAATATATTCACCGCAATCCCAATAACTAACCGTTGGTTCTATAGTTGATGCGTAAGTAAAAAGAGCAATTGCAAAAGCAAACCAACCAACAATGTTGTTCCACTTCTTAAAGTTGAATGAATTCATTTATAATTTTTTATTGTGGCGAATTTAACAAAATTAAACTTAAATAATTAAAAGGTAGCCTATTTGAAGTCTTAATAAAATATTAAAATGTAGGTTTTTCAAAAAAAACAAAAAATTTATTTGCTGAATTAAAACTTTGCATTAAATTTGCAACCTGAAAAATGACCCATGGTGTAATGGTAGCACTCCGGTTTTTGGTATCGTCAGTCAAGGTTCGAATCCTTGTGGGTCAACAAAAAGCTTCAATTTATTGAAGCTTTTTTTATACTTTAAAAGTAAGAACTGGTAATTCTGCATGGTTAGATAAATCTTTACCAATACTGCCAGTAAATAAATAAGATAATCCTTTTCTTCCTGTTGTATTAATAAGTATTATGTCTGCATCTATAACGCTTGAAAAATTAATGATACCAGCCTCAACAGAAACATCATTATAAATATTTAAAGTGTAATCTCCAAGGTCAAAGTTGTTTATAAAATTTCTAATAGCGTCACTTGATTCTCTAGTAGTTTCAAAATTATTAATAGTATTAATTTTCAATAAATGAATTCTAGCATTAAAAAGAGAAGCAAAATTTAATATTTTTTGAAAAGAGACTTTGTTTTTTTTCTCAAAATTAGAGGCAAAAACAATATTCTCAATTTTAAAATGATCTATTTCATTTTTAATAACTAAAACAGGTATTTTAGAGTTTCGTACTACTTTTTCAGTGTTAGAACCTACCAGCATTTCTTCTAATCCAGAAGTTCCTTTGGATCCCATAACAATTAAATCTACTTTTTTCTTTTTACTTTCCTCAATTATTCCATCAAAAGCTTTATGAAATTGAACAGAATCTTCAACTTCTAATCCTTTTAAAAACGGTAATTTTTTGAATTCTTCAAATTTTTCATGCGCTCTTTTTAAAAATAGCAAAGCAGTTGGCGTATTGCTTGATGAGCCATAACTAGAAGGATCAATAACCCCTGTAGGTAATTCAAGCATATGAAGTAAATAAATTTTTGCATTAGAGATTTTTGCTATATCAGTTGCAGCTTTTGCAGCATGTTTTGCTTGCTCAGAGAAATCAACAGGGACTAAAATACTTTTCATAAAATTGTAGTTAGGTTATTGCATACATGGTAAAAATAGCAATTTTAAATTAAAAAGAAGAATGATTTTTTATCAATTAAAAAAATGTTACTATATTTGCACCAAATTAAAGAAACTAAAGTGGAAAGGAGGGGACGGTAAGTCCCCTCTTTTTATAGAGAAAAATGGATAAAGAGAAGATTAAAAACTTAGTTTACAATGCAATTGAAGAAAATTTAGATTTGTTTTTAATTGAGTTGAAATTTTTGTCAGAGAATAAAATTTTAGTTGAAGTGGATGGGGATAAAGGAATTTCTTTAAAAGAATGTGTTAGAATCAGTAGAGCGGTTGAACATAATTTAGATAGAGAAGAAGAAGATTTTTCATTAGAAGTAACCTCACCAGATATTGCCAAACCATTAATAGTTAAAAGACAATATCAAAAAAATATTAATCGTACCTTACAAGTTAAATTAATAGATAATTCAAAAATTGAAGGGGTTCTGAAAAATGTAGAAGAAGATTCCATTTTTTTAGAATGGAAAGCTAGAGAGCCTAAGCCTATTGGAAAAGGAAAAATAACCGTAGTAAAAAATAAAACAATACCTTTTAAAGATATTTTAGAAGCAAAAGTGAAATTATTATTTTAATAAAGTGAATGCATGGAAAATTTAGCATTAATTGAATCATTTTCAGAATTTAAAGGAGATAAAAATATCGATAGAGTTACGCTTATGGCTATACTTGAAGAGGTTTTTAGAGCAGCTTTAAAACGAAAATTTGGATCTGACGATAATTTTGATATTATTATAAATCCAGATAAAGGAGATTTAGAAATTTGGAGAAATCGTATTGTAGTTGCAGATGGTGAAGTGGAAGATCCTAACGAAGAAATTGAACTTACAGAAGCGCGTAAAATAGAACCTGATTTTGAAATTGGTGAAGATGTTTCTGAAGAGGTTAAGTTAATAGATTTAGGAAGAAGAGCTATTTTGGCTTTACGTCAAAACTTAATTTCAAAAATTTACGAACACGATAGCACTAATACCTTTAAGCAGTTTAAAGAATTAGAAGGAGATATTTATAGTGCAGAAGTACATCATATTCGTCATAATGCAATTATTTTATTAGACGATGACGGCATTGAAATTATTTTACCAAAAAGTGAGCAAATTCGTTCTGATTATTTTAGAAAAGGAGATTCCGTTCGAGGAATAATTAAATCGGTAGAATTACGTAGTAATAAGCCAGTAATTATTTTATCAAGAACAGCACCTGAATTTTTAGAAAAATTATTTGAACAAGAAATTCCTGAAGTGTTTGACGGTTTAATTACTATTGAAAAAGTAGCCAGAATACCAGGAGAAAAAGCAAAAGTAGCAGTAGATTCTTATGACGATAGAATTGACCCAGTTGGAGCTTGTGTAGGAATGAAAGGATCGAGAATTCATGGAATAGTTCGTGAGTTAGGTAATGAAAATATTGATGTTTTAAATTATACCAAAAATACGCAATTATTTATTGCACGTGCTTTAAGTCCTGCAAAAGTAGCTTCTATGGTAATTCATGAAGAAGAAGATAGAGCAGACGGTAAAAAAGGTAGAGTAGAAGTATTTTTACTTCCAGAAGAAGTATCCAAAGCAATTGGTAAAAATGGTGTAAATATAAGATTAGCATCTCAATTAACAGGATTTGATATTGATGTGCAGCGAGAAGGAGTTGAAATGGAAGATGATGTTGAATTAACAGAATTTTCTGATGAAATTGAAGCGTGGATAATTAAAGAATTTAGCAATATTGGAATTGACACGGCCAAAGGAGTATTAGATAAAAGTGTTGAAGAACTTGTAAGTAGAACCGATCTTGAAGAAGAAACTATTTTAGAAGTTCAAAAAATATTAAAAGAAGAATTTGAAGACTAGTTTTTAAATTCAACAATAATTGGCTTAAAAATAATTATATGGCTAACAACAAAACATTGAGACTGAATAAGGTATTGCGAGAATTAAATATTTCGTTAGATAGAGCTGTAGAACATTTAGAATCTCACGGATTTGAGGTTGAATCTCGTCCTACAACTAAAATATCTGATGAAGAGTATCAAATATTATTAGATGGTTTTCAAACAGATCGTTCTAAAAAAGCAGCCTCAAAGGAAGTTAGTGAAGAAAAACGAAAAGAAAAGGAAGAACTAAGAATTGCTGCTGAAGAAAAGCAACGCCTTAAACAAGAAGCTGAGGAAGCTAGAAGGATTGTTATAAAAGGTAAAGCTGAAAAATTAGAAGTAAAAACAGTTGGCAAAATAGATATTGATCCTAAACATCATGATGTTTCTCCAAAGGAAGAATTGGTAAAAGAAAAGCCCATTGAAACCATTAAAGAAGTTCCAGAGGTGCCTATAAAAGAGGTTATTAAGGTTAAAGAGGAAGAAATAGTTGCTAAAAAAGAAAAGGTTGAAACTAAAATTAAGCCAGAAAAAGAAGTTGTTGTTAAAAAAGAAAATAAAAAGCAGGAAGTAACAGCTGAAATTAAAGAAACTACTCCTAAAAAGACTTCTGAAAAAGTAGAAGATAAAAAGCCAGAAGCTAAAAAGCCAGAAGGTAAAAAACCGGAAGATAAAAAACCGGAAGATAAAAAA
>Ga0209013_10003000_pt1 | contig 15135 bp, 4 predicted proteins | sample Cruoilmetagenom2_FD_187291 | JGI IMG/M metagenome (GOLD analysis project Ga0209013, IMG submission 187291) | Oil polluted marine microbial communities from Coal Oil Point, Santa Barbara, California, USA - Sample 2 (SPAdes) (version 2) | ecosystem: Environmental > Aquatic > Marine > Oil seeps ... | reverse complement strand
GCTCGAGCACGTTCAGGTCATTCCTCGCCCCCAACGCCCCCCCGACCGGGTCCAATCGGCAGGATTCTGGGTACGTCTGTGTGGGTGAAAACCTGAAAATCTGGAATTCTGGCAAGCTGGTCAGGGGTGCAGGTGGGCAGTTTCTCAGATTTTCAGTTTCCCGGCCGGTCTGGAGACGGTGAAAATCTGGCACCGACACGGCGCACCCGAGATCCCCCCCTCCCCGGCCCCGGGATCGTGCGCCTGGGGGCGAGTGAAAAACTGAAATTCTGGAATCCTGAAATCCTGGCGAGTTGGGTGACCTATGAGGATGTCAGTTTTTCAGTTCCACGCCCCGGAATGGGCACCGTGAAAATCCGGCACAGACCCATCGCCGAAGTCGCCGCCGCTGCGTTGCCGGAGACGTCCCGGGGTCGAGCCCGGAACTGGGGACAAGAATGCCGACCTCTGGCCCGGTCTGCCCCGCTCTCGGACGTTCCCTAGGCAAGTGATTGAGTTACATGGTAAACGGAGATTATCAACCCTAAGGCGACCTTCGCGTTCAGTGTGCTTTGAGCAAGTCTGATTCTAGTGTTAGCACCTCATGTACGTATATTCCCGTATATACAGCTATACCTGCTGCCTGTATCTTTGTGCTAATCTGTCAATATATTGACATATCCGAAAGGGACAGAACAATAACTGAATTTATGGAGTAAATCTGATGAGGCACTCACTCATTATTGGTGCACTGTGCGCCGTTGTCTTTCCTCTGGTATCCACGTTATCCCATGCGTCCCTGATCGATCGGGGTGGCGGGCTGATCTATGATGACGTGCTGGACATCACTTGGCTGCAGGATACTAATTATGCTCTGACCCAGGGTGTTGACGATGGCCGGATGACCTGGACTGAGGCGAACTCATGGGCGGCCGGGCTGAGTTATTACGATGTTGTTCGAGATGTCACCTATGAGGACTGGCGTCTGCCGACGTCAAGTCCGATTGACAGTCTCAACTTCAACATAGCGGTTAGCAATGACGGCACTACGGACCAGGGTTATGCCCGGACCACCACCAACGGGTTGGACGGCGGCTGGCGGGACGCTGACGGTACCCCGGTCTCGGAACTGGGGTATATGTATTATGTCAACCTGAGTAATTTCGGTAAATGTGACGAGAACTTGTCGGGGTGCACTACTTTTACCCGGGACTGGGGCCTGAACGACACTGCTCAGTTTACGAACTTTTCCTTCGACACTATCGAAAGCATTTTGGGCAGGTACGCAACCGGAGCAGATCTTTCCAATGAGATCGAGGTGGCGCTTCTCGATGGCCGCGACTACGTGTGGAGCTTCAACATTAAAACTGGCAATCAGGTCCTGCAAGTCAAGGACACGGGCTTTGGTAACCTCGCGGCGTGGGCCGTTCGCGACGGTGATGTTGCTGCTCTTGCCTCTGTGCCCGTACCCGCAGCAGTGTGGTTGTTCGGCTCCGGTATGCTGGGTCTGGTTGGCATGGCCAGACGCAAGAAAGCGGCTTGATTTGTGAGGCTGATCGTAAGACAGACTGGTAGTCGTCGATGGCATCTACCTGCTGAATTTCCATTAACAGATAGTCAGGGACTGATTGTAGTTAAGGATCGAAGACGATTGATTGATCGACGAAAGACAGAACATGGTATTGATGATCTGAAGGTTTTACTCTCGAAAATGGGCAGCGATTAACAGGCAAACAGCTCAACATATTTACTTTCCTCGCGGCGGCCTTCGGGTCGTCGTTTTTCATTGCGCTAAAGATCTGTTGTTGGCCGACAGCCGCCGATCCTGAACCCTGCATCAGCGATGTTTTCTGTATCTTGGGAACGGCAACTCTGCCTTCAGAAGCCGCCGTTCAGAATTGCCATCTCCCCGGCAACGTGAAACTGGGGGCGGGTGAAAACCTGAAATCCTGGCATCACGGCAAGTTCGGTCGACGTTCAGATTTCCAGTTTTTCAGTTTCCCGGGGGAGTTCCCATGCCGAAATTCTGCCCCAACCCGGCGCACCCGACGCCCCGGCGCCGACACGGGCTGGATGACATGCCCCTCCCCGAGTTCGGCCCTCAGTCTGCCGGAGTGCCCCCCTCTCGAGCGTTTCCGCCACGGGCATGCTCCACCCCTCGACGGCCACCCCGCTCCGCACGCGGGCACTGTGTCAGCCGTTCAGTAAAAGTTCGGCCGCCACAAAGACACAAACTCGTTGTGCTTCTTCAATTTTCGAATAATAAATGCGCAATTTTCTGCATTGAATGCTCGGAAAGGTTCAGCCTGAGGTCGGTCGAAGCCGCCAAGGAATGGGGCCAACAAAATAACACTTAGGAATCTTCAACTTTCTTGCCATAAAACAAAGTGAGTCTGGTACTGTTAATCGCTAGGTCGGCGGTTCGAGCCCGTCCCGGGGAGCCATTTAAACAGGTTACGAACACCAGACCTGAACAAAATCACCACGGGGTAGTAAATGGGGTAGTAAATGGGGTAGTAAACTATCACCCTGCTTTGCTGGTGTGCTTCCTATATATAAAGACAAAGCCACCCCGAAGGGCAGCCAGTACCGCGTGCTGCCATGCTGCTGAATCTCTATCGCTAGTCCTGTCTCAGGTAGCGAAATTTCTTACGAATAGCGCAGTTCGAATAGCCCGCATACCCCATTCCCCTAAGGACCCGGACACAGAAAAGACAAAGGCCACCCCGTCGGATGGCCCCTGCCTGCACCCTTGAAATAGACCGATTTTGTCAATGCCTGAGCGCTGAGGCTACAGAGTGGCGGGCAAGGATAACCGTACACCCTACCTCGTGCTGCAACATACCGGCATCGTCACCAGCAAGAGGGTAGAAGCATGAATGAGAGGAGCATGGTTCTGGTTGTGTACGCAGTGGCTACCTTAGCGGTCTACATTGGTCTGATAGTGTGGGCGCTTTTATGATGCACCGGCCACCCCAAGGGGAGGATGACTGATGCAGGAGGTGCACCCTCTCCCGATAGTTTGGATAGATGACACGGTTGTCAGTGTCAGTCGGTTTTGTCATGACATCCCTGCTATCGAGATGGGCGGACATTCAGTGGCAATACATAATGTGCTTGCAATCAGACAGATGCGAACGACGCGGTCTATGGCATACAGCTTGCAAGGTAAGCACAGACATGGAATACATTATATATGGGTTCTTTATCGTTGCGTGCTTCGTTGTTGCTTTACTGATTGACTAACAGATGCGGGGACTGGAATAGACAGAAAGAAACCTAACCTCTCCCTGGTTTAACTTGGGGGGGCTTCGAGTCTCCGAGCGGCATCCCCTCTCTCTCCGTATGGGGGATGTCGTTTTTTTGTCCAAAGAAAACCCCGCCACAATGGACAGGGTTACACCCTCTCCAGTCAATCCCGGCTCTCGCCTCGGTCTGATCGCTGACAGAGTCGCTCAGGTGCAGAGAGATTATTGATTAACGGGTGGCGGGTACCCCATCACCAATGCGTCACCGAGTCTACCTAACTTCAGTGAAGCTGGTACTTGCGGGAACCGCGAAACATGGCGCGTGTGCGTATCATATGACTACCGGTGCTGGTCAGAATATAGCGTTCTGCATCATCGTAGACGCGGACGACGTCACAGTTGACCGAATTGCCAGAGGACTGGCAAACATTCTGAACGAACTCCTGCAGGCATACAGGTAGCTCTTCGTCGTTACAGCCCAGGCAGCCATCCTGTTCCGGACTGCAAGCCAGCGCCATCTGACTCGCCAGCACAAACAAGGACGCAACAAATAGAGATAAATACTTTTTCATGATTTGCTCCTATAACCTGGGCCGGTTATGTGTAGGACACTGCCGACATTGCAGGTAAAAATAATCTGATTTCTGGGAATAAGGATAAATCTGATTCTCGTGTTAACCAATCCGTATTTATACGTACTTATCAGCGTATGGTAATTATACCTGCTGGTTCTGTCAGACAATGCCGACAGTGGGGGTAGGATAAATCTGATTTGTGACCCACATCACACTTCACAGCCATTGCAGCGGTAAATTGATAACTGAGTTAATCAATAATTGGTTAGCTCATCGGAGGCTTTCGAGTCCCCGAGGAACGGCGGCCCTTTCACTCCTGTTGGGGCCGCCGTTTTTATTTCTGCCTTACCCTACCTCTCAGGTTTCCAAGTACAAAGACGACATTAAATTCATGAAGGATTTTCTTCTCATCACCTGCCAAAAGTGTGGCTACATGATAAACGGTCGCCCATGGCGTTGTCCGGGGTGTGGTGGCGCTAACGACAACCACAAATCAGGCAAGAGCAGTAAAACGCGTCCGGGCTTCCTGAGCATGACCATTGCCGCTTTTCTGGGCGCAAGAAAGCCCCGCCGCTAGGGCGAGGTCGGCGGTTCGAGCCCGTCCCGGGGAGCCAATTTTCACATGTGAATTCTTCGGCTTACGTCACCCATCAGACGGTATTGTCGGTGACCATAAGATCGTTGGTCACCGGATCGACGCTGATGGGTTCCGGTGGGACACCATTGACTGCGTCCGGCTAGGACGTCCGATCGAGCCCGTCCCGGGGAGCCATTTCAAATTCGGCTTACGTCACCCATCGTCCGTCGTTGAGGATGATCATGAGATCGATAGTCACCGGGTCGGCGGTGAGGGGGCCCGGCGGGTCCACCATCTCTTGAATTGATAGCTCAACCGGCCCTCCATCGCATCCCATTCAGCGGTGAAGCCTAGAACACCCCGCAGCACGACGGTCCCGGCGGCTGACGGTGCAGCCCCTTGTAGATGTTCAGATCCAGGGTGTTGATAGTCCCGTCACCGTTGAAGTCCGCATCGGCATCGTAGTTGGCATCCCCCAGGGATGTGCGGTGAGCCTGCTTGTATAGATTCAGATCCAGGGTGTTGGTGCTGCCGTCGTTGTTCAGATCACCATCACACATATTGCCATAACCATCGCCGTCCGTATCACGCTGGTCAGCATTGGCAATCAGTGTGCAGTTATCCACGTCATCCGCTACTCCCTCAAGGTCACTGTCTGCGGCAACAACCACATTATCCACATGCAGATAGAAACCTGCGGTGCGCGAGCGATTGAATGGATCGGAGGCATCTTCAGCCTCAATGACCAGCACGAGGTCGACCGGATTATCTGCGACAGCAACAGGCGGTAATACGAGTTCACACAGATCAGTCTGGGCATCGCAATGCGTTGCATCCAGAGTGTCAATGTGGAACGCATCGGTACCCGGCAGGTTGAGGGCCAGACCATCCGCACTCGTGAGGTTGATTCGATAGGCGCCGGCACCAGTCCCGGTGCGGCCACCGATGGTGACACGATCCCAGGACAGGACATGCGCCACGTCGGCAGCAATCGTCTTTATATTGCTCGCACCGGTGTCCAGGGCAATACCATCGAGCAAGACGCTCGCGCTGGTTTCGACAGCGGGCAGGAGTTCATCCGGTACCGCCACTGGGGCATAGTCTGCCGATGCGGACTGGCCGATACTGCCGGACGGACTGGCGGCGCTGAACGAATAGGTACCGCCACTGTACAACTCGCCTGCCGTACCTGCCAAAGCCAGCGCTGATACCTGCAGGCTGGAGCCATCATCAGCCACGCCGATGCGCTCGCCATCGACAAAGGCCGGCAAGCGGCTATGCAGCCTTACCCGTTCATCCAGGTTCTGAACATTCTCATCGTTCTGTGCAACGGCCACCGGGATACCAAAGCCGCCGCCCAGGTCGGTGCCAAAGCTGGGCACCAGATTAATCAGCGGACTTGCCGTCGGTACATTGTTCAATATCACCTCGGTAAAGTAACCGGCAGCAGCATCATTGACGGTCTGTACGCTGGCCTGCAAGGGCGCAGTGCTGGCATAAAACGCTGCACTGAGCTGTTCCGAAGTATCACCGGCACCGGGGCCATCGTTATCCTGATCCAATGCCGACGATTGGTTCCATTCACCACGCAACATGCCGCCGGCGCCGTTGGGAAGCCGGGTAAACAGACCCGAGAACGACACGGTCTCGGTTGAGGTCGAATCCGGAATACCGTCACCCGTGGTATCCAGTTCATATGCAAAACTGTTGCTGGCAACAACGGCACCGATCGACGGTACGTAGTAAGCCTGCATCTCACGCCCCTCGGGGTCATACAATGTCACGCTTGTCCTGCCCGCCTGTTCCTGAACCAGCTCGGTATGCGCACTGATGACATTACCCAGCGGTCCAAGCCCGGCATCCGGACCCTGCACATCCAGGTAGGTCAGTTGCGCGCCATAGATGCCGCTGATGTTGGTCGTGTCGTCCAGCACCGAGCGGCGGTCCATCCTCAGGCTCGCTACCGTGCCATTCGACCACGAACCAATCAGCAGTCCGGGCGCAACCGGATACAGACTGCCACTGGCCTGCAACACGGCAGTCAGGTTGACCGATTGACTGCCTGCCCAGGACAGGCTGAGGACCAGCCCGTCAAAACTGGCCTGATCGGCATAACCGAGGCCGACACCCCAGGCGCGCAGCGCATTCTGTTCATGACAGATGGCGAGCCCAGGTAGTGATTCCTCACCGAAGCTGACATCGGCCGGCGCCGTGTGCGGATGGTTGGCGGCGTACTGTGGATCGGCCAGCTCCTGCGTTGTCCGCCGGTCGGTAATACGCAGGTCCCATTGGCCGGTAAGCCCACCGGCCAGCGGTGTGCAGGCAGCGACGGTGGTGTCATCGTTATCCGGATCGGTCAGGGTCAGATTGACCTCGATATAGCCGGGCAACCCGTCGCCGTCAGCATCACTCCAGACACCCCCGGGACCGTCGCCATCGGCCACGGTTGGATCGGTACCCAACGCCACTTCGGTAGTATCGTCGATACCGTCGTTATCATCATCGGGATCGGCCCAGTCCGGAATACCATCACCATCATTATCACCCTCCAGCACCAGATCTACTTGAGTCGTGGTGCCGCGTTCACCCAGGATGACTGTCGTTGCTGCGGTCACCTGACCACCCGCGCGATAATGAATGGTCACCGCATCACCAGGACGTGCGTTGTTGTCAGTGCGAGCCCCCATCGAGTCCATGGGCACCGCAAGCACATAGTTATCGAGCGCCTCCGGATCATCGCCCATGGTGTAGTCGGCGATGACCTTGCCATTGACGAGCACCTCGATCGTTACATGGGTATCAGCCGCCGTGATGGTCTGACCATTCAACGAGACCGTTCCGTAGATCAGATTGTCGGGTTCAGGAATCCCGGCGAATGCAGCATTCAGCGACAGCAGCACACCGGACAGCAGCAGAGCGATCATTTTGTTTGTATATGTTTTCATCGATACGCCCCTCAATTCCCGGAATAGCCGTAGGTCTGGAAGAACAGCTTGATATCCGAGATACCGTTGCCGTCGCGTTCACCAAACCCACCCGGAATCAACTGACCGGACACCAGCTGATCAAGGCCTTCATCCGGGTCGTACAGCAAGGTTCCTCCCGGAATGATCATCATCCATTCCGTATTCCACACCGAGCGACCAATCAAACGGCTGTCCGATATGGTTTCCGCCTCATCGAACGAACCGCTGTCGTGATAGGCGCGGAAACTGGAGAAGCGACGAATGTCGGCATAGGTATCGCTCAGTGAATCGTTCGCCGGTATCCAGTCGGGATCGATCAGGTCCGAAGCACCAATCGGGAACGGTACCGGTAGTTTTTGATCCACCACTCGCCACTCACGTGTCGACAAGGTGTTGTTATTGGGTGAACGCAATACGTCCATACCAACCGGCAACAGATAGATACGCGGGGTATTCGAAAGCTCATTCCCGTCGTAATTGGTAAACCACGTTCCGACTGAGCGTACCTTGGTCGCAAAATTGGTCGAGTCATAGGCACTGTCGCCACCACCCAATGGATGACCGAAGTAGTTCAGGCCAAATGTGACCGTGGTCGGAAAGCGCAATACCAGACCTGGCTGTGGCCCCTCGCTCTCCGGTGCGAAAGCTCGGGCTAAACGTGTGAACTCGGGGACATCCCACAAGTTATCAACACGGGCGTTCTCAAGGGTTTCACGCCATGCCTCGTCTGAGTCATCGCGTATGCGAAACAACTCCCTGCGTAGAGAGAAGCGATTGGTCTCAGTCTGCGGGTTATTGAATCCGAGCTGACCTTTGTAGACTTCAAAATTTTGCGTCAAACGTGCAAGCACATCAGCTAGCCCCGGGGTACCCGCTACGGGTACCCCGCCGACAACCTGACCCACGGTACGTTGGCGCACGATATCGGCCAGAAAATCACGCCCCGCCCCATTCTCACCACCAAGCAGATTGGTTTCATAATCGTAAGCGGTCGCTGCGAGATAGATATAACGTGCGGCCAACTCAAACTGGGCACGATATTTTTGCAGGGCATCATTACGGAAAATACGGAAAGTCATGTCTCGGTAGCGATGTTCCTGGGTCGCTCCTGCGGTCGTCAAACGGAACAGAAATCGTTCTTCCAGAATTCGATCACCTTCTGCTACGACTTGGTAATATCTGGCAAAAGCCTGCCGAACGACTTCAGCCTGTACGGTCATTTCCAGACGCAACACCGATTCCTGTCGCCAAATCTGCTCGAGTTCTTTCACTCGTTCGATCAGATCAATGTTATTCGTATCAACAAATAGGTCGATTTCTGTTTGTTGCGCGACACGATCTTTATCGAGTTCCAGCGCGAGCTCTGTCGCTTCGGCAACCGCTGCTGCTACATCACTGACATTAGCAATTGTTGAGCCAGTCAGTTTAGCGACACCCTTGGCAGGTGAGCCGACACTAACTGTTGTACCAGCGTTGAGAGGAATACTGATTTCAACGATTTCTGCTGCATCTCGGGCGATTTGCGATGCAGCCCTTGCTGCAACCTGCGCCGACCGAGCGATACCCATGCCAGTATTCAGTCCAACCGTAAAATCTCGAGCATCGGTCAGTATCTCCGCGATCTTCAAGTGGTTAAAAAACTCAGCATTAAGCAAATCCAGTCTGTCTTGTAACTCTTCGAGCAAGTTCTCATGCGCGCGAACACTCAACTGTAAGCTCGCCTGAGCCTGCAGGGCATCTGACAGTGCGATCTGCGCTTCACCCGGCGCTCTGCGTTCACCCCAGGAAGACATCGCGATGAATGGCCAGTCTGCGCCCGTGGATACCGGGTAGGTTACTGCTCTGGTGGTACCCTCTGGCAGCAACGCAGCGGCAGCCGCGTCCTGACTGGTAAAATCTGCGGGAAAAAAGGCCGAGTACGCATTCTTGCTAGGATCTGCGTCACTTGGACCAATCGCGATCGCACTAAAATATCCAATGAAACTGTCGGTTCCGTCAGGCTCAACCAAGTCTGATGTAATGTCGCTGGCGATGTACATAAACTTATCCAGATCAGGGCCATCGTGTCCGGCTGGAACATCCGGATCATTTGGATACGGATAGCCAAATATTTCGATAAGACGGTGTTTATATTCCAACTCCTGTTCCACCACGCTCTGGGTCAATGCATCAACATCATCTTGAACATTGCGCAACGATTGAGTCTGTTGATTCGCGTGATTGAATACCAACACTGCGTTATCCAGTGCCTGCTGAGCACGATCAGCAATCTGTTCAAAATGGGTCTGGCCTTGAACCGTAGTTCCCGGCGTATCGAAGTTCGGATCGATATCAAACGGTACGACACCTTTGGCCAGACCAATCGGATTCAGCCCTGCATCGGCTCGATCCACTTGTCCCTGGATGGCTCTGAAGCTTGATGCAATCTGAGACAACTCAGGTACTGTGGTTCGATCAACCTTATTGATGCCTTCATGTGTCGCATCCGGATCTTCAAACGGCAGGATTGCATTCGCGGTCAACCAGTCAAAATACGCCCCCTGCCCTGCACGTCGACCCCAACCATCAAGTCCCCAGGCACGATCAGTATCAGTATCACGATAACCCTGCCATTGGCCGTTCGGATCTTCGACATAGTGTTCACGATAGGTCAGGTTCACAATCTCGGCGCCGGTGCGTGCCTTGGCTGCCGCACTGGTCGCGAACTTGCGCTCATCAAGATAGTCAACCACGATGGGATTCCCGGCAACCAGCACCGATTCGGTTCTGGGTTTCCAGGTGAAATTCGGCTCCTGCAGCAAGTCGTAGCGCATTTTCACCGAGGACAAATAATGACCCCAGGCATCACCATGCCCCTGCGGGTACAAAAAGTGCGCGTCTTCTTCTGTAGCCTTTCCATCGTCGTCGCCGGGCCGATCCACAATGTTATACGACTGCACATAAGCGACCTCACCATTGCCCTGTGTAAAGTTCCACAACAACCGGTTGTAAACAGGACCGGAACGAACACTGCCCTGACTGTCATCACGACCACGCAACAAGACCAGTTCTTCTTCCATTGGCGAGGCTAACTGATTCTGGAAGGTAAAAATGGAGGATGCCAACGTGCCTAACTCGCTGCCCGTATCAAAACCGATCGTAGAGTCCGCAGCATCCGCATAGGCTTCATTACCGAGCAAGGTGTAGAACTCCGCAATACGTGTTGCCACGTTCAACAACTGATTGTTCACTGCAAAGTTATTGATACCGGCATCAATACTCAACTTCTCTCCACGGCGCAGTATCGTCTCGTAAGCCTCAATCAGGCCAATACTGTTGATGACATCTCCATCCGGGTTAAACGGGATGGGTCCCACGTATGGCTCACCCAACTGAGAGATCATGCTGGTGATGGTGCTGGCCTCATTGTCATGGAAATTGCTGACACGCGAATCAAATGGATTCAGGCCGCCTATCACACGCTTGATCCAGCCGGTCGCGAGCATGGCGAGATCACCACCGGGCGCACCGGCCCAATCACTGACATCCGTCGACGGTAAGGGCTCTCCGTCACACATGCGATTTTGTATGCCGCTGTAGCGCGTGACAAACCAGTTGTCACTAAGCGTTTTAACACCCGCACCTTCGATGGTGATATCAACCAGACCTGCACCTGTTTCATGAAACAACCAGGGAGAAGCCGGTGGCCCCGCAACATCTAGCGGCACGTTTGCCAGTCCGGCATCCGGCTGGTAATACCACTCAAAGGTGAACGCATCCGGATCACCACCAAAGTCACCGGTGTGACGCAGAGTCAATGACTCCTCAAAAATATTATCCGATGGCACGATCCAGATGTTGCCCTGATAGGCATTACACCCATCGACTCGCATCACATAAAGATCAATCGGCGAGCCAGCCGCATCAGGGTGATTATTAACAGCCAAGGTGACATAACCTTCGCCTATAGCCTTGCCAGCGCTGAGGATCATTGGCTTGTTCACAAGTGACTGACGGTCGACCGAATCAGGAACACCGTCTTCTACTCGATCAGGTATACCGTCTCCGTTTGAGTCACCATCTTCAGCCGCCATCAGGCCGACGAGATAGGCTTCCTCGGCAGCGTTATCGCCATCCAGATCAATCCGGTTCGGATTACGGGTGGCGTGATACAGGCTACTTACTGCTTCAGAGAATGCCTGCCCGGCAATCAGAGACTTGATTTTGGCCCGTTCGGCCGATGTCATGATATTAGGCAACACCTGAACATCACCGCTGATCGGTTCAGTGATACTGCCACCAAAAATCAGCTGTTCGTTTTGTTCGTCGTAGGATAGTCGACTACGCAGGGTAAACGGCAAATCACTGAAATAAATTCGTCCATTACGACGGATCTTCGGTACATCAGGCACGCTCACTAACGCAAGTGAGACCTTGCGCTCACTCACCGGATCAAACAAACGGACCAGCGACTTGGTGGTCGACGTAAAGGGACCGAAGCCAATATCGTTGAATGTTGCTTCATCAAACACGATTTGCGTCGCAAGCTGGTCTTTAATATCGGGTAGCCCCTTCTTGGCAGTGTACAAGCTCTCGCCTACGCTCAATACAGGGGTATCAAGCGGCCAGGTAAACTCATACGCGACGTCCACGGGCGTACCGGTACCGCGATCAAGCCAGGGCACACAGGTACCTGACTCAAGATCGGGGCCTTCAGTCTCATCAAAATCGAAGAAAAATCCCGGTTGCAGTGGGTAGTAGTAGCGCAAGATCGTATTGCCGATATCAATGTTCGCCGCACGCGCCCACAGCTGACCTGTAAAGTCTTCCCAACCCGCCTGCGCTGGATCAAAGGCTGGCCCCTCCGGGATACCACTCTCCTCACAGATCGTCCATCCGGTAAACGGTGCAGGTGGTTGCAGTAAAGACCCTGCCTCCAGTGCATACTTATCCAACGCCCCACCCACCGTGGGGGCGAACACGCCAGACCCGGGCGCACCGGTAGCACAAAGTCCTTCATCCTCCGTTGCACAGACCTTGAAGATCTCAAACGCCCAGTCTTCGGCTACGTCCTGATACTTCACCAGCACATAGGGTTCAGAGCGATTGAGGATGCCATTAAGGTCATCACGCATCGCAAACACCACGGGATCGCCCGCGCCATCGACACCAAACACGGCGTGCTCCTCGTTAGGGTTCTGTCCCGGGGCACTGACGTCAGGCTGATTGTAAATTCGTGCATTTCCGTAGGTTGCTGCCGGCAGCGCTCCACTGCCCAACTGATTGGCAATAACAATCGGATTAACCACCGGCCACTCGGGCAAATAGCTCACGGCGAGAGATGGCCATGCAACGCCAGTTACATGCGTTTCATACCAGGCAACCACCAGATTTTCGCCAGGCTGTCGTGTATTGACCGGGATGATCTGGCCACTGCGGCTATCCCGGTCGTAGGCCTTGTCGGCACCAACGCCATCATAGGGGCCTTTTTCAAATACGATATGGCCATTCAGACCACTGGGATCCTGATGTCGAATATCGTCAATACGCTGTCCGATGTCATGAAGGACATCCCGGTCAGAAGTCTGGTTAACACGCTCATCATTCCATGCCACCGTCTGCACAGTAACAAAGTACGGTGAGTGATCATTGCCGTTACCAATAACATCGGCGTCACCGGTCTTGTAATAGAGCAACACGACTTCACCCGGCGTAGAACCATCTGCCTCAAGCTCCTGATTGAAAACCGGCCCCAGTACCGCATTGGTCGTCTTTAACCCTGCTGCGCTCGCTGGTGAGTACACCTCGCCAAAGCGCATGGGCTGCGCAGGGAATGCCGGATCAAATGCGGGCTCAAGCAAAACCGGCGCACCGGCAATGTGGTACTGAATACTGGATTGAGGCGGATAGATGCTGACCCCAAACGTCGGCACTGTTTCGGTATCATTGGGGTCTGAGTATTTCTTCCAATCAATGCTAACGGCACCCGGTGGCACACCGGTTGCGTACAGCTTCTCGTCAGCAACGCTCCAGTAAAAATAGCTCTGGTACGGATCGCCACTAAACCCTTCAATGGTAATCACCGGTGGCTGAGTGTGTGTGTCCGCCGGCTGGGTAATCGATTCACCGACGACCCAGGTCTGGGGCGTGATCCATGTGCCGTTGAAGTGATCGATCAGGGCCAGAAAGCCATCTGTCGGCCTTACATCGACTTCGGCATGAGTCAAGTCAATACCTGGATAGAACACACCGAGCGCACGCTCCGGCCGGGCGTTCTTCGCAACATCCAGCAGGGATATATCGTTTCCATTAGGCGAGCGGTCAGGCAGCGTGCTGCCACTGAGCGGATTGTCGAATGTCCAGTAGGCGAGCAGACCGGGCTCGGTACCGGTCAACGGTTGGGTGATGTCACTGGACGTCCGTGCGCCACTCCATATCCGGATGTCGTCCAGGCGCTGCTCGAAGGCCTGCCCCGGATCGAAACCGCCTCCCACTACATCCTGGTCCTGGCCGATGATCAGGCCCTGAGGATCGACATCCAGTGTCCGGCAGTTCTGGGCACAAACGTAAAACTGGAACTGGGTCAGAACTCCGTCAACCCAAAGCCAATACGCTATGGTCTGATCGTCGAGTGCTAGGCGTTCGAGCGCGAAATGATGCCAACCAGCACGATTAACTTCGAAACCCAGCGGAAATGTAACCTCAACTCCCTCCGGTCCCCAGACCTGGAGATTCGAGGGATCAGGAAACAAGATCAGCATTTCGTTGTTGTAGGTGGCGTTGGCCGCGCTGAACACGCTCCACGGCGCACTCGCACCCGGGGTCATATTGACCTGGAACTCGATGGTGACGTGTTCCTGCCCGTCGAGGATTTCACCCGGCAGCGTCAGGTAGTCGTCGTTGCCATCGAAATAGAGCGAAGCCTCGACAGGGAAATTCACCGAGGTGATTCGTGTCGTTGTGGTGTCGATCGTGAAATCGGCAAAGCCCAGCAACGTACCCGCCAGTTGCACATCGCCGGTGGCGTTGAGGGCGATCCTTGCATTGATCTTGTCCGGGCCAATGGATGGATGATCCGGCCGGTCCGGGGTGGTTATCCATTGAAAGGCGCCATTGCTGTTCACCTTGACCACAAAGGCATTGTAGACATCCGATGGCGGGAGATTCTCCGCAACAAAACCCGTTCCGTCCGCAAGTGTGGCAGTGATGCTGGGGACACCGGTGTAAACACCCGCCATGAAGACGTTCCCCTGTGGATCCACCACCACGCTGGCGCCGGCCTCGGCGCTTATGAGGTCGGGTTGATCGACTTGTATTCCGAAGTCCAGAACAGTCCCGGATCTATCCAGTTTGATGAGTCGGCCCCGGTCGGCGAAGTAGGCGTTGGTGCCGTCGGTCGCAAGTGTGCCGTACAGGTTGTTGTTGGCTGTATTTCTGTCTGCAACTGCGACCGCCCACTGGCATTGGACTTCCGCCACACCCCCGATCACGGTTTCCTGGATCAATGCAACATACTGCATTTGCGCCGCGATCGGGGTGCCACAGACTGCCTTACTGGTGGAAAACGTAGCTCCGGATACAAAGATACGGCCATTGTTCCCACTCTCGATGCCTCTGGGGAAGCCGAGTTCAACTGTGGCAGGTCCGAGTGACCATTCCAATATCCCGTCCCTGTCATGCTTGTGAAGCTGCATGCAGCGAAAAGAACGATAACCCTGCACATATTTCATTTCGTTCTGTTGGCTTCGTAGAAGGTGGTACCTATCCTGCGTATCAACGTATTAACATTTCCATGGCCTGCAATCACTGTG
>Ga0209013_10002999_pt1 | contig 15144 bp, 15 predicted proteins | sample Cruoilmetagenom2_FD_187291 | JGI IMG/M metagenome (GOLD analysis project Ga0209013, IMG submission 187291) | Oil polluted marine microbial communities from Coal Oil Point, Santa Barbara, California, USA - Sample 2 (SPAdes) (version 2) | ecosystem: Environmental > Aquatic > Marine > Oil seeps ... | reverse complement strand
ACGCGCGGGCACCACCGCGACATGCCATTTCGACGACTTCCTCAGGCTGCAGGGCCATCGCATCCAGATGGTGGACCTTCTGAAGTAGCACGGTTGTCTTGAGGACTTCGAACATGTCCTGACGGTTGTTGCTCCCGGGCCCATCAGAGGCCAGAGCGATTGGAATACCGCGCTCTCTCATATCGAGCAGCCGGGCCACTCCCGATGCGAGATACATGTTCGAGACCGGGCAGTGGACCACGACGGTCCCGCTATCTGCGATCAGATCAAGTTCGTGATCGTCGAGCCAGATGCTGTGGGCCAACTGGAGGTCGGGTCCGAGGGCGCCGAGTTGATCCAGCCACTCGACATGACGTAGGCCGCATTCTTCGATGCTCATTTCGATCTCGGTGCGGGTTTCGGCACAATGGATGTGCGTGCCCACTCCCCAGTCTCGGGCCTGAGCCAGGGTTTCCAGCATCGTGTCATCAGAACATCCCCACGGGATGAGTGGGGCGAGTTCGATCCTGATTCGAGGGTGCTTCCCCCAGCGATCGCGCAGACGTCCGGTGCGTTCCAGAATCACATCAGCAGACTCGCTGAGCTTTGGTTCGTAGTTCTGATCTGCCCAGCCCCTGGCCAATCTCAGTCGCACGCCCAGTTCGTCGGCAGCCTCGCAGACGGCATCGTCGATCTGGTCGTTGACGTGGATGTATTGGTGATCGATGACCGATGTGGCGCCGGTTCGAAGGTTCTCAACGAGTCCGAGGAGAGCTGCGAGCCGGGCGCTTTCACGGTCCATGTGGACGGCTCCGGGCCAGATGCACTGGCGCAGCCAGTCGAGCAGGGGCTTGTCATCGGCCAGGCCTCGGAAGAACGTTTGGAAGAGGTGGGTGTGAGCGTTCACCATGCCGGGCATCACGACGGACCCGGAGGCATCGATGCAGCGATCGACAGTTGTCCGTACCGCCTCAGGGGCTACGCCCTTGCCGATTGCCGCGATCCGCCCGGCGGCTACGTGGACCCAGCCCGGATCGTAAATGGTGAACTCGTCGTCGACGGTGACGACCACGCCGCCCTCGAAGAGAGTTCCCAACGAGCTTGCACTCACCCCGGTTCCCAGTCGGCGAAGGCATCAATGACTGGTTTCACGTCGGGCATCATGGGGTACAAGATGGGGCATGTCACACCAGCGTCGATGAACTCGGCAACCTTGTCCTGACACTGAGCTGAATTTCCGACTGCCATGAGGCGGTGAACGAGTTCGTTGGGGATCAAATGGGCAGCCTTGCGGTAGTCGGCTTCGGTCGCCGGCCACCCCACGATCTGCTGTACGCGGTCGACGAGTTCCGGGTCTGCTCCGGAAGCCTTCATGATGTGCGGCTCGGTCCCGAGGTAATAGGCCGCCAGCGACTTCCCGGTCATCAGGGCCTCCGCGGGGTCGGAGTCCGAGAGTGCACAAACCAATAGTTCAGGTCGGTCGATGTCGGAGATTGTTCTCCCGGACTTGGCCGCACCGGTTGCGACGGCCTCAACGGCATCTCGGATGTAGTCGGGCGAGACCACGTAGTTGAGCACGACGCCATCGGCGATCTCGCCGGTCAGTTCGAGCATCTTCGGCCCGGTCGCTCCGATATAGATGGGGATATTTCGCGGACCCGTCTCGCCATATGCGACATCGAGGCGAACACGGTCGAGGTGGACAAACTCACCTTCGTAGGTGACTTCCTCCATCGTGAACAGCTGCTTGATCGCTTCGATGTTTTCGCGCATCGCCGTGAGCGGCTTGCGGCGATCGACGCCGACCCGACTGGCGATCGGTTCCCACCAGGCGCCCAGCCCGAGCATCACCCGGCTCTCACCGTCGGGGGTGAGGCCCCCGAGTTCCCACATCGTGCTCCACGTGGCCGCGATGACTGCCGGATTACGCGTGTATATCGGGAGCACACCGCTACCGATCCGAAGTCGGCTGGTCTTGGCGAGTAGCGCGCTCATCATCACGACACAATCTCTGGCAAGTCGAGTGTCGGCCTGCCAGACCTCAGAGAAGCCCTTCTCTTCGGCATACTGCGCCATCTCGAGTTCGTACCGCATGTTGTGTTTGTCTTGCAGGTAGAGCGCCATGCGGTGTGCCATGGCGGCACCCTAATGTCCGAGTTAGGTCACACCGAAGAAAACTGGCCTGGACCGAACACGCGCTATCGGGGCCTCGGGTCTAGCCGTCGTAGCCGTGTTCTGGTGCGGGGTAGATTCCCGTCTCGACGTCTGCTCGATACTGGATCGCTGCTTCGAGAAGTGTGTCACCGATCGACGCGTATTGCCTCACGAACCGCGGGATGCGACCGCGGGTGAACCCCGCCCAGTCGCTCCACACCAGGAGCTGTCCGTCGCAGGCAGGCCCGGCTCCCACCGAGATCGTCGGGATCGACAGCTCCTCTGTAATTTGACCCGCGATCTCGGACGGGACCATCTCGAGTACAACGGCGAATGCCCCCGCTTGCTCGACGGCATGGGCGTCGGAAAGTAGGTCAGCCGCGCCTTCACCTCTGCCCTGGATGATGTGACCTCCGAGACCGTGTTCGCTCTGGGGGGTGTATCCGACGTGCGCCATGACCGGAATTCCGGCACCTACGATTCTCTCGATTTGTTCGGAGCTTCGCACGCCGCCTTCAAGTTTGACCGCGTGTGATCCAGTTTCTTTCATGAATCGGATGGCCGTATGAAGGGCTTCATCAGGGCCGTTCTCGTAGGAGCCGAAGGGCATGTCGGCCACGACGAGGGCTCGCTTTGCTGCCCGTACGACCGCGCGGGTGAGCGGGATCAGTTCGTCAATCGTCACCGGGATGGTTGTGTCGTACCCAAATACGGTGTTCCCGGCGGAATCGCCGACGAGAAGAAAGTCGATTCCGGCCTCGTCGAAAATCGTCGCTGACAGGAAGTCGTAACTCGTCAGACCGGTGATCTTGATGCCGTCATCCTTGGCCTTCTGGAAATGTCGCGTGCGTACCCTCTTCAATGCCGGGTTGTTGTCGTTGCCGTATGGTCGCTGCTCGTCGGACACTCTCACACCGTAGGCGCTACGGCGCTGCCGCTCAATTTAGGATCAAATCGCGGAACATCCGAGATGTACGAGCGCCCTTGGGCAGCAGCCGCTCGTGGTACCTACGCTCTTCGCGTGCTCGATCCGCAGATCCAACCCGTCGTGGATGTCATCAATTTGGCGGCGGCTGATGCGCCCCCGAACGTGCCACTCGATGACCGTCGCAAGGCATATCTGGCGCTCTCGATGGTGGCCGGACCCGGCCCGCAACTCGATCAGGTGAGAGACCGTTTCGTTCCGGGCCCTGCCGGAGAGATCCCGGTTCGCATCTACCGCAACGGGGGTGCTCAGGGGATCTTCGTGTTCTACCACGGTGGTGGATTCACGATCGGCGACCTTGATACCCATGACGAGGTCTGTTGCCAAGTCGCGAAACAGTCGGACTCGACGGTGATGGCGGTGGACTATCGCCTAGCGCCGGAAGCACCGTTTCCAGCCGCGGTTGAAGATTCCTGGGCCGCCCTCCAATGGGCAGACTCGCACCGGCCGGAACTTGGCGGGAGCGCCAGTTCGAAGATTGTCGTCGGCGGAGACTCAGCCGGAGGAACGCTGTCGGCGGTGGTCGCTCTGGTGGTCACTGCCCAATATGACCCGCTTCGCGATCAGGGAGCGGAGTACGCCGAGATCCTCGAGGTCGCCGGAGTGCCCGTGACCTACAGCAACTACGCCGGCACGGTGCATGTGTTCTTCCAGCTCGGTCCAGTCGCCGACGCTGCCGCCCGGTGTGTTACAGAGGTTTCGGATTTCGCCAAGGATGCGCTGTCCTGATCAACGCTTGATGAGATGCAAGAGATCATCGAAGATGATCAGGTGAAGCGCCTCTACTGATCGGGCACTCGGCGTTCTCAACGGTCAGCTCGCGCTGATCTGTGTCAGGCCTCTACGAGCGCCGGAGTCTTGGCACGGATGAATACCGCTGCCCGGACTAGAGCGTCGGTGGCCTCGGGCATCATTCCGGCGAAGGCCTGGTACACGTGCCACATGCCCTCGTGCAGGTCGAGCTGCACGTCGACCCCGGCGTCTTTCGCACGGTCGGCCAATCGTGTGGAATCGGAGAGCAACACCTCGTCGGTTCCTGTCTGGATCAGCATCGGCGGTAGGCCCATCAGATCAGCAAAAAGGGGTGATACCCCGGGGTCGTCGAGCGGAAGATCACCGGCGTACATGCGGCTCGCTTCCCCGATGAGGCTCGGATCGATCATCGGGTCGATGTCGGCCTTGGAAACGATAGTTTCACCCGAGCCGGTGAGATCGGTCCAGGGAGACAGCAGGTAGGCGCTCCCTGGTAGCGAGTCGCTGGAATCTCTGAGAGCGCAAAGTGTGGCGAGGGTGGCTCCTCCACCCGCCGAATCGCCGGCGATGGTGATGAGCGCCGGGTCAACGTCAGCCGAGATTGCCCGGTATGCAGCAACGCAGTCGTCGATCGCCGCTGGGTAGACGTTTTCGGGCGCGAGCCTGTAGTCGATCACGGTGATTGTTGCCGCCGACCGTTTTGCCAAGCGGGCGCACATCGCAATATGGCTCTTGGGTGACCCCATCGTGTAGCCGCCGCCGTGAAGGTAGAGGATGTGGCGGTCGGGTTTGGTGCCGGTGGGTGTTGCGATGATTGCCGGAATTCCGCCGACAGTCGTGTCGATGTAGTCGACTTTGCGTGGCCGGGGTAGCCGGTCCACTCCGTCCATCGCGACTCGTCGCTCTTCGAGGTTCTTATCGGCCCCGCTGACAATGCTTGCGAGTGACTTCCTCATGAGGCGGGCCCGTCGACTGGTGGTCATCTGTCCAACTTACGACGTCAGTCGAGCAGTGAGCGATGTTGGCGCTCACCCCGTGCCTTGCTCACGGGGTAGGGGTGGAGGCCTGAGCCTCGTGCCAGAGCTCGATCGGTGACATGGTCCGGCTACCCGTGAATGGGAGGGGGACCTCTGAGGCGTCTGAGCCTGCTGACCAGTGGGCGGCGGCAACGACCTCGAGAACCCGTCGACCGAACTCAGTCGTTGTCGGTACCGGACGCCCCATTCTGATGTCACCCCAGAATCTTCGGAGCTGTGGTCCGTAGCCGTAGTCGTTGAGGAATGTCGCCGGTGAGGAGGGTTCGGAGTCAAGTCGGACGGGGTCGCCATTGAACTCGAGCGTCGGCGTCGGGTACAGGTCGACCCTCAACACCGCTTGTGCGCTCGAGACCTGCAGGTCCCCGTCTGGTTCCACGTCCGGCTGCCACACGACTGTCAACCTGGCGACGACTCCGGATTCGAAGTGGATCTGTGCGCTCGCCGCATCGGGGGCCATTGTCGCGGTTACCGACACCGGTGAGCCAAGTCCGGCCACATCGGCGGTGCGGAGAAGTAGTGCGATCGGGTGGACGCCCAGATCGAAGAGCGCGCCTCCGCCCCATTCGTCGACACTCGACGAGCGCCATGTGGGGAGGCGTCGAATCGCCCGGGCCGACAGGTGGGTCACGTGTCCCATACCGGCAACTCGAGCAAGCAGGCCGTCGATGGCCGGCGCTGCAGTGAGGTGCTCGGAGTAGAGCACAGGCCGTCCGGCCTGTCGCTCGGCTTCGATCAGCTGGTCGGCGTCGGCGAGCGAGCAGGAGATTGGACTCTCCAAGACGACGTGATAGCCGATGTCGAGCAGACGCTTGGCGTCCGCTGAATGACAGGACGGGGGAGTGGTGACGATGACAATCTCAGCGAGTCGCTCTCGCAGCATGTCGTCATACGAAACAGCGTTGGTGTTTAGAGTTTTCGCGAGGGCTCGGGCTCGCTCATCTTCGCGGGACGCCACACCGACGATGGGCCATCCCAGCGATTGGCAGGCAGAGCCGTGTACGCCCGCGGCCATCCCCGACCCCCACAGCACAACGTTCGGACGTCTCTGCATGGTCTTGAATTGCCTTTCGTGCGTCGAAGCCGACAGCGCTACTTGCCCGCCAGGTCTGCAACTACCGGGGCGAAGTCCTCGAACTCGCTCGAGCCGATGGTGATGTAACTGAATCCGTATTGCTCTCTGCGCGCGAGCAGATCTTCGACGATCTTCTGCGTGCTCCCGATCAGGGCGAACGGCGATGTGTCGACCAGTGGCTCGTCGATACCAATCATCTGGGCAACTCCGCTGAGTTCCCCGGCACGGTCATCGGTGACGCTCACGAAGAACGTGCGAATGTTCATCTCGATATCTCCGATGCGGTCGCCCGCGGCATCCGCCACGATCTTGACTTTGTCGAGCGTTGCCTTCTCCGTCATCGTGGCGAGCGCCTCTGGCCCGATCACGCCGGCAGGCAGGCTTGCGTTGACTCCAACGATGTCTGCCTCTCTGGCGGCAATTGAGAGCACACGTTTGCCACCGCCGCCGATGAGCACAGGTGGGCAGGGCCCCTGCACAGGTTTCGGTAAGCCGTCGTAATGCGTGATCGTGTAGTGCTCGCCTTCGAAGGAAAACGGGCCTGGGCCCATCGCCCCCTTGATGACGGCCAAGCCCTCGACGAATCTGTCGACCCGGACGCCGGCGCGATCGTAAGGCATCCCCATCTGCTCATAGTCAGAAATCATCCAGCCGGCTCCGAGGCCGATTTCGACGCGCCCGCCGGAGAGCACGTCCATCGTCGCCAGCTCTTTTGCCAGAACGACGGGATGCTTGTAGTCGTTGTCGAACACCAAGGCCCCAGCCCGAAGCGTAGTGGTGTTGCCGAGAACAGACTGAAGGGCCGGCACGGGCGCGAGTTGGCCGTCGAAGTGATCCGGCATCGTGGCTGTGTCGTAACCGAGAGATTCGATCTTTCGTGCCTGATCGATCCAGAACTGAGAATCGCCGGGCGCGGTAAGTTGGACACCGAAGCGGAACGGCTTGACCGGGAACGGAGACGTTGCCATTCGCTCGAACGTATCCGCCGATTGGCCTGCGTCCTTCGCCGAGGCAGGTGACGCCACTCAGGACGGTGCCGCAAGTATTGTTGTTCGCGCTGTGCGCACCCTCGCTCTGATCCCTCGGTTGCTGCTGATAGTTGGTGCCGGCGCGCTCCTACTTACGGCCGTTGTTGTCGGGATCGCACCCCGCGTCTGGTCGTCGTTCAATGCCCACGAAGAGCTTCCCGTGACATTGCCGGAATTCGAAGAGTTGGCTCAACGAACATATGTCTATGACATGGATGGCAACGAGATTGCCCTCTATGAGCTGGAGAACTCTCAACCCATCGAGTACGAAGACATTCCGGTCCCGGTGGTGCAGGCGTTTCTCGTCGTGGAGGACAAGGAATTCTTCTCTCACAACGGTGTGAACATCCGCAGCCTTGTGCGGGCGACGCTTTCGAACTTTGCTTCCGAGGCACCACAGCAGGGTGCTTCGACGATCACGATGCAGGTCGTCAAGAACGATTATCTGGCCGGGCTCGAACGTGACGGCCGCTACAAATTGCTCCAGATCCACTACGCGCGGATGCTCGAGAAGGAGATGTCGAAAGAAGACATCCTCGAGCGTTACCTCAATACCGTCTTCTTCGGAAACAATGCCTACGGCATCCAGGCAGCCGCGGAGACCTACTTCGGCAAGACTGCCGCTGAACTGACCTTCGTCGAGTCGGCGTTCCTGGCTGGCCTCGTGCGTTCACCATCCGGGTTCGACCCGATCAACGAACCTGAGCGCAGTCGCGCAAGGTGGCTGCAGGTGCTGGGCCGTCTCGAAACTGACGGTCATGTGACCGAGGCCGCAGCGGAATCCCTGGAAGAATTCGTACTCCCGTCACGAATCAAGTCGATTCCCACGCGGACCAACGAACGCAGTTACTTCACTGAGGCGCTGCGTGATTATCTCCTGAACCGCTCGACGATCCTCGGCGACACGTATCAGGAGCGATACAACCAGCTGTTCCGGGGTGGGTTGAGTATCCACACGACCTTCAATCAGACCCTCCAGCAGCAAGCTGTCGAGGCCCGCAATGAACTGCCCGATACGGCCGAAGGCTTCGATGCTGCGATCGTTTCACTCGACTCGACCAGCGGGGCGATCCGTGTGATGGTTGGTGGCAGAGGGTTCAGGCCCAACGAGCGTGAGGTCAACATGGCACTTTCGCCGCGTCAGACGGGCTCGAGCATCAAGTTGTTCATCCTCGCCGCTGCAGTGCAGGCAGGTGCGCAATCCGGTGACATCATCGATGGAACCCTGCCATGCACGCTCCCGAACCCGGGTGACGAGAGTGATCCGTTCAGCATCACCGGAGGCGTTTCCCTGGGACCTTCTCCCCTTCGTCAGCAAACCATCAAATCGATCAACTGCGCGTTTGCCAGACTCTCTCAGGTCGTGGGCCTCAATCGTGTTGTCGACACGACATACCGGATGGCGCAGTCGCCCTACCTATACAAGGATCAGCCTGCTTCCGATCGACTGCCGATTGAGCCGTTTGCCAGTTTTGCCACGGGTGCCAACGAGATGAGCCCGCTCGACATGGCGTCCGGTATCCAAACGTTGTCGAACGAGGGTGTGCACAACGAGCCTTACTACGTCGAGTTCATCGAGAATGCTGCTGGCGAGCTCATCTACGAACATCTCGACCCGGGCACCCAGGTCATCGATCGAGATGCCTCACTGGAAACCATCGACATGATGAAGGGTGTGATCTACAGCGGTGGCACCGGTCGACGCGCTGCGTTCGACAACCGCCGCCCGGCCTTCGGTAAGACCGGAACGCAGGTGGACAACACCAATGCGTGGTTTGTCGGCGCGACGAGGCAACTCTCGACGGCAGTCTGGGTGGGCGATCCGGATGCCTATACGGAAATGCGAGACATCCCGGAGTTCAAGGCTCGTGGTTACGGACGTTATGTTCAGGGCGGCCACTTTCCGGCCGTTATTTGGAACGCGTTCATGGAACCGGCGCATGCGTTCTCGCCGGTCGAGGACTGGGACCGGCCGCCGCCACCTGAACGCCCGAATGCCCGGCTCATCCTCCCTGGTAACGAATGTGTGATCACTATTGTCGGTTACACGGAGGTTCCGGATGTTGTTGACCCGGACGCTCCGGCCGATCCCGGCGCAGTAGCCCCAGCAGGCCCGGCTGGGATCCTTCGGGCACCCCCGCCGCCCGTAGATCCCGGAGCGCCCGAGGAGCCTGTCGAGTCGGTGCCGCCCGTGAGGATTCCAATCACCGAGTCGGTGCAGGTCGGCACGACAATTCCGCCCGATGTGCTCGACCCGTACGCTCCGTTGCCAATGGTCGCAATCTCGGCAAGTGTCGGGCCTTGCTGACATGGCACAATGAACGGCGATGAGCGCCGAGAACGATCACTCCGACGAACCAGCAGCTGCAGGCACAAGTGACGACGCTGCCGCTGATGTGGTGCTAACAGTCCGGGATCGATTGCTGGATCTGCAGCGTGTCGACACCGATATCGATCAGCTCACCATCGAGCGCGAGCGTTCCCCCCTCCGAGATGACCTTGCCGCCAAGACGGACGAGTTGGCTGCATGGGAGCATCGCCGAGGGCAGATGAGAAACCGGATCGACGAACTGACCGCGTCGATCGAGAGGGCCGAGCAGGACGGTGCCGACTTGACCACGCATCATCAGCGGCTCGAGATGCAGATGAAAACTGTGATCGCGCCGCGCGAGGCCGAGGCGTTGATGCACGAGATTGCAACAATCGAGGGACAGCGAGATGAGTTGGATCTGGCCGAGTTGGAAGCCCTCGAGGAGCAGTCGACACTCGAGGACGAATTGCTCGCGCACCTGAACTTGTCTGAATCGGTCTCCGATGCTGCCCGGGTCGCCGATGGGGCGCTGGCGATCGCCGTGGCCGAGATCGACGGACAGCTATCGGTGCTCAACGCCGAACGAGAGACCATTCGTACGGAGATCGATGACGCTCTAATCACCAAGTACGACCGCGTTCGAGACGCACTTGGCGTTGCTGTTGCCAAGCTTGTTGGCAAGCAGTGCCTCGGATGTCACATCGACCTGTCCGCCGCTGAGGTCGATACCGCAAAGGATGATGCAGCCGAAACCGGGATCGCCGAGTGTCCACAGTGCGGTCGGATGCTGATCGTCTGATCGATGACGCATCCCGGAGGCGTTGACTGGTCATAGCCTGCGCCCGTGTTCTTCTGGTTCATCGGAACAGCGATCATGTCGGTTGGTCTGGTCTTCCGCGATCCGCGTTTCGACTACCGCCTGTTGATCGTCGGTTCCGTCATTCCGATCGGTGATGGGCTACTTGGTGGATCGAGGGCATTGCACAGCGTGACAGTGGCCGTCTTGCTACTCGCACTTCTGATGATCGCGACTGCCGGGCGCAAGCCAATTCGCAAGATGCTGCTCGGCCTCCCGATCGGGATGATTCTCCATCTGGTTTTCGACGGTGCGTGGAACAACACATCGGTGTTCTGGTGGCCCTTCTTCGGGATGGGCTTCGAGGACTCGCCGCTTCCGGTGATCGACCGCGCTTGGTGGGGCATCCCATTCGAGATTGTCGGGATCGCACTTTGTGTCTGGCTGTGGCGTCACAATGGTTTCAGCAACCCGGCCAGACGGCGTCAGTTTCTCCGTGATGGAGAGCTCGATGCGGTGCCGGAACGCTTCGGTTGAGAGCGGGGCGCGATCGGGCGAAGCTGCGGGAGTGGCGTGTGTTGTGGAACACTCCGGTGGTGCTCATTCTGCTACGTCACGGACGAACCCCCGCAAATGCGGCAGGTTTGCTCCAAGGTCACCTCGACCAGGACCTCGACGAGTTCGGATCTCAGCAGGCGGCAGCGGCATTCGAGTACATCTCGAGTACATGTACTGTCGATGCGGTCATCGCCAGCCCGTTGAAGCGAGCCTTGCAGACCGCTGAGGCCTTCGGCTTGCCGATTGAGATCGAGGACCGATGGATGGAGCTGTCCTATGGCGAGTACGAGGGGACGCCACACGGGGAGGTTCCGTCCGATGTCTGGCGTCTGTGGCGAGATGATCCGACATTCGCTCCGGTCGGTGGCGAATCGCTTGCCGCGCTCAACGTTCGGGTCAGGGCAGCCTGCGAAGACCTCGCAGAGCGAGCTTCGACCAGCAATATTGTCGTGGTGAGTCATGTGTCGCCGATGAAGTCAGCCGTCGCGTGGGCGCTCGACGTCGCTGATATCTCCTGGAACTCTCACCTCGATCAGGCCGCAATCTGTCGGGTGGCCTTCCGAGGTGGACGCCCGGTCCTGCAAACGTTCAACGAAGCCGCCCCGTTCACAAGGGCGCAGGTCATCCAGTGGGGGTGATGGCGGCGATGGCCTCCGAGTTCCGCGAGGCGATGATGCCGTCAATTCCAATCGTGATGAGATAGCGATAGAAATCGGCATTCTCCTGAGTTGAGGTGTCGTCCATCCACGCCCAGATTCCGAATCCGTCGGCTCGTGCCCGGGCGACTGTTTCTGCAGTGAGCACTTCGAGGCCATCGAAGAATGGCGGTGCCTGGAAGACGACATCTTGGGGAGCGAACACGAATTCAGCGCCCGCGTACCACGCGACCAAAGTGTCCGTTCCTGGGCTGGTTGCCACGTCGGGGGCGAACTCACGGAAGGCTGCCAACGCCCTATCATCGAACGACACGGCGAGGACCGAGTCCGTTCGATCGAGCTCTGCGATTTCATCCGCGAGCGCGCGGGCAATTTCGGTGGCGGCGTCCAGGTCGGGTTCCCCGTCGGCGTCATCCGGGATCTTGATTTCCACGTCAAGCACGTGATCAGGGAAGCGCTCGGCGACCTCCTTGAATGTTGGTATCGCAAAGTCGTCGGCGGTGTAACCATCGGGTGGAGGGACATCACCTGATCGGATTCCGCGGTAGACGTACGACGCATCCGGTAGTGATTGGTCGACCCAGGTGCTGCCAGAGAACCAGTACGAGTTGTCGAAAGCCGCGAGCTCTTCGGCGGAGAACTCATCGACCCGACCCGTTGCTTCAGTTGTTCGATCGACGGTGTTGTCGTGGTGGACGACGAGGACGCCATCAGAGGAGAGCCGGACGTCCATTTCGAGGGCATCGACGCCAGCGACCACGGCCTCGGTGAATGCATACAGCGTCGAATGCGGGCCATCGAAGTCACCCCCGGCGTGAGCGAGGATCACCGGCCGATCGAGTGTGAGCAGTTCGGCGACGGTTGATGCCTCCGGTGTCGGAATCGATTGCGCAACCGGTGTGTCAGTGGTGGTTGGCGCGACGGTGCTCGTCGATGTGCGAGTCGCCACCGTCGCCGGGGGCGCAGTAGATGTGGGCGGCCCTTCTGACGTGACTGTGGTGGCTGGGGGAGAGGCCGAGTCCGATGACTCGCCGTCGCTGCCGGCGCACCCGGCAACCGCGATTGCTGCGGCGGTGAGTGCCACCGCCGACCTGAGAATCAACAATCTGCGCGGGATACTTCGACGAGAGGCCACGGTGCGAACCTAGCTGGGCATCACCAATACGGAGAACGAAGGCGCTTCGCCGGGGGCATCACCGCTGAGGTATCGGTAACTGCCGACGCGTACCTGGCCCGCGAGCTGGGTTATCTTGACACTGATCGTGCTGAGCGGTCGCAACTTCGCGGCGCCCGCACTACGGTGGAGTGAGACCGACCCCTCGAAAGGAACCTTCACCATGAAGAAGCTCGCCCCGTTCATGATCCTCGTGATCATCGCAGCCGCTGCGTACGCACTAATCACCCGGGACAGCTCCGACGCCGTCTGATCATTCCGGCCGGGGTTAGGTGAATCTGCGGTTCTACTACCGCGACCAGCCCTATCCGGTCTCGCACTGAGCGAGAGCCTCGGCCGCGGCATCCTCGGGTGCAACAGGGTCACCGTCGAGGTCCTCCTCGAAATAGGACGGAGCAAGGTCAGCTCGTGCTCCCTCGACATCGGTACCGAAAGCGAGAATTCCGGCACCTGTGATCAACGCGATCACGGATGTCGTTAGAACAATGTTCTGCGCCAGTCGGCCCCGCAGTAGCGCGGCCACACCGCCGACGACAAGCGCAATGGCAAGGAAGATTGTCGAAAGATCCTTGCGCGCGCCTTGACGCGCCAGCACCTGAGCGTCGAAGGTCGCGCAGGTCGCAGTCCGAGTGAGCTGGTCACCATCGAGCAGGAATTGAACCGACGGCAACGATTGGTATGCCTCGTAGGTGCCAGCTCCGTTCTAGGAAAAGGGGTCGAGCACATCGTCGTCGGCGTTCGCCCATTCGTTCGCAAGGGCAAAGATCTCATCTGGCATTGCCAAGCCGAGGAACTCGCTGGCGGAGGTTTGGTTCTCACCTTCGATGATCCAGCCGAATATCCAGTCTCGTTCGATCGCGCGCCAAAGCGCGGATCCCTGGTGACCGGACGGCTGCATCGCCCTACCAGGGGCGTGGAACGATCACCCGCAGGGAACGGTCGTCTCACTCCAACGGGCGTAGTGTCCGTTTTCGGGGGTGTCTTGCTCAACAAGCACGTCGATGGTGCCGTCGGCCTGAAGGGTGATGGTTCCCGTTGTGGGGTCGGTGAACTCCAGAGGTTGCGGCTGATCGCTCCACCCCTTGAAGTAGTAGTTGTGTTCACCAGTGGCGGTCCCTGTGGTTGCCGGCGCCAGCTCCCACGCTCCCGACAGGTTCCAGTCTTCCTTGTAGTGCTGCTGGTCAGGAGCGTCGCGGATTGTTATGTCCACGAAGCGTTCGGAGTGGAGTTCGATAGTGAAGGTGCCATCGTCGGCAAGTGACAGCGTGCCGTTGAAGCCCTCCGAATCTGGCACGGTGAGGTTGGCCTCCAGCGGCAATGAAAGGTCCGATGGCAAGCCACATTCTTCTCCCGCATCAGATCCGTCTTCGGTTGCTTGGTCGTTGGAACCTGCTTCGCTGGCCTGGTTATCGGCATCGCCAGTCGCATCTGTGCTCTGCTCCGACTCAATGAGTTGGCAGATCTCGGCGACGACGAGCTGTCCACCAATTTCCATGGCTGAACAATCCGATCCCGGGAACTCATCGAGTATTCCTCCACCAAAGATCAGCGCATCGAAGATTTGCTCGTCGGAAAACCCGTGGAAATGCCAGGCCAAGATGAGGGCAGTGCCTGACCGGCCGGTCGGCCAGAGGTCATCTGCGGTGGCCAACTCGGCAGCCCCTCGCCGGAGTCTCTCGATGTAGATCGGCTCGCCGTCCTGGGTGACCATTGCCGGAGTAATAACGAAGTTGGTATTTTGAGAGGTCTGGTAGGCGGCATTGCCGATCACTATCTCCGTTTCCGATGCGGTCTCCTCCACATCAGGGGGCTCAGCGATGCGGCGAGGCGCCTCGAGGGCTGGTTTGACTTCAGCAACTGATCCATTGGCGCCGAGGGTTCCGTCGACGATGGCGGCTTCGATCTGGCTGATGTCGTAGCCGGCGTCAGTGGCGAACAGTACGGCCCCCAGAGCAGTCTCATCGTCGTCGAGCGCGTCAACAAGGATGGCTGCTAACTCACCGGCGCGTATCACAGCCGGATCGTCAACGCTCCATACCTCTGCGAGTTCGTCTTCATTCTGTTGGCTGTCAGTAGGCCCCCCGGTAGACGGCGCCGCGCTCTCCTTGTCGTCATCACCACCACCACAGCTGGTGGCTGCCAGTGCAATTGCCGCAAGTGCGGCTGTACGTCGAAGCCAGGCGTAACCCATCTCACGGATCCTCTGTTCATTCAGCTGGGTCGACAATAGTCTGGACTCGCTCGGTGGGCCGATTCTTTGCGAGTCGACGATCCCATCGGCATCGTCGACAGATGATCTGAACGTGATGAGCGGACGACTGCACTGCGGTCCAGGAATCCGTGAGGCGAACTAATGTTCGAGAATGGGGTTGTCTATCGAACATGTGGTGGTAGTATGTGATGTATGGAGATGGTCGGGGTGGTCGACATGGACGAACTGGATAGTTCGCTCAATCAGGTCGCCGGCTATCTCAACGCTCAGCATGCAGCTCTGGTTGATTTGACGATCGAGTTGTTGGCTCACGAAGATTGGTGGGCAGGGCCAGGGGTGCACACACCAGAGCTGTATTTGGCGTGGCGTACCGGTGTTTCGCCTGAACGGGCCCGCCAGGTGGTGCAGATCGCCCGCCGCGTCAATGAT
>Ga0209013_10002998_pt1 | contig 15145 bp, 6 predicted proteins | sample Cruoilmetagenom2_FD_187291 | JGI IMG/M metagenome (GOLD analysis project Ga0209013, IMG submission 187291) | Oil polluted marine microbial communities from Coal Oil Point, Santa Barbara, California, USA - Sample 2 (SPAdes) (version 2) | ecosystem: Environmental > Aquatic > Marine > Oil seeps ... | reverse complement strand
ACTGCTCACCGATGAGGGGATCGAGACGATGATGGAGTGAACGCTCATCGATAACTATTTGCTATTATTCCACAGTTTTTAATGATAAACCGGTAGGTTTATATGGCATAACACTGTTTTGTTTCCATCAACTGTTGCGGCTGTAACCTGCCGTACTTCAGAAACAAGCACGGAGACGATTGATGATGGATAAGAAAACCCCCAAAAAAGAGGGACAAGCAATCACCCCCACCATAGTCACTGGCATCCTCCTACTGATCGCGATCACATTGTCGCTGGCGACGGTTGCCGGGTCGATGACATACAGCGCGAACGGTGACATGCACCTGGTGGTGGCAAGTGCAGAGCGAATAAACACAACGACGATCGAATTCACGTTTATGGGAGGACCTGATACAAGTTCTGTGCGACATCTGAACGCAACCATAGACGGAACCAATGTTCCGGATACGCCGGCAGGATATGAACTCATTGCCGGCTCGGTCTGGTCATACACAGACGATGGGCTCGCCAACCGGTGCCATGTGCTCGTTGTTGCGACATTCGATGACGACTACTCTCAGGTCGTTCTTGACACTCATGCGTGAATGATCTGGCATATTTTGATTCTGATGGGTTCTGTGGTTTTTTCAAAATATGCCGAAATGTTGCAGATGACACTCTCTGAAAATCAATTGAATTTGCCACCGCTGATGGCTGTTGAGGAACTCAAGAGTTTCGAGACCGTGTGCAACCATCTGCGTGGCTCTGCGCACTTTGCGGTATGCAAGAGTGCATGCTCAAATAACTCGTGGAAATCTGTGTAATCTTGTGTTAGCTGAACACATACACCCCGATTAATCTTCTTTGCTATAACCCGTATTCCTGCCCGGAAGAAATTGAAAAGCCAGCCCCGCCAAAACGTTAATTAACATTGACGCGTAATATGAACAATATGATAAAGGGGTGGTGAATTATATGAGGTATCTGTATCAAGATTCGATAGAAGTTCCTGTGCAGCGCAATTTCGTACAGGACATGCGTGGTATCCTGGAAGTGAGCGAGAAGGTATGTCCGCTGGAGAGCACGGTCATATCTGCCAAGAAGAAGATCGAAGAGAGTAAAAGTGAGAGAGACGAGAAGATTTCCAGAATGAAACTGTTTGAAAGCGATTTTAAGTCACAATTAAGTGACATTGCCAAAAACGATTTCATGAAAACTGTTGAAATCTGCAAAAAATCTCTTACAGACCTTTGCGCTTCATGCGTGCGCGAGCAGATCGCAAAGATCGAGTCGGAGTATAACACAGTCCATGACGATCTCTCCGGGCAGGTCGATCGCGATTCAAAGCAGATCCACAAGCTCTTCGAGGAGTTTCTCGGGTCCGGTGTCTACAGCACCACGCGCAGGTATACGTTGAGTTCCATGGATAAGGACGCGCTGCACGGTGAATTTACAGCGGATGTGAACAACGACGTATCATTCACATACAAGCTCTGGTTCAAAGACCCCATCTCGGTAAAAGAGCTCGTTGGTTCGTTCTTCGTACCGACGTGGGGGGAGACCGGGATATTTCACAAGGAGAACGTTGTGAAGATGCTGGACATCTCGAATCACCGTCTGGTAGGTGTTGAATGCACAGATAAGTATGTGAACACAACCTTTGAGAGTAAAAAGGGTGAAGAGAAGGTAAGCATCAACATGAAACGTGATTCCGAGGACTATTCGATATTGTACTGCTCAACAGAGGTTGTTGACATAACAAAGGACAAAGCGATATCGGAGAAGATTAGTGGCGCAGATGTTGTCAATCTCATGCGCAAAGTCGTAGGTTACGTGGAAGATTGCGAAAACTATGTGGCATCTGACCTAGAGGCGCTGACATTCGGCGGTTGCGGCGTGGTTGAGGATTCGTTGTCGTTAGACGCTCTGGAGGTCATATTCGGGGAATATGGCAGGCTCACACGCGAATGCATGGAACACAGCGTGGCAAAGAACGAGCTCATCATAAAGATCGAGTCGGACGACCGATCACGAACCGAGCAATACATCTCGCTTTCAGAGATTAAGACCGCATTATCCCAATTCGAGGACTCGGGTGCGGCGCTCGCGGATGCGTTTGGATTGAGTGCGCTGGAGACTGTGGGTTAGAAACCGCATTTGGAGCCTGCGGCAACCAACAGCAAAACTATTAATCCAATAGGTCACAGGGATCTTGATGTTGCGTATAGCATTGCCAAAAGGAAGCCTCGAGGAACAGACGGTTCTTCTGTTCAAACAGGCTGATCTCCCGATCAAAAGGACGGAACGAGAGTACAATCCAAAGATCAATGATCCAAGGATCGGGAAAGTAAAAATACTCCGCCCGCAGGAGATTCCCGGGTATGTGGCAGATGGGTACTTCGATTTAGGCATATCAGGGCATGACTGGGTGATTGAGTCCAATGCGGATGTTGTTGAGATCGCAGACCTGCCGTACAGCAAGCAGGGTTCCGGAATCGTCAAGATCGTGATCGCGGTGCCGGACGATCAGGGGATCGAATCGGCTTCCGAGATTGCGCCGCACAGCAGGGTCACAACCGAGTATCCAAACATCACCAGAGATTACTTCGAGAAACTCGGGATTCCTGTGGAGCTTCACTTTTCTTACGGTGCCACCGAGGCGAAGGTTCCTGATTTAATGGATGTCGTGGTCGATTTGACCGAGACCGGCTCAACGCTCAGGAAGAATAACTTGAAGATAATCGACGTGATGCTTGAATCGGTTACGAAGCTTGTCGTAAACAGAGATAGCTGGGAGGACCCTGATAAGCGAAAGGAGATTACAGAGATCAGAACGCTGCTTCTTTCAGTTATTGAGGCTCGTGGCAAGGTGCTTCTGGACATGAATGTGCCAGCAGACAAACTCGACGACCTGATCGCTGCGCTGCCTGCGATGAAGACGCCGACCGTCTCCAAGCTGTACAACTCCGAATATTATGCAATCGAGACCGTGGTTGAGAAGGGCAGTGTGAACATTCTGATCCCTGAATTGAAGCATCTCGGCGCAGAGGATATCCTGGAGCTTGATATATCGAAGATTGTGCACTGAGCGTACATGCGCAGGTAACTTGTGGTGTTATTGCGGATATCCACACACCATTGAGTAAGTGCCACTGGGAAATCTTTCCACCGTTTCTCTTTTTGTGGGCGATCCATTAGCCGGCACAATTGAGTACTGCAGAAATTCAAAAGATTTATTAAGAATATGGAACATATATTGTTACATCCATGATTCCAGAGGAGATTAGGGGGTTCCTGTCTCAGGAGGGGGGCAGTTCACTGATCGTGCAGGGCAGTCCCGGCACCGGCAAGACGATTCTGGCGCTCGAACTGATGGACACGTTTCTCGATTGCAACCCCATATACATGACCACCAGATCGACGGCAGAAGCGGCATACCGATTATTCCCGCGGCTGTGGCGGATGCACGATGACGTTGATGTCATCGAGACTAAGAGCGTGTTCTGGGACAAATTCTTCAAGAAAACCGATGACAAGACATTGCGTGTCGAAAAGGAGGCTTTTGAGGTGTACGGGATGCTTGACGACCCCGGTAAAACCGATCTGTCTGAATTCGACCAGATATGTGACCGGGTCGACGAGTTTCTGCCCGATGCGTCGCTGCTCGTGCTGGACAGCCTCGAAGGCTTGTGCGACAAATACAAGGTGGGCGAGAAGTTCTTGATCGATCTTGTCACCAGATGTCTGATTGAACCCGCGCACACCAAGGTCATAATCGTGCTTGAGAAGGTGAGCAGCACGGAACTCGGCTATCTTTCTGACGGCGTAGTTACACTGCAACGGAAGGATATCGGCGGCAGGCGTATGAGGCTCATATCCATAGATAAGTTGCGTGGCATCAGCATACCCCAGCCAAACTATCTGTTCACGCTGGATACGGGCAGATTTCGGAGTTTCGATACGTTCAAGGTCGCACATCCCGCAGAGTACATACCTTATGAATCGATTCCAAACACCAAAACACACTACTCAACCGGAAATCGAGATATGGACGAAATATTGGGGGGGTATCAGGTCGGAAGCTACGTCCTGCTGGAAACCGGCGCGAATGTCGATAATTTCTTTTATGTGCTGCCGATGTTGACCGCTGCGAACGTGGTTGGGCAGGGCGGTTGTGCGGTTGTGCTCTCAATCGGCGGCGCAGGTCCGAGCGAGATTAAGAACTACGTCTTTGAGTATGGACTGAGCGACAAACTGGACTCACTCAAAGTGGTGACCGAAAAGAATCCTGAAGAGCCTGTGACCGAGGATTTCGTTGCTGCTTATGATCGGGGGCGCTTCGCAGACCATTTCAACATACTGGACCGAGAGATGCAGAGCATGCATACGGAGCACGGAGGGGGCGCTATGAAGATTGTGGATTACGGGATTCTCGAGACGATACTCGACCAGAATATCCTCAAAAAATCGATCATCTCAGAGAAACAGTACACATCCGCAAACAAAATCCTGACGATTGCGATGTGTAAGCACAGCACTGCCCCTGAGATCAAGAGAACACTTGCAGACGTCTCCGACGTCCATCTGAAACTCAATAAGTGCAATAACACGATGATTCTCTATGGCGAGAAGCCGACGACCGGCATATACGTGATTGAGCCCGATGTCGTGCGCGGCTACAGGGATGTGAAGCTGACACCGATGCGGTGAGTCACTCCCGCCTGCGGTAGCCCCAGTAGATCACCGCCGCAAGCAGGATCACCATGAAGAGCCCGATCATCGGAGCACCTGAGAATGAGACATTGGTCATGAACTTCTCTTGTGTCTCAACCTCCATCTCAGTTCCCTCGACGTAGTCAGACGGCTCGGAAAGACTTGCCTTGCCCTCTGGCTGGTTTGCATCCGTGCCAACCCCGCCCTCGGTTATGGTCTCGTTTGTCCTGGAGCTGGAGCTGTATTCACTCTGATCCTCTTGATCCTCCCATTCGGGCGGATATGTGCCTGTGCTGCTGCCCCCTCCCGAATTGCCTGATTGTCCCGCTGCATCCTGCACCATCGTAACAGCATCCATAATCTCCCGATATTTCGCAGCATTCTCATCCGAGACAATACCGGGCATTGACATTATGCCTGACACGAATTCGTCGAGAAGCGGGTTTCCGCAGGTGTGGTGGCAGCAGGTGACGCCATTCTCGACAATGGACTCGACATACTCAGAGACCAGCGTCTCCAGGACATCATCCGATGGGTTCCAGTAGCCCTTGCGAACCATCTCAAGCATTCTGCCGGTCATCGACTGGTATGCATACGGATTATTCGCATCAAAGAAGTCACTCATCCCGAGATCGTAGATGTCGGTTACGTAGATATCGTACGCCTGCTGCCACATACTATCTGTGACCAGATCCGGCATCGTGTAGTCCCACATCCCGAGATGTTCCATGAATTTCGCAATCTCACGCGCTCCTGCATACCCCTCGCCCATCATGCCCTCAATCCACGTCGGGTTGGCATATCTGGCATAGATCTCCTGCGTGAAACGCTCCTCAAGCGAGTCTACGACGACACTCTCTGTGTCGCGGTTGTCAGTTATGTACGCGCCGGGGGTCTCGCCTGTCAGGTATCTGATCGCACATGCGGACCCGCCCACATACTGGACGACGTCGTCATTGTCCAGCAACCCGTAGAGGTTTGAGTTCATGTTGTGCACGATAGAATCGACATCAGCCAGATTGATCTCGAAGATGTCGATTCCCGGAACGCCCCAGACGCCGTCTCCATAGATGTAGTTCATCCGCTCGATGAAGAGCTCTCCGATGGTTGAATCGTTTGTCCACGTACCGCTTGCGCTGAGCGCGGAGTCGAGATTGGGGCCATAAGTTCCGGGCGCTTCAAGGAAGATTCTGGACATCGAGAAGTATCGTGCCTCAGAATCCGTGTAATTAGTATTGTTCACAAGCCAGCGGTAGATCGCCTCTGAGTTTTCCTGGATATAATTCGGGTACGCAGTCCCGTCCGGATATGTATCGTTCGCTGTTGCCGCAAGCCTGATTGCCCTGTCGATGAATTTCAGCGATTTTGGAGAGAAGTCCCGCTCAAGCCCGGACGGCACAACAACGACATCGATTCTCGGGCGCTTGAGCTCACTCACCGGTATCAACTCGACATCGATTACCTTGTCGTACTCATCCCTCAGAGGCTTTGCGCCGACGAGGCGGAGTATCTCACTCTCAACAACGCCGCCGTCTGTTGTGCACCATGCCCAGAGGATGATCTCAAGTTTTCTCGGATACGCGTCGTTGTGATCCAGCCGGTATCGCTCAACCAGTCTCTCTGCCATCTCTGTGCCGGTCTTGTATGCCGCCGCCGTCGGTATCCTGTCCGGGTTCAGTGAGTGGAAGTTTCTTCCTGTCGGGAGCGCATCAGGGTCTCTGATTGGATCATCGGCAGAGGACGGCGGGATGTAGCTGCCATTCAAGCCGGCAAGCGTCCGCGGAACCTCAATATCGCACGCTGTGATATTATCTTTGAAGCGGATTGCGCGCTCGAGTAAGGCCGTGATGTCTTCGCTGACGTCAGAATCGTTCACACCAAATACAGTCGTCTGCGCCTCCGCAGGCGTTGTGCCGTTAATCAGAACGAGTTTGAGCAGTTCTTTCGTACAGTTGTCCAGTCTCGATTCGTTTGCAACCTGTGTCGGGTCCGGATATCCGGAGTACCCGATCATCGCTGCAACCTCCCTGCGGTAGACGTCCCTTAACATCGAACCCACCATCAGAACCATCGGGTTGCCTGTTGGTGGATCGCCGAAGGTGTGCAGCCCGTAAGGGATATTTGACATCTTGATATCGTAGAGGTAGTCGGCAATTTCGTCTGTGAACTCGCAAAACAAGGTCTCATTCTCCACAATCTCTGATGATTCGGTCAGGTTGACCTTGAGCGCATTCTCAAGATGCAGTTCATGGTACAGCGAGATGATCTGCGCTTTATACTCGTCCGCAACAGTGGTATTCTCATGAGCCAGCTTGTAATCCGAGATCGTCTGGAGAAGATTGGTCAGATTCCCGTACAGCCCTGATGCGATGATCGGTGGCGTCAGATGCGTGATCATGGTCGCACTGCCCCGCCTCTTTGCCTGCGTGCCCTCTGCGATGTTGTCAACGATGTAGGGATAGATCACAGGCATGTCCTGAATCAGGATTGCGGGCCAGCAGTCCCTCTGTGATAATCCGGATTCCTTGCCTGGAAGCCACTCCTGAGTTCCGTGCTTTCCGAAGTGGATGATCGCATCAGCACCGAACCCGCCGGACTTTCGCTCCTGTTTGAGCCAGAGATAGAACGCAATATACTGGTGGTGCGGCGGAACATCCCTGTTGTGGTACAGGACGGTGTTGTTCTGAAGCCAGCCTCTTGTCGGCTGGGGTGTCAAGATCACGTTTCCAAATGAGAGCTTCGGGAAGACAAAGTACTCGCCGGTATCATTCTTCCACGTCATGATCTCGCCCGGAGGAGGTCCCCACCGCTCAATGACCTCGTCCTGACGCGGCTGTTCGAGTTCGCCGAACCATTCGAGATACGTCTCAACGGGAACCATGGTTGCGTTGCCAGCAGTAACCATCTTATCAAGTTCCCCTGGCGCCCACGTCCCAACGTTCGTGCCCTCGTGCATCATCAGATCGATCAGTACTTTTTCATCAGGTATCTCCCCGGTTACGTTGTATCCCGCGTCTTTCATCTCATCTAAGATGTTTCGCAGACTCGGGGGCACGTTGACGTAACATGCTCCGAGATTGTCCTTGCCGCCGCCATGATTGTAGTAGATCATCGCGACTCTGCGCTCGCGGTCAGGGATGTGGCAAAGACGCGCCCACGAGATCGCTCGATCAGATATCCAGTTGATCTGCTCATCGATGGGCTGGTATTCGGTATCTGAGCAGTTCTTCCCGGCAATAACAATCGGGTCGATCACGCCATCGAGTTCAGGGAGCCCCACCTGAAAGCCCAGATCCATAATCGAGATTCCGTGGCTCGTCTCGTTCCGCCACGCATCAGCGTTCATGTAGTACAACCTGACCGCCCGCATAACAGGCACGTTCAGCGTCTCAAGATCTCTTACTCCTTGATCAGAATCACCCATGTTGATCCGGAACGACTTCGTGCAGATTATGGCATCAACGATCGTTGAGTTGTTCACGATATAGAACCGCTTTATGTGTTCAGTTCCTGCAAATCCGATCAGGATCACGTTTGCGCCTTTCTGCTCCAGCGTATGGATGAGCGTCTGTGTATCTGGCGATCTTGTGGATTCATGCCACGCAGCAATCCCGATCGTCAGATTATCCGGGCTGTACCGGTAGCCGACTCTGGTTTCGCTGGAGTACCATTCGAGATACTCCGTGGTGTTGAGGAACAATTTCGGGGCATCGGGATGGTATATATATGCTTTCGGACTTGGAATCGGGTCCTTTATGTCTCCGATCAATCCGCAGAAGCTAATCTCAAGATATGTCAGCAACCGTGCAATATTTTCGCCATTATAGTTGTCCCAGTACTTCAGAATCAACGGATACCGGGTCAGGTTGACATTCCCAAGGATCTGATCATATCCTTCCGAATGGATGCTGATGATCGGAATTCCTGCATTGTTTGCGGCCGCAACCGGCTCCATCAGGTTTGTTGCGTCACTACCTCCGATGTGCTCAAGAAATATCAGATCGTACCCCGTGAGATCGGTTCCGCTCTCAACCTCGGACGGATGGCGGAGTGTTATGTTCAGGTTGCTCCCACCAGATGCGGATTTGATGAAATCATGGCGCTCAACCGAAATTATGATCGCTTCCGGCTTTTTTGCGATTGTCTGCGTTGTGATTGTGATTACCATCGTGGAATTCTCTGGCACAACCGCGGAATTGCCGTGGTAGAACGTGACCACATCGCGGGCATCGCTCGCAGCGTTCAACCCGTACTCGTTTGCACCGATCATGGGTTTTTGGTCGTCATTCACCCGGTAATGCCATCTGGTCCCTTCTGTTTCATCATTCGAGACCCCCTCAACCGAATCGACGAAGAGACTGCCATTTGCGGCATAACCGGAATCGTTGATCGTGAAATTGAAATCGCCGTACCTCGCTCCCGCAGCCTTCACGAATGCGCCGAGCGCTGTTGTGCGGTTGATCGTGTAGTTTGTGTCTGTACCGCCTCCATCCGCTGTTACATTCAATGTCTCTCCCTTGAGCAATACCACACTTCCATTCCAGAACGTTTCAGGAGTCCCGAACGCGTACAGGTACCCGGTGTCAGAGCCGATGAAGAGGGTTCCGTCGGAGACTGATGGCGATGACATGATGTAGTCTCCGGTGTCATAACTCCAGCGAACCGTGCCGTCGGTCGCATTCAATGCGTAGACCGTGCCGTCGCCGGCGTTCGTTCCAAAGTAGACCGTTTCATCTGCGACAACAGGCGATGACAGGATTGCACCATCAACCGATCTATTCCAGATCTCGCTCCCATCGGTTGCATCGAAGCAGTAACACTTCTTTTCTAACGTGCTCGAACCGATGTAAACCCTGCCGTGAGAGATCGCGGGCGAGGAGATCGTACTTCCCAGCTCACGGCTCCATAGCTCGTCTCCTGTCCTGCTGAGGGCATATATCCTCTTCTTCGTTGCAAAGAAGACCGCACCATCCGCAATTGTGGGCGTCGTCTTGATCATATCAGACGTGTTGAAGGTCCACAGGATTGAATGCTCGCTGATATTTGCGCAGTAGAGCGCGGGATCGCCGCCTGCAAAGAAGACCCTTCCGCCAGATGCTGAAGGGGATGCGTAATGATCGATGTTGCCAGGAGTGTCAATCTCCCAGAGTTCGTTTCCATCGAAGTCAAACGCATGTAATTTTGCATCAGAAAAACTGTTCACAATGACCGTGCCGTTGTAGATGAGTGGCGATGATGCAACGCCCCAGTATGAGGGGTTTTCATCGATTGTGATGTTCCATATCGTCTCGCCATCAGTTGCGTTCGCGCAGTAGAGATCGCCGGTGCACGAGCCTACAAAGACCCGATCACCCAATATGGCAGGCGTGGATGCACCGCCGCCCTCAGAGAGTGGGTTTCTCCAGAGAATCTCGCCGGTGTGTTTATTCAGGCAGAACAATCCGAGATTGCTGCTCTTTCCCATAGGGGGCCATGTCGAGACATAGACGCGATCACCAGCGATACTTGCGCCGCCTCCGATGTAGCCTGCCGATGGCGACGTCTTCCAGAGAAGCGCATCTGTGAGTGGGGCGTCTCCGCTCACGTTTCCTGTGCGCTGCGGGTCGCAATGGAACTGGGGGTAGCCCGCGGATGCGGGTGCGGACGCTGATGCGATCATTGTTGTGAGTGTAAGTATAAGTATCAGCAGGACGATGGTTGCTGCTCTGGGTGCGGTCTTTGGGTTCATGGCATACCATGTTTTTTACCTTAACTTAAATGTAGATGGTTAGAGGGGAGTCAACCGTGGCAGCGGTGCCAGGGGACACGTCGCATACAACGTTAGTTCAGCGGCAACTACTTATGTATGTTGATTTGCCCCCCGATTGCGATTCTATGCTTTCTGGTAAGAAAAATAACCGCTGAGGAACGCAAGAGCGCGAAGGTTGAAAACCCACACCCCTTCGGCATCTTTTGAAAACCACAGAGCCCGTCAGAATCAGGGAGTTCCTTAACCTCGCCATTTTTTACAAATGTTGTTGCATGTATGCTGTTGCATGTTGTTGTAAAGAGACGCCCGCAGGAACAGGGATCACTTAAATAAATGGCCGTGCAATATGAAGTCCCATGCGAATAGAGATCAACCCGGAGATCGAATACCAGCCAGGCACCCAGCGGGTATTTGATTACAAAACAACACTCGCAAACATCGAAAAGATACTTCCTGATATCGGGGTTGTAGCACTTGAGGATATTACGCATCTTGACCGGGTCGGAATTCCAGTGATGACAGCGAGCCGACCGAGTGCGTGTCGGGGCGCGATAACGGTCTACTCGGGCAAGGGTGCAACCGAGATTCAGGCAAGAATCTCTGCGATAATGGAGTCAGTAGAGAGATGTTTTGCCGAGATCCCGGAGGCAAACGCCGATTTCAAAGATAAGCCGGTCAGTTCTGATACAATTATTGAAACTTATGAAAACCTTGTGGATGCGAACGCAGTCAACCCGGAGACGCTGCTCCTCCCGGAACCGCTCGCCGACGACGTCAGACTTGACTGGCTGAGCGGATGGGACATCATGAACGACGAGGAGGTGCTCGTGCCTGCGAATGCCGTGTACCATCCGTATATCCGCGGAGTACCCATATTCCGCAGCAACACGAGCGGACTTGCCTCAGGCAACACGATTGAGGAGGCGATCGTGCACGGGCTGCTTGAGGTGATCGAGCGGGATTCCCTGAGCGTAGCAGAGTATACCAGAAATGTCGGACAGGAGCTCATCTTGGAAGAGGGCGACGGTGAGGTGTATGACCTCAAGAAGACGTTTGAGAAAGCCGGCATAACCGTGAAACTATGGCTTTTACCATCAATAACCGGAATCCCGGTTGTGGTTGCTGCACTCGACGATTACACAACCAAAGACCCGACGATGCTTGTCATGGGCGCGGGTGCCCATCTGAACCCGGGACATGCGACGTTCCGTGCGCTCACCGAGGCTGCGCAGTTCAGACTGGCACAGATATCTGGCGGGCGCGAGGACGTGCGAGAGCGGAGCAGTTTTGTTGTAGGCGCAGGCTACGACCGCATGAAACGCATGAACAAATTCTGGTATGACGACGCCGACACCATCAAACTCTCTGATGTCCCGGACTTATCAACAGAGACGCTCGCAAAGAACATCGAGACGATCGTTGAGAGGCTTCGCGGTGCAGCTCCACAAGTGATCATCGTTGACATGTCGCAGCCATGGATCGATGTTCCCGTGATCAGGGCGATCATCCCGACCTTTGAACTATACACAGTTGACCGCGAACGGATCGGCGAGCGGGCGAGAGCAGAACGGAGGGAACGCGAACGTGAGGCTCTGCGTGCGAGACGGGCGAATAAGACAGGGTGGAGACGGGGGCAATCGAAGAGGTGAATCGTGCCGACACTATCCGATATCACCGTTTTACGAATATTCTCAATAACATGTGGCAGACAGATAAACCCCACTCCGTGTAAATCAGTGGCTGGTAAAGGTTTTTTGGCCACAGATTGACACTGATTCCGCTGATTTTATCTTACTTACTCAATATTGTGTGAATATCCACATATAAAACCATGAGATTACACAAGATTAACACAGAACTCTTGTGAAAATCTGTGTGATATTGTGGTTTATGCCAGTTAGTATTGGGTATGTTCGTTTTACAATGCTGGCTGAGAATCCTTATATAAAGAGCTGTCAAAAGCGTAACGTTTAAGTAATATCACACCGACTGCAACCAAGGTGATATCCTGTGAATAGAGTACAAAGCATGCACTTTCGATGGCTATTCCACACCATCCGGTATCGTTTTATCATTTAGTGCAATCGCCTGCAGAGCATGTGCTTTTTCGGAAGATGACACCGATCGCCACCCCCACGAGTATGGGGTCGGATGGACAGATGAGATATACGGGCTGCTATTGTTAGCAGAATGTTATTGTTGCATGTAGAATCTGCCTGTGCAGACAATCGGGCATAAAAATAGGAGGACAAGCCAGATGAAATGGAAACTGATTGTCGGAATACTTGTTTTCGCAATCGTGTTGACGTGCGCTCCATCGGTGGCTGCAGAGCCAGCGGTGGTATCGATTGGGGATGCATCGGCACTCCTGGAAAAGACTGCTACGGCACCTATCACAATAGAGGACGTCGAAGGGATGTGCACCGTCGCTGTAGAGCTTTATTACAACAACAGCGTTGTGATTGTTGAATCTGTTGAGGACGGAAACTTCAGCAGTGTAATAGCCGAGATTGATAACGACAACGGCGTAGTAAGGATAGATGCGTTCACCGTGGTTGCACAAGGGGTCTCAGGTAGTTTCGTCTTCGCAGAGGTCACCTTCAAGGCGGTGGGCTGTGGCGAGAGCGAGCTTGCGCTCGAGGCAGATCTGCAGAATTACGATAACAGAAGCATCGAGTGTCGTGTCACTGAAGGGATATTCAGGGTGCCATGCGGCGATGATTACGCCGGTTGTATCGAGGGACTCGTAATGGATGAGAGCGGCAGTCCCCTGAAAGAGGCGTCTGTTGTCGCCAGGGGACGACCCGGTTCAGGAGAAGATGAAACGGACGATAAGGGATATTACGAGATATGCAATCTCCAAGCAGGCAAGTACAACGTAACAGCAAGCATGCAGGGGTATACACCCCGGACCGCGGAGGTTGAGGTCATCGCAGGCGAACGCTTCCGTCACGACTTTGAGCTTTCGCCGGTGCTCAGAAGACCGGACCTTGTGATCGGCGCGGTGTGGAATGAGGGTGATGGGATCTATTACACACTAAAGAACGCTGGTGTTGTAATCGCTCCTGCGGGTCACGACACTGCGCTGTACATCAACGGCGACCAGGTATCATCTGAGATGGTGGTTACCGATTTGGATCCTGGAGATAGCATAGATCTCGACTTTGGTTATCGCTGGGTATGTAAACCGCCAGCGGACAATGTGATGGTCTGTGCAGACACAGGCAACACAGTGCAGGAGTCAAACGATAATAACAACTGCCTGGAAACGGTGCTCTACTGCCCACACGGCTCAATGGATGCCTGCAGAGAGATCGCATTCTCAACCGAGGTGGATTTCATAACTCAGGGTCCGGTTCCGCTGGACGGAAATCCGATCATCTCGGATGGCGATCTGATAGGCGCAAACTGCGTGGTCTGCGCGCGCAACCATGAACTACTCACGGCGTTTCAGTGCCGATACGATCTCGGGCTGGACGCCGCCGATGTCATCGATGTCGAGACAGAGATCCCGTTGGTCGCATTCTCAACCGAACTCGACCATCCCGACGGCATGTTCACTGCGGGCGACCTGCTCTTAACACAGGGCGCAGTCATCCCGAACAGTGCTCTGCTTGCGAAATTCGATATACGTGCCGATCTGGGACTGGACGCTGTCCACTTCACAGGCGAGAGGGATCGTATCGTCGGATTTCTGTTGAGCGCTCACGATATCGGCAGGGATAAGTGGCATGAGGAGCCGGGCATACTGCCTGAACTGCTCCAGGAGCATGAGATTGACATCTGGTTCTCAACCGAGGGGACCGCACCAACACCTGATAGTCCCGGGTTTCTGGACGGCGATCTGCTCTCTGCGAAAACAGGCATGATCGTTGCCAGTAACGGCGTCTTGCTTCCGGCATGCGTCCCTGCCGGAATCCCGGATCGTGGAGTTGACTTCGGGCTGGATGCGGTCACCGCTGAACGTGCGGTGCCTGTTGTCGACCCCAACTCCGGCTATGTACCGGATCGCAAACTCATCCTTTTCTCAACAGAGATACTGTACAACGGTTACGTCTTCAACTTCACTGATGGCGACGTCATCAGACTCGGTGACGGCGTGGTCCGCAAGAACAGTGACCTTGCCAACTGCTTCGAGCCGAAGGCGCGTGAACTCGGGCTCGACGCCCTCTCTGTTGGCACCACTTCCGCGTGCGTGAACCGGATCACAAACATCGGCGGGCTGCAGACAGCGGTTGCCGACATCGGTGTTGATGGCAGGGCAGACCTCTGGTACCCTCAGACAGACCACCCTTTTGGGCAGGATATTCCGGTCTGGGGCAAGATCTGCGATGACGTAACCAGGTTCAGAGTTGTCTACCGCACGACTGATTCCGGACCTGGAAACGAAACCGGAATCGATGTCCAGTCCGGCTGCGGCTGGATGGTCAAGGACCCCATGATCGGTTGCGCAACCGGTGTGCCGTGGTTCTCTGATTCTGGTGGCTGGTACGATGCGGTCAGGTTCAGGGAACTCCTCTCCTGCAACCCGCCCATACTTACCAACTGGGACACGCTGGGCATGGAAGATGGACTCTACCGGGTCTGGCTCGAATATGAGCGAGGCGGGATTGTGGAACGGGAGCCTGTTGACCATTTCGTGCGGGTGGATAACACCCCTCCAGAATTCGAAAACCTCAGCGTCGGGATCGGTATCTGTAC
>Ga0209013_10002997_pt1 | contig 15147 bp, 15 predicted proteins | sample Cruoilmetagenom2_FD_187291 | JGI IMG/M metagenome (GOLD analysis project Ga0209013, IMG submission 187291) | Oil polluted marine microbial communities from Coal Oil Point, Santa Barbara, California, USA - Sample 2 (SPAdes) (version 2) | ecosystem: Environmental > Aquatic > Marine > Oil seeps ... | reverse complement strand
CAAAAGAACCTTTTCCTGAACTTGATATTGTTGGGCAAATACATGGCACTTATATTGTGGCACAAAGTGCAGATGGCTTTTACTTAATTGATCAACATGCCGCACAAGAACGAATTAAATATGAGTTTTTCCGTGACAAAGTGGGGGAGGTACAAGCTGAAGAGAGACAATCTTTACTTATCCCATTATCCATGCATTATTCTGCTGACGAAGCTTTACGTTTAAAAGAGTACGCTGGTAAACTCGAAGAAGTTGGAATTTATTTAGAAGAGTTTGGGCCTACTACCTTTATCGTACGTGATCATCCTGTGTGGTTTCCGAAGGGCTTTGAAGAAGAAATTGTGAAAGAACTTATTGAACAAGTTTTAACCCATCGAAAAACCGATGTTAAAAAGCTGAGAGAAGACGCAGCGATTATGATGAGTTGTAAACGTTCGATTAAGGCTAATCACTATTTGACAAAAGAGGACATGACGAAGTTAATGGATGACTTAAAACAAGCTGAGCATCCATTTACATGCCCTCATGGTCGACCAGTTATTGTTCATTTTTCAACATATGAAATCGAAAAAATGTTTAAACGAGTGATGTGATGGAAAGACCACTTTTTGAAAAGTGGTCTTTTTTTGTTTGTAAACATCCAGTTATGCAAAGAGATTGTTGTTTAAAATAAATCATCAGGGAAATGCTATATAAAAAAAGAAGAGTGAAAGGAGATAGGTAAATGACTGAATTCCCTATTATTCAAACCAATATTTGGGATGCAATTTGGGCGATCCCGTTAATTATGATCTTGGTAGTGGTTCTCAAGCTCTTTGTTCATGTTCCTTCCAAACACATCCCATTTTTAGCTACTGTATTAGGACTATTCATTTCGGTATTTATTAGTCACCGTGAAAACATTTCTGCTGGTATTTTCATGGGATTCTTTTATAGTGCCGCTACCTTAGGGACCTACACATCATTAAAATTGGCCTTGAACGGATATCGAACAAGCTAAAAAAGCCAGGCAACTGACTAGAAAAACTAGTCTGTCGCTTGGCTTTCTTCTTCTTTGTTAAACCACAATGGATCGTCGTTATCAACTTCACCGTTATAGTTTATTAAAATTTCTTGTCCTGGCTCAATATCCGTATGAGCGAAAAAATCGAACGTGTGGTTTTCAAAATTTATATCATACGTGGCATTTGGCGTGTAAGAATGGTTAAACAACATGCCATAACCTAAAACGAATGCCGTATGATTCTGACCGTACTCAAAAGCATAATCAGCTAGCATCGTTTTCTCGATATGCTCATGCTCTTCATTTGGATAAGGAAGAACAGGTGCAGCATGGATTAATACGCCCTTTGAAATATGTTCTGTCGCAAATACACCTCGTTTGAACTCGCCATCACTAAGTGTAGATATCTTGATTTCAATCATCTTTATCACCTTCATTGTCTAAATTTAGTAGTAAGCAGTATTCCTGGACAAGCCAGAAAAGGTCTACTGTTGCTAAGTTCCGATTATACCATGTAAATTGAACGACGTATTAAATGAAGATAGTAATTATTACTTTTCAGTTAAACCTTCAAAGATCATATCGATATTCCATTCCATCATTTTAATATAGGTGTCACCATCTTCTCCTGGTTTTCCTATTGAATCCGTGAAGACTTTACCGTAAATAGAAACACCAGTTTCTGAAGATACCATCTCCATACTCCGAGGATCTAGACTTGTTTCCACGAATAAAACAGGATTCTCTTTTGATCGTATAAAGTCAACCACATTACTAACTTGTTCAGGGGAACCCTGGTTTTCAGAATTGATTTCCCAAATATAAGCAGCTTCAAATCCATAAGCTTCAGAAAAATATTTAAAAGCCCCTTCACTTGTAATTAAAAGTCGTTGTTCTTTAGGGATTTTATTATAACGACTGACTGCTTCTTCGTGAAGCTTTTCAAGTTTTTCGATATATGCTTTCGAATTCTTTTTGTAGATATCTGCATGCTCTGGATCCACTTTGATTAATCCATCTCTCGCATTTTCAGCATATTTTATACCATTCCGAACATCTAACCAGGCATGGGGATCCTCTTCTGATTCTTTCCCTTTAGTCGTTAAATGTTTTGGTTTTACCCCTTCACTCAAACGAAAAACGGGTGCATCTTCACCGGTTTTATTTGCAGTAAGAAGCAATTTTTCAAACCAGGAATTACCGCCTTCTAAATTAAGCCCATTATAAAAAACTACATCTGCATCTGTTGTCAATTGAACATCTCTTGGAAGCGGGTCATACTCATGTGGATTGGATCCAACTGGTGCCAATGTATGAATGTCAACGCGATCTCCACCTACATTTTTGACGATATCGTACAAGATTGAATAAGTCGCAATGACTTGGATTTTATCATTTTGCTCTTTGATTTCGTTTCCAGTTCCTTTGCTACAACCTGCTAAAATCGTAATTAACAAGATCGATAGGATACTCGTAAATATTTTTATGGTCTTCATCTTTATCCTCCAATTTGATTACTTACCTTAAATAGACGTCTCTTTTCTAAAAACTTTAATCTTCCTCCACAACAAACCTTGTTTAGGGGAGAAAATAAACGCAAGGGCGAAAAGCATTGTGGCAGCTAAAACGATTGTTGCCCCAGACGCTAAATTGTACGTATAGCTAAAATACAATCCTAAAATAGAAGACAATACGCCAATCCCAGCTGAAAGGTAGAGCATGACCCATAAACGATCTGTCAACAAATACGCAGTCGATGCAGGGGTAATGAGCATAGCTACTACTAGAATGATTCCTACTGTTTGCAAGGAAGCCACTGTCACAAGTGTAAGGAGAATCATTAAGAAGTAATGAATAACTCTTACAGGTAATCCATAGGCTTTTGCCATCGTAGGGTCAAACGAACTGACCAGAAGTTCTTTATAAAAGAAATAGATGCTAGCCAGCACAATGACACCAATAATCAACGTGGTCACCATTTCCTCTGGTCGTACGGCAAGCACATTTCCAAATAAGATGTGATACAAATCGGTACTACTTTTCATGAAAGTAATCAAAATAATCCCAGATGCAAAAGCTGCAGTAAACATGATGCCTATAGAGACATCGTTTTTGATACGGCTGTTTTGACTAATAAAACCTATACCCAGTGCCGTAAGAACACCTGTAAAAACGGCACCGAAAAAGAAGTTAATACCAATCATGTAGGATAATGCAACCCCAGGAAGAACTGCATGAGAAATAGCATCTCCCATTAAGGCCATGCCTCTTAAAATAATGAAACAACCAATGACTCCGCAAATGATGCCGACCATTATGGAAGTGGTAAGTGCTTTTTGTAAAAATTCATATTCAATCATTCCCTCAATAAAGTTCATCATATTTTCAACTCCAGATTCGTTATGGAATGAAATGGATTATTGTAAGCTTTTCGCATAACTTCTGGTTGAAAAACTTTTTCTACTATTCCATATTCAATAAGTTCTTTGTTTAATAAAATAAGTTCATCAAAGTAATCAGAAGCTTTACTTAAATCGTGATGAACAACAACAACTGTTTTTCCGTTGTCTCGAAGTTCCTTCAAGATGGCAATTATTTTCTCTTCACTCGTGACATCGACTCCTACAAATGGTTCGTCGAGGAAGTACATGTCAGGCTTTTGAGCTAAAGCTCTTGCTAGAAAAACTCTTTGTTGCTGACCACCTGATAATTCACCGATTTGACGATTGATGTATTCTGCGATTCCTACTTTTTCTAAACACGCTATGGCCCAAGCCTTATCTTCTTTCTTGGGTCTCTTAAATATACCTAGGTTAGGATAAGTACCAAGAAGCACCGTATCTAACACCGTAATTGGAAAATCCCAATCAATATTACTTCGTTGTGGAACATACGCAACCTTTGTTTTCATCTCCTTAATGGAGTGACCTAAAATTTGAATCTCTCCTTTGTCTTTTTTGATGAGATTAAGTAAGGCTTTTATAAGTGTAGATTTTCCCGCTCCATTAGGTCCTATAATACCAACCAAATTACCCTCGTTAACTGTAAAACTTATATTTTTTAAAGCTTCGTTTCCATGATAAGAAACAAATAAGTCTTTTACTAAAATTGCTTTTTTCATGAAAGATTCCTCCTTTTCCATATGAGACAAAATTGAACTTCGCCTTATACATAATATTTTCGTTTAAGAATAAATGTTTCCTTTGTGCAACTATATGCTTTAATTTATTAAAATGCCACCTTTTTTAAAAGATTTACATATTTTATTTTTAATCAGTAGTGAACCCGCAGGTGTTTCATATACATCAAAATAGGAAAAACAGTATAATTAGAGAGTATACATACGATGTAAAAGAGAAAATTCCATGCTAGACCTGGTAAATGATGTGTAGGAGGAATGTTAATGGGAGAGTACATGTTAGCGATTGATCAAGGCACTACAAGTTCACGAGCGATTCTTTTTAATAAAAATGGAGAACTTGTACATTCAGCACAAAAAGAATTTATTCAGCATTTCCCTAAACCTGGTTGGGTTGAGCACGATGCCAATGAGATTTGGGGATCCGTCTTATCCGTTATCGCTGCAGTTTTAACGGAAAGTGGCATACACCCAACAGATATCCATGGGATTGGCATCACCAATCAACGTGAAACAACCGTCGTGTGGAATAAAAAAACAGGGCGTCCGATTTATCATGCGATCGTGTGGCAATCTCGACAAACTCAATCAATTGTGGATCAGTTGAAATTAGAAAATCTTGAATCAAGGTTCCAAAAGAAGACGGGATTACGGTTAGATCCTTATTTCTCAGGAACAAAGGTGAAGTGGATATTGGACAATGTAGAGGGTGCGCGCGAACTAGCTGAAAGTGGCGATTTGCTCTTTGGTACAATTGATTCATGGCTTATATGGAAATTGTCTAATGGAAAAGTACATGTCACGGACTATTCAAATGCATCTAGAACACTTCTCTTTAACATTCACGATTTAAAATGGGACGAAGAGATTTGTGAAATACTTCAGATCCCTTTGGCAATGCTTCCAAAAGTTGCTTCATCATCTGAAATCTACGCAGAAACAGATCCTTCTGTATTCTTTGGAGTGGCAGTCCCAATTGCTGGTGTAGCAGGGGATCAGCAGGCTGCTTTATTTGGTCAATGTTGCTTTGAAAAAGGCATGGCAAAAAATACGTATGGAACAGGTTGTTTTATGCTATTAAACACGGGCACAAAAGCAGTGCAGTCAGAGCATGGACTATTAACAACAATTGCTTGGGGATTAAACGGTGAGGTGACTTATGCACTTGAAGGAAGTGTCTTTGTTGCGGGTTCGGCCATCCAGTGGTTACGAGATGGCCTACGCATGGTAAAATCCGCATCTGATACTGAATCATACGCGAAAAAGGTCAATTCTACAGATGGTGTTTATGTAGTTCCTGCATTTGTCGGCCTTGGTACACCCTATTGGGATTCCGATGCCAGAGGGGCAATTTTCGGTTTGACAAGGGGAACTTCAAAAGAACATTTTATCCGAGCTACACTCGAGTCACTTGCGTACCAAACAAAAGATGTTTTAGATGCTATGCAACAGGATGCGAACATGAAAATTGATACACTAAGAGTTGATGGTGGTGCCGTAAATAATGAGTTTTTAATGCAATTTCAAAGTGATATTCTTCAGCTAGATGTTGAATTAGCAAAACTAAATGAGTCAACTGCTTTAGGGGCTGCATACCTAGCTGGATTGGCCACTAACTTTTGGACCAATTTAGATGAAGTGCAAGAGATGAGAAGTAGTAAAAAAACATTTAATCCGGAAATGGATCATGAAACGAGTCACAGTCTTTATTCCGGATGGCAAAAAGCGGTAAATGCCACACGATTATTTAAATAAAGGCTTTTTTAAACAACCCTGTTGATAAATACTGAGAGGGCAATTGCGTGAACGCCTGCAGAAATACTAGCAGGAAAGTCCCGCAGAGAGACACGAGCGAGGAAGTGCACGGAAATGGAGTAAATTTCCCCATCTTTAATCATAAAATTTAATAGAGACTAATTAAAAGAAGGAGGTCAATGTGATGTTTTCAGCGGTAGCACGTCCTAAAATGATTCAAACATTAGATTCCTTTCAATTTGACTTATTGGTAATTGGGGGTGGAATAACAGGGGCTGGCATTGCCTTAGATGCTGTCACTAGAGGATTGTCTGTCGCGCTTATTGATATGCAAGACTTTGCGGCTGGTACATCTAGTCGATCTACAAAACTTGTTCATGGTGGACTTCGTTATTTAAAACAATTGGAAGTACAAATGGTTGCAGAAGTAGGGAAAGAACGTGAAATTGTCTATGAAAACGCTGTTCATGTAACTGAACCAGAGTGGATGCTTCTCCCATTTCATAAGGGAGGAACGTTTGGACCGTTATCAACATCTGCGGGTCTTCGTGTGTACGACTTTTTAGCTGGTGTGAAGAGAAATGAGAGACGCCAAATGCTATCACCTAAAGAAACTTTACAAAAAGAACCTCTTTTAAAAGACAAAGATTTACGTGGTGGGGGATATTACGTTGAATACCGCACGGATGATGCCAGATTGACAATGGAAGTCATTAAAAAAGCGGTTGAAAATGATGCGGTCTGTGTAAACTATGTAAAGGCGGAATCTTTTCTTTATGAAAATGGAAAAGTGATCGGTTTAGAAGCGATTGATCAACTCTCAGGGAAGATTGTGTCGATACACGCCAAAAAAATTGTGAATGCTACAGGTCCCTGGGTAGATGATGTTCGCATAAAAGATTCCGTCGATAACGGGAAGCAATTAAGAATGACAAAGGGTGTACATATTGTTGTTGACTCCACGAATTTCCCTTTGAAACAAGCAGTCTATTTTGATACGCAAGATGGACGGATGATGTTTGCAATACCACGTAATGGGAAGTCTTATATCGGAACAACAGATACGTTTTTCGAAGATGATCCTAAAAATCCAGTAGCGACGCGGGAAGACGTGGACTATATCATTGAGGCTGTTTCATTTATGTTCCCGTCTATCAACCTTTCATATGCTCACGTCGAGTCAACCTGGGCTGGTGTAAGACCTCTTATTTATGAGGAGGGGAAAGACCCATCAGAGATTTCCCGGAAAGATGAAATATGGGAATCTGACAGTGGCCTTATCACGATTGCAGGTGGAAAGTTAACAGGTTATCGAAAAATGGCTGAAACAGTTGTAGATTTAGTGTGTACTGGTATTCCAAATCAGAGGTTTGGTCATAGTATCACAAAACACTTACCACTCTCAGGAGGCGATTTTGGCGGTTCAAAAAGGTTTTCTTCTTTTATTAAAATGAAAGAACTTGAAGGAGAAGCATTTGGATTATCGGAAATAGATTCGAGAAAATTGGCTTCTTTTTATGGGACCAATGTGGATCACGTGTTTAAGTATGCAAATGTCCTAAAGAATGATTCGAGTAAATTACCAGTAGTACTCGCTGCCAAATTAGTCTACGGAATTCATCATGAATTGGTTTGTACGCCTTCAGACTTTTTCATTCGTAGGACAGGGGATTTATATTTTAATATCGTGGAAGTTCAAACGTATAAAGAAGAAGTTCTACGTGTAATGAAAAACCTTCTATCCTACACCGATGAGCAAATTGACTATTATCGATATGAGCTAGAAAAACATCTTGCATCAGCTATTTCCTTTAGAAATGAGGTTTCTTTATGAGGAAAACAATCAATTACTTAAAAATGTCAGATGGAGAAGAAATTTATACGGTTGTTTACATGCCTGAGGAGGACATCAAAGGTCATGTGCACATTTTGCATGGAATGGCTGAGCATATTGGTAGGTATGAAGAGTTTGCTACGTTTTTAACAGATTCGGGCTATATGGTCAGTGGTCATGATCACAGAGGCCATGGTCACACCGGTCAAAAACAAGAACAATTTGGTTTTTTCGATGAAAAAGATGGATTCGAACGTGTAACTGAAGATGTACGAGAAATTCTTCAAGCCATTCGAATAAATTTAGAATTACCACCGCCCATTTTATTTACTCACAGTATGGGGACATTCATTGGACGGCGATATATTCAAAAATACGGACATTCAATATCGAAAATCATTTTATCTGGAACAAGAGGTCCCTTAAGCCCAGTTGACAAAGCGGGCAAATGGATTGCAAAAGGATTCGCTGCGTTTCAAGGGAAAAAGACTGAGAACAATGTGTTAAACAAATTGTCGTTTGAAAAGTTTAATAGTGCGGTGAGTCATCCTGACACAAAATTCGATTGGTTAAGCACAGATTCCATTCAAGTGAAAAAGTATATTGATGATCCATACTGCGGCTTTATTGCAAGTAATCAGTTTTTTGTCGATTTAATTGATGGGTTAACCAAAATAAATGACATGAATGAAATGAAAAAAATCCCCAAAGATTTGCCCGTTCTCTTAATGTCTGGCGCTTTAGATCCAGTTGGCAAGATGGGGAAAGACTTGTGGCCCGTTGCGGAGCAATACAAGAGACTAGGTTTGAAAGATGTGACCGTTGTTATAAAGGAAGGTAGACGACACGAGCTATTAAATGAAGTGGATTATAAAGAAACATATAATATGGTATTAACCTGGATGGAGAAAACATGAATTATGAATGTGACGTGCTAGCAATTGTTGGGCCAACTGCGTCTGGTAAGACCGCATTATCTATAGAACTTGCAAAAGTGTTAAATGGGGAAATTATTAATGGTGACTCCATGCAAGTTTATAAAGGTCTTGATATTGGTACAGCAAAAATAACACCTGAAGAAATGGACAATATTCCACATCATTTATTAGATATAAAAGAACCCACCGAATCATTTTCAGTAGCAGAATATCAAACAATTGTAAGAGCAAAGATTGATGAAATTCGATCTAAAGGGAAGCTTCCTATTATTGTTGGGGGAACAGGTATGTATATACAATCTGTTTTATATGATTTTCAATTTACGGAGGATCGTGTGAATGAAGAAATCAGAACAGCCTATTACGAAGAGTTAGAACGAATCGGTCCTGAAAAAATGCATGAAAAATTACATGAAATAGATCCTGAAACAGCTAAGATGATTCATCCCAATAATACAAGGCGGGTTATCCGGGCACTTGAAATTGCTGAACACTCCGATACACAAAAATCAGCAGAAGCACAAAATCGAGGCACTTTGTCAATGTATCGTCATTTAATCGTAGGCTTAAATATAGACCGTGAGCTCTTGTACGAAAGGATTAACAAGAGGGTTGACATGATGATAGACAAAGGTCTACTTCAAGAAGCGGAAAAGCTATGGACAGACCAAATTAGAAATGTTCAGGCTGTTCAGGCCATTGGGTATAAAGAATTATTTAGTTACTTTAATGGTGATACGTCCTTAGAAGATGCGATTTTGGAATTAAAACAAAATTCAAGAAGGTACGCGAAAAGACAATTCACTTATTTTAGAAATAAAATGCAAATTCATTGGATAGATCCAACCAGAAAGAAAGAAGAAATTATTCCTGAAATTGTACAAAAGATGCAGGATTCTACTTGTTAAAAGCGAATAGGTACTATATCTATAAAATAAACGTTTTAAGAAATGCGTTCATACAGGAGGAAATGTAAAGTGAAACCAATTAACATTCAAGACACGTTTTTAAATCAATTGAGAAAGAATAGTATTTTTGTTACTGTATTTTTATTGAATGGTTTTCAGTTAAAAGGACTTATTAAATCATATGATAATTTCACAGTTCTAATGGAATCAGACGGTAAACAGCAACTAATCTACAAACATGCAATCTCTACATTTGTTCCAGCTAAAGCTGTTTCCATTTCAGCAGAAGAACAGTAAATACTGATTATCATCAAGGGTTAAAGATGATTATTAATTAAATCTCTGGAGGTTATTTATATGAAAACAATTACACCTGAAGAAGTACAAGCTAAGATTGAGGCTGGAGAACAACTTAATCTGATTGATGTTCGAGAAGACGATGAAGTAGCCAATGGGATGATTCCTGGGGCACAACATATCCGACTCGGATTGGTAGAGTTCAAACATCAAGACCTAGATAAAACAAAGGACTACATTATGGTTTGTCGTTCAGGTGGACGTAGTGGTCAAGCATGTCAATTCCTTGAAGAACAAGGATACAATGTTACAAATATGTCTGGCGGAATGTTAGAATGGCAAGGTGAAGTAGAAGTTTAAGAAAAGCAAAAAAGCAGCTTAACTCTAATATGAGTTAAGCTGCTTTTTCAGTTTCTCGGATTGTACGAAACGGTAATCTCCATTTGAATAAATAGGAAACTACACGTAAGGTAGTTGTTAAGAGAAACAACATATAGAGGGAAATATCGTCTTTTGCAATGCCTAAACCAATTACTAAGCCAGTGATAACAGCCCAAACGGCGTACACTTCATTACGAAGTACAAGTGGTTTTCGTTTTGCTAATACATCACGGACGATACCACCGCCAGAACCAGTTAATACTGCGGCAACAACTGTTGCACTTATTGGAAGTCCAAGTTGTACTGCGAATAACGCACCTTGAATGGCAAATGCAGAAAGGCCTATTGCATCAAAGAAATTACCCCATCTATTCCAATGCTTTAATAAATTATTTGGAAATAAAAAAACGGCAGTAATAGCAACTAATGCAATTTGAAACATCATTTCTTGTTCCCATAATGCGGAAACGGGTACTCCTATTAGTAAATTCCGAATTGCACCACCACCAAATGCAGTAACAATCCCGAGTAAATATACCCCAAATAAATCATACTCTTCTTCCATAGCTATAATTGCTCCGGATACGGCAAACGCAATAGTGCCAATAATACTGAGTACATCCCAAGCCATTATACATCCCTCCAACGATCAATAGAACGAAATAAATTGTATCAGATTTTCAAACAAATACAAGCTGTTTTGATAACCTGGATGAAATAATAGTTTGAAGCAATAGATCTTCCTGTTAAGATGAAGATGGAAAAATGAAGAATAGAGGTTCTATATATGACATTTAACACAACATTAACCGTTGATACATTGAAAGAAGCCAAGGAAGTTGAACAATTAATCACGATGCAGCATGAACGTGCAGAACAAATAGCATTTATTAATCAAGAAAAAGTAATTGCAGCATTTCGAAAGCATCAAGTAAGTGACTATCATCTCAACCCTTCAACAGGGTATGGGTACGATGATGAAGGTCGTGATAATTTAGAGCGTGTGTATGCAGAGGTTTTTGGTGCAGAAGCGGCATTGGTACGTCCTCAAATTATTTCGGGGACCCACGCCATTACGATTAGTTTGTTTGGGGTGTTAAGACCGGGTGATGAATTATTATATATCACGGGGAAACCATATGATACGTTACAATCCATAGTTGACGGGGGAGAAAAAGATACTGGTTCTTTAAAAGACTTCCATATTTCATATCAGCATGTAGATTTACTTGATACTGGGGACATCGATTGGGTTAATGTTCAGCAGGCAATTTCACAAAAAACCAAAGTTATTGCCATTCAACGATCAAAAGGATATGCGAATCGTCCATCCTACTCAATAAACAAAATAAAAGAAATGACAGATAAGATTCGAACACTTAAACCAGAAGCTCTTATATTTGTTGATAACTGTTATGGAGAATTTGTGGAACAACTAGAACCGACAGATGTGGGAGTGGATTTGATGGCAGGGTCTTTAATTAAAAACCCTGGGGGTGGCCTTGCAAAAATTGGCGGATATATTGCAGGGAAAAAAGAATTGGTTGAAATGTGTGCATATCGTATGACATCACCAGGGATTGGAGCGGAAGCGGGAGCATCATTAAATACATTAGGTGATATGTATCAAGGTTTCTTCTTGGCTCCACATGTCGTTTCACAAGCTGTAAAAGGAGCAATTTTTACCTCTGCAATATTAGAACGGGTGGGAATGACAACATCTCCGCATTATAATGAAGTACGTACAGACCTTATCCAATCGGTTTCGTTCCAAGATGCACAACAAATGGTTCAATTCTGTCGAACCATCCAAGCAAATTCCCCAATAAATGCTCATTTCACCCCAGAACCAGCTTATATGCCCGGGTATGAAGATGATGTCATTATGGCGGCTGGAACATTCGTACAAGGGTCCAGTATTGAATTAACTGCTGATGGACCAATCCGTCCACCCTATATGGCATTTATTCAAGGGGGACTTACCTATGAACATGTAAAATTCGCTATCCTTTCTGCAGTCCAACAATTGAAAAGTGAGCAACAATAAAAACTGGATTCTAAATAGGAACGGTTCCAAAAGTTATGATTTTTGACTTTTGGAACCGTTTTTTAAGGAGATAATATAGAGTGATTTAGCATGATTAAATTTCATATTTTGAGGCGAAAATACACGAATTCCCAACTTATTCAAAGTGTGTGTCGAGAAAGGATGACATCGATCGTGTCCGGGGTATACCCTCCTCGGCATTTTTATGTGGATTCAAGGATTCGCTGGGTGAATTCTGCTACTCATGTGGTTAATTCTATATTTCGTGCAATTAATTCTACAACTCAACTCGATAATTCTACACTTCAACACGATAATTCAAAAATTCACGAAATCCGCACAATTCTCCGATAATGGTGTTGATATTAATGCAGAAATAATTGTTTATACATCGGATGCCTAGGGAATACATAACACGTTGTTAATTTTTAAAATATTTTTTCGTGTTAGGTTTTATAACATGCACTTGACAACAAACCTCACATAACTTAAAATAAGGATAGTGAAAGTGTAGGTGAGTCAAATGAGTCAACAATTAAGAAGATCGATGCCATTATTACCAATAAGTATAGTCATGCAGTTGACTGAATTGACTGCCAGACAAATTCGCTATTATGAAGACCATGGATTAATTAATCCTGCACGTACAGAAGGTAATCGTCGCATGTTTTCACTTATTGATGTGGATGTTTTACTTGAGATTAAAGATTATCTTGAACAGGGAATAAATATGGCTGGTATCAAAAAACTATTCGAAATGAAGAACCAACCAGTCATTATGGAACCGAAAGCAGAGTTAACAGACGCAGAACTTAGAAGTATTTTACGAGTAGAAATGCAACAAACAGGAAGATTTCAAAAGGCTTCATTAAGGCAAGGGGATCTATCTCGTTTTTATCATTAAACGAGCAATTATATAATAAAAATTAATAGGAGAGTGACCATTAGTGAGCAAGTTTTCAAAGGAAGACATTAAAAAGTTTGTAAAAGAGCAAGAAGTTAACTTTATCCGTTTACAATTCACGGATATTCTTGGAACAATAAAAAATGTTGAGATACCTGTAAGCCAGCTGGATAAAGCACTCGAGAACAAAATGATGTTTGACGGTTCATCTATTGAAGGTTTCGTACGTATTGAAGAATCAGATATGTATTTAGTTCCAGACTTAAATACATGGGTTGTCTTCCCATGGATAACTGGAAAAGGTAAAGTAGCACGTTTAATTTGTGATGTTAATAAAGCAGATGGTTCTCCATTCGCTGGAGATCCTCGCAGCAATTTAAAACGCGTACTGAAAGAAATGGAAGAATTAGGTTTCACAGATTTCAATTTAGGACCTGAGCCAGAATTCTTTTTATTCAAATTAGATGAGCGCGGTGAACCAACACTTGAATTAAATGACACGGGTGGCTATTTTGACTTAGCACCAATGGACTTAGGTGAAAATTGCCGTCGAGACATCGTTTTAGAATTAGAAGAAATGGGCTTTGAAATCGAAGCGTCTCACCATGAAGTTGCACCGGGACAACATGAAATTGACTTTAAATATGCGGATGCCATTACAGCATGTGATAATATCCAAACATTTAAGTTAGTAGTTAAAACGATTGCTCGTAAACATGGTTTACATGCAACATTCATGCCAAAACCATTATTCGGTGTTAATGGCTCAGGAATGCATATGAACGTGTCTTTATTTAAAGGCAAAGAGAACGCATTCTATGATAATTCTGGTGATTTGGAACTTAGTGAAACAGCTTACCAATTCATGGCTGGTATTCTGAAACACGTACAAGGTTTCACTGCCATTACGAATCCAACAGTTAACTCGTATAAGCGTTTAGTTCCTGGATATGAAGCACCTTGTTACGTAGCATGGTCAGCGCAAAATCGTAGTCCTCTTATTCGCATTCCTTCATCTCGTGGTGTAAGTACGCGTGTAGAAATTCGATCTGTTGACCCTGCCGCAAATCCTTATTTAGCAATGGCAGTTATATTAAAAGCGGGCTTAGATGGTATTAAAAATAAAATAACTCCACCAAAAGCGGTTGATCGCAATATTTATGTTATGAATAAAAAAGAACGAGAAGCGAATGGTGTTGAGGATCTTCCTGCAACGTTATACGCAGCTCTTGAAGAACTTGCAAAAAATGAAACGATTCAAGATGCACTTGGAGAACATATTTATGCGAACTTTGTTGACTCGAAAGAGATTGAATGGGATATGTTCCGTACATCTGTACACCCATGGGAAAGAGAACAATATCTAAAAATGTATTAAAAAAAGCTGAAGTCTTTAGACCTTCAACTCAGACTGTAGACAAACTCATGAAAATGGTTTGTTTACGGTCTTTTTCTTTTAATTAGAATATAGGTAGTTAAAATTCATTAAATGACCGCTTTCCGTGGGCTTGCGCCGAACTTACTCAGGCTTTTAGCCCGAGTGGATTTCGACGTCTTCGCTTTCCCACAGGAGTCGGTCATTTAATTCATCATACATATTGAGTATAGGAAAATGATGCGTAAAAATTTGGAACATGAGCGTGAATTACTTGTGTTGCTGACCATTACCAGCTTAATCCTGCCGACCGCAAGACCTAATGTGAAATATTGACGATGTTCTAGTTTTCAGTCATTTATCCTTTTTTAGAATGTCTCTACTCACTTGAGATCATGTACTGCTAAAATGGTATCATAATAAATGGCTTTTAGCATATTGAGTTCATTAAATGGCCGCTTTCCGTTCGCTCGCACTAAACTAAATCGAGCCCAGGAAAGCGGTTATTTCAAATGTAAATTCAACAAAAAAACTGCAAACAAACTCTAATTTATGAGAGTTTGTTT